>Ga0228711_1008202_pt1 | contig 14772 bp, 9 predicted proteins | sample MedpolnodulmetaG_2_FD_177996 | JGI IMG/M metagenome (GOLD analysis project Ga0228711, IMG submission 177996) | Root nodule microbial communities from Medicago polymorpha collected in Santa Monica, California, United States - brown nodules | ecosystem: Host-associated > Plants > Roots > Nodule...
TTGAATTTCTTCCAAAAAATGAAGTCCAATATGTTCTATGTTCTCTGTTAGTTCTTCTTCAGGATCTCCCAAATGCATGCCCATCTATTCTATTACTCTTATGGATAGAGTTGACATAAGCAATTCTAGAGAAAAAGCAGCCGTGTTACTTCTCTCTTGGAAGTCCTGTTCATTGCCAGCAGATGCTGCAAACATGAAACCATTAGCAAAATTTGAGTATTGGGTGTGTGTAGGATGACACTTTTCTTAAACGTTAATTCAGTAACTAATTTGAAAAAACACTACACTAATACTTTATTAATGTGTATAAAGTACTCAAAATAAGGACAACTAACATTATTAGAGAATGTTTGGAATGTATTAGAGGTTATCACTTTAGAATTCAGATATTGCTACACATTTTACAAGTAATTCAGTAAACATGCTCTAAGGTACGAGGAGTATAGATTTAACTTCCAAGTATAGATTTAACTACCTTTGTTCATATGCTTAAGTAATTATTTGAGATTCTGTCAAATTTAGTTTGGATTGTATTCAATGTACTAATTAATGTATAAAGAATTTGCAGTCACAAAATGACATTTGAAAGGAAGTCAAAGAACAGAAACTGAACTTTGAGTATAAGGAAGAAAAAAAATCAATAAAAAAGTGAATGAATGAGTAAAAATTGGGAGAAAACATTTTGCTCCAACATAAACGAATGACCATGGTAATATCTTATATGCATAAAAACGGTAATTTCTCAAACAAACAGATATATAAATAGAGAAAAAAAAAATCTTTTAAGAATAATTATAAAAATGGTTGACAAATTTAATGCATTGTAAGCATAAAAGGGGCCATTTCTCAAACAACCAGTCATGAAAATCAAATAAAAATTTCAATTTTTAGTGAAAGAATAAATTCCAAATCTGACCCAATTTATCAATATGTCACAAATTTATAAATTTCGGAGTTTAACAGCCTACGAGTACATCTAACAATGATTTTAAAGAATAAAAACAAATAAAATAAAGGAAAGGAGATATTTTTATATGAGATTGAAATTGAGAAGGGTTATTGACCTGAGAAATGGAAGGAGCAAGGATTGAGCATTGAAGAGTAAACCTTTGAGAAGAAAGAAGCCGAGATCCCTGATCTAAGCATTTGACCTATATTTACTTTGGAGATGTAATCTTGGACTCTATCACACTTGGCCTTGTTTGATTCAGTAAACAGCTTTAATAAGCACCCCAAACCGTTCCAAAACTAAAGCACCAACCTTGAATTTCAGGCCATGTTCATAATATTACAAGGTTGAAGCTTACATTGTTTCAAAGCCAGTTTTTTCCTCGACAGGAAGTCGGACCATACCAAGTTACAAACAATATACCCTTTAGTTGTTCTCTCAAATAAAAAAGTTTTATTTATCTACAATGCAAAGCAACACATAAACAACGTGATTATAAATTCTAACTAGGAATCGTTCTTATTATAAGCATACAATTTAGGCTTAAGCTTAACATACTCTAACATTAGATTCAACTCGTAGAATACCGCCCCAATACAAAATAATGAAAATTTAAGTCATATCTTATGCCTATTTCATACATACAAACATACTAAATTGCGTCGAGGGAAATGGAAGGTGTTGATCAGGTAACGTGACGGGGAGGAAATTGACCTTTCTTGAGAAAAGATAGAGAGTATTCAGCAGCATCAATTAAGTCAGCAATGTTATGCAAAGAGAGTTCATCAATTAGGAGAAATGATAGGGAGTGGAGAAATCTGGATTGTACAGGGAGAGTATGCCTAAAACTGTGCTGTGAATAACAATATATTCAAATTTGTATTTATGTTGAATTTAATAAAATAATTTCAAACATTAAATTTATATTATTTAATTTTAAAATTACTTACACTCTCAAACATATCTTAAAATAGTTATTCAAAATATTTTCAAATACAAAAATAATAAAAATATTTGATGGTAAAGACTACTAAAACTCACACGCACACTGTAAGGTCCCAAGTTCAAATCCAAATGAAGGCATTCAATCTAACAATTTTGACATTGTCAGTTGATGTTAATTGTTATAGTTAAACTATAATTGTTATAGTCTAACAATCTAACAATTTTGAACTTCAATTTGATTTTGGACTAAAATGTTTGATTTTATTTTATAAGGATCATTTACTTAATCAACCTTAAATTTTTTTTATTTTAATATGTAATTGAAGAGTGATTTAGGTACCAAACCAACAATGAAGAATTAGGAACGATTTATATGGGAGTAATTCAGTTATTCGTTTATGGTTGGGGGTTGTATAATATTTGTTCTTACTAAAGTCCATGGTTTTTAAATAAGTTTTAAGTTCTGTAATGGTAAAATATTTTTCTGGGTATTCATTTATGCATTTATCTTATTATCCACTAAGTATAGTTTCTTATATCCACATTTTTATTTTATAAATGAGAAAGGGCTTGAGAAAACTGATAGTTAGTTACAATGGTCTTGGGAAGAGATATGTCCATTCATATCTCTGCTTACTCACCAATGGCTTCTTCATAAAAAAGGTATCGTTGTTTACCTAACTTTTCATGTACATGTTTCTTAATTTCTTTTATCCAATTTCAAGAATTTGGAATATTTTTTGTTATTTTTTCAAAATCTCATTAATTTCGAAAAGAAGCTCATTATGGTAATTATTCAATTATTGATTCGAGAAAGAGGCTTTTATGGCAAATTTAAAGAAGGTAACATAGAATATAAATTGGGTTATATGCATCTTGACCAAGAATTCTATTTGTCTTTGTAGAGGTAGACAATACATTGTCAGCAAAGATTAACAAGTTGTTGGTTTTGGATCAGTCAGATGAAGCGGTACGAAAGACCAAAGATAATCCGAATGTAGATTCAGTTGGTGTTGTCGATTGTGGGGTTATTTGTCGGTACATGTGTTGTCAATCATTGTGGTACTATTGTTTTTTGAGTTACATGTGTATGCTGAAGATAAATTTACCCGTGCGTCTGCACACGGGTCGCATACTAGTATTGATCATTGTAGCTTTGTCATGCATCTTCAGTGTACCCATGTCATCTTCGCATATGTCTTCTTTGATTGTGTCTTTCGATTTTGTTTTTGCTTGTTTCATCATCTTCTTAGAATGAGATTTGAAGTTAACCTTAATGCTCTAATCCCCAATTTCATTTTGATTTACAATTGGAATAGGTCACTTGACTTTACTTGCTTTTATGGTTTTTTCTTTTATTTAATAACCAGAGGTGGAAATAATTTACTTTTAATAATATCCACCTCAACTAAAAAAATTAAAAAAATTATCACGACAGCTTTGACCGAGTCAAAATCAAAGGAGACCGTGGTTTTATAAAGGGGGTGAAACTTGGAGTGCCAAAAGTGCGATTTTTAAACCTGAGGGGCCAAAATCCCTAGTTTGGAAAACTTGGGAGGCCAAAAGTGCATTTCATTAAAAATATGCATGACTGTGAATAGATTTGACATCAATAGGAGTCCAAATATCAAAATGCATTTGCTCAAAAGGCTTGTCAACTTTATTACAACTTGAGTCGAAAGGTAACTTTTTATGCTTAGCGAAATGACATACATCACATATTGCATTGTTATCAACATTTAGAAAAGAAAAAATAGAATGTAAAGAGGTCATTCTAAAAGAGGATAAGTGGCCTAATCTAAAATATCATAGAGCATTGTATGCATAGTTTTGAAACTCGGCTCAAACCGGCCGGTCGGACCGGGAACCGGTGGGTAGACCGGTTCGAGCATACCTTCGGATCGGCCATGCAGTTGACTCGGCGAGAACTGGTCAAAACCGGTCAAACTCGGTAATAACCGATGACTCAGTAAAAACTGGATAAGATCATAACTGTCGAAATATTGAATACTGCAAAACAAATACCTTTTACCTTTTTTTAGTTGATAAAAATACCTCACAAAATTAACGTTTAATAGTTTATAAAACAAATACCTATCAATTTTTATTTTTTTAAAAAAAAAATAACTCACAATATTAACGGACAAAAACATAGACATATATAATTACAAAGCTTCCTAAAAAAATATAATTATAAAGCTCAAATATTTATTTAAAGCTCATGAATAATTAATCTTCGCTTTTTTTTATCACATGAATAATTAGTCTATGAAGTTATGTTTGTTAGATATTTATTTTTATTTTATATATGTTATTCTTTTAGTTTTTGAAGTAATCGAGTCACCGGTTCAATCCGATTTAATCTGATTAAATACCTATACAAATTTAATTTAAACACTGAGTTATCTAACTGAGTCATCCGATTTAATCTGATTCTGTCATGCAGTTCGACCAATGACCTGATGGTTCGACCATCGACTTAGTGACTCGATGCCTCTGCCGAGTCGATGACCGAGCCGAGTTTTAAAATTATGATTTTATGTATGGTAAAGAAACAGATGAAGGATATGCTTTGCTTGAAGCACAAACAATTTTATATGGAAGGACTGGATAATATAATTCTTCTCTTTTATCACTAGAACCAATCATCTTGAATGTGTTTTTTTTTTCTTCTGAATCAAACACCGGAAACCATTAAATTCGATTGTGAAGTCAATGAATTTCACAATTTTAAAACATAACATATATTGAAATGAAACTCTAGCACATATAAAACATGGAAAATTACAAAATTAAAAGTAAATTTAATGGTTCCAACATGTTTATCTATTGCATAATAACCAGTAGGTAATCGAACGTGAATATGAGGAATTTATTTGTAAGAATGAAACCACTTTAGACTTAGAGTGTCACATATGTGATCACTAGCTCAAGAATCAATAATCCGGAGTTTATAGTAAAATTATGACAAGTTAAAAATGAAATGAAACAAATACCTTGCCTATTAGCTGATGTATGACCAACTGTTATGGAAGATAAAACCTGATTAGAAGAAACATGTCCAGTAACTGAATCTTGATTAAAAGATGAATGTTGAAGTAAATGAATTAGCTTGTCATACTACTCAGTATCGATAGACGGAGAAACGCATCTCTCTGTATGAATCTAAGAAGTAGAATCCACATTTTCAGTGTCATTTTTTGTGTTTGCAACATGATTTGCATAAAATTGATTAAAGTTCCTCTAAAGATGTGGATGATAGCCATGTTTCCTATAACATATTTCAATGGGGTGACCATTTTTTACCATAATAGGCACAAACTCTAGATTTATTGAAATTATAACCTCGAGTTATACTCTTGCTATTGTTACTAGGATAACCACCTTTAAACTTTCAAGAATTCACAACAATGATCGATGGTGAAGAATCATAAAAAAAATTGGTGCAAAATTTACATGCCTTTCATGTTGCCTTTCACAATGGATTGAACAACTGAAGACGTAAGATCAAAAGAATCAGTAATCGGAGGAATTGTTCTATCAACGAGAGCTCTGTGTATGGACTGAGCCCAAAAATAGTAGTTGGAACTATTAAAAACTGAAGTAACTGCCACAAAAGATGGATCATCACTCAAAAAAAAATTGTACTCTCTTTGTCAAATGTAACCAATAAAAAACTTATATTTCTTGACCTTAATAATCTAATTACTCCAACGATGCTTTTCATTGTAATAATATATTATGTCGGTGTATAATTATTTTTAAACATGTATTCAACGATGTGTTATCACGTGAATTAATACAAATAAAAATAAAAATACATGAGTTGTCATATTTATTAGTTGATGTGTCAACACATTATTGAATGCACGTGTAAAATAATTAATTAAACATTTTCAATAATCATTTTATTTCAATAACTATTTTTCTCAATGACTATGAAAGCAATTATTGTTGCTTATTGTACAATACAAGAATAGTAGAATATTTATTATATAAGAAATGCTAACAAGTGTTTTTCTTTGAATAAAATAATGCTAACAAGTGTTGTTAAGACACTAGTTAAAGAAATTAAATGTAGTTTATATTACATTGGAAGTTGTGTATTCAATGTCTCAAAGTATAAAAAATGTCATTTTTAATTTAAAATTTTCTCTTTCAACTTTCTTAATCAGTGTTTTGGGGTACGGATTAACATGACACTTATTATATTTATTATATTTAATCAATATTTTAAAACAATTTTTTTAAGTAGCTTAATGAATACAAATTCACACACTAAAAATATAAAAAAAATAAAATATAAAATTCGAGATTCAAACTGAACTACTAATCAAATTGCACTTAGAGGACAAATAACATTTTCTTTTATCGACTCCCATAAGATTAGGTTAGTTCTATGATGCAAGTGAGATAGATGTTTTAACACTTACAATTTTGTTTTCCCCTTAAATCAATAAATCTCGTAATTAAATCAAGTGAAGTTATAATAATTTTTATGACTATAGAATTATCATTTATCTCAAATAATGTTTATTATGTTACTGATTCCATGTTCCACTTAATTTATAAATGTAAGAAATCTGTGGTCAGATTCCAGTTCACCAGAAATCTGACATAGAGTATCTCTATCCAAATCAAGAACATTGCCACGTGGCATCCAACAAAACAAATAACATTACCTTGAACCATCCAATGAGAGACCACCTTATCCTATCCAAAATCTTACTCATACCATAGCCACCAAATAATTGCAACCTTCACATTCTCAACCAACACAAAACCTATTGAAAAGAAAAACAAGTTTGTTTGTGTAGAACAGAAAATAGTTAACAGAGGAGCAATGGCAGCCTCACTCCAAGCAGCTGCTACTCTCATGCAACCAACCAAGTTACGTAGCAACAGTTTGCAGCTTAAGTCTACTCAATCTGTTTCTAAGGCTTTTGGTTTGGAACACCATGGAGCTAAGGTTACTTGTTCACTTCAGTCTGATTTCAAGGAGTTGACTCACAAGTTTGTTGAAGCTTCTAAGATTGCTGGATTTGCTCTTGCTACCTCTGCTCTTGTTGTCTCTGTATGTTGCTTTATCTCTCTATTCTTTATCTTCATTTTTTACATGCTAAGTTGATATTATCAAACATTAGGTGTTACATGAATCATTCATTTTATAGTTAATCTGTTTAATTATACTTTTGTTGTTGTTGTTATTATTAGATTAGTTGTGATGAATGGTCTACTGGTTTAAAGTAGTTACAGATCATTTTGATTAAGGAGGTCAGTTAGACAAAACAAGTTGCAATGGAATATCATAGACACCCAAAAAATTTAGTTTAATCTTTGTTCCATAGTAGGTTAAATATGTTTCTAGTCCCTATAATATAATGGTCTTTCAAGTTTAGTTCCTACGAAAGTTTTATTCAATTTTAGTCCGTATTTTGAAATCTTTCCAAATAAATGGATGATTTTAGTCCCCCTAGAGACTAAGAAGTAGCAAATATAAAGCAAAACAAGGACTAAACTTGAAAGATCGTCATTTTGTAAAGACTAAAATCATATTTAACTATCACATTACATAACCAATACAAAGGGTTTATGATGTTCATTCCCAATTCCCAAACTAACTTGAATTCACCTTGGATCCTCTCATGTTTCAGCAACCAGAGGTCGGCTGATGGATTTCAAAGGTTGAGATCCATCAGCCGACCTTTGATTGCAGAGACACGGAATGATCCAAATCCACTTGAATGGGATACTAATTAATTTGCAAAGTGTTTACTAGTTGGACTTATTATTCGATTATATCTGATTTTTATTCTACATAACATGACTAAGAATAAGAATATAAATTAATTTCAGGGAGCAAGTGCAGAAGGTGCACCAAAGAGGCTGACATTCGACGAAATTCAAAGCAAAACATATTTGGAAGTCAAAGGAACCGGAACAGCAAACCAATGTCCAACCATTGATGGAGGAGTAGACTCATTCTCCTTCAAACCAGGAAAATACAATGCCAAGAAATTCTGCCTTGAACCAACTTCATTCACAGTTAAAGCAGAAGGTGTAACCAAGAACACCCCACTTGCATTCCAAAACACCAAACTCATGACACGTTTAACCTACACACTCGACGAGATTGAAGGACCCTTCGAGGTTTCATCAGACGGATCTGTCAAATTCGAGGAGAAAGACGGCATTGACTATGCAGCTGTGACCGTCCAGCTTCCTGGTGGCGAGCGTGTGCCATTCCTTTTCACCATCAAACAATTGGTAGCATCAGGGAAGCCAGAGAGCTTCAGTGGTGAGTATTTGGTACCATCATACAGAGGAAGCTCTTTCTTGGACCCAAAGGGAAGAGGTGCATCTACCGGTTATGACAATGCAGTTGCATTGCCAGCTGGAGGAAGAGGAGATGAAGAAGAACTTGGTAAGGAAAACAACAAGAGTGCTGCATCATCTAAGGGGAAAATCACATTGAGTGTTACTCAAACTAAGCCCGAGACTGGTGAGGTTATTGGTGTGTTTGAGAGTATTCAGCCATCTGACACTGATTTGGGTGCTAAAGCACCAAAGGATGTTAAGATCCAAGGTGTTTGGTATGCTCAGCTTGAGTCATAGATAGCTATAGCTAGCTTCTTTCTTATGCTTTATTTTGTTGTAAACTTCAAGAGTGTTGATGCTTTATCCTTTGACTCAACAACTTTCAAAAGCTGAGAGGACTATCATGTTTGTATATTATATCGACGTTCAATTACAATGTGTTTTTAATGTCGAGGTTAATTAAAATTCCATGGTATTGCCGAGGTTTTAAATTGGGGTTGCAGTCGCAATTTGTTTTGCAAATATGGTTTTAGGATTCTCTCATTATAATTAATATTGCATTTGTCCTCAGTTTTATGTTACATATGATGGATCACTTAAAATGGTGGTTCATATTAACCACTGCCTAAGATTTGTGTTTGATGATAACTCACAATTGAGAAATATCCAAACATGACTTCCTTTACACTCAACAAGTTGGTTGCTTTGTTTTCTTCGATGTAATGGATTCTTGGTGTTCTACCTTGTTCTTTGCAACTAATTCTAATTGTTTAGGTACCCCCAACGAGTCAAGATCATCTCCATTTTGAGATATAAAGACACATAAAAAGTAAAAAATAATTAATGTTGGTGGGACCCTCTTAATGATAGGACCCACCACCTAATTTTTGTGTCTATCTCTCTTTAAATTGCATCTTCCATTTATAATAATAAATGGAGAGGATCTTAACCCCCAACCAACTGAGTCAAGATCCTCTCCATGTATAATTGTCTCCATTTGAAGAGAAAAATACACAAAATCTTGAAAAAAGTATAAAATAATTAATGATGGTGGGACCCATTTAATTAAAGAAAAAAGCTTAATGGTGCGATTGTAACACAATGAAAAGCGACGAACCTACTGTAGCCGATGGATTAAACACAACAACCATTGGATTTTAGTTATGTTTCACTTTTATTTATTTTAAAAATATAAAAGCACTACCAAGGTTTTATCGTGTCCAGATCGTGCGTAAAAGTTTCGCACTATATAGCAAGGTTCTTAATTAAAATATTCACTATCTCATTTTTGTGTCTATCTCTCTCCAAATTATATCCTCCATTTATTTTGATAAATGAGGAGGATCTTAACTCCAACTAAATGCGGCTAAATGTGATAAAGGAGCACTGGGTTACTAGGTGCTTTGTGATGTACAATCAAGTATCTTATCAGATTTAGAATGAGCTAGTCTTGCATAGGCACAATTACAAATTAAATTATTTGGATACACAATAATGAAAGAAATTAAAAGATATTTAAATTAGTCATATCATTCAACATCATCAAACCATTTAATCTTTAAATTAAAAGGTATTTGTGTTAATGTGTCCAAACTTTTTTAATTTAGGTTTGTTCCTAAGGAAGCATTTCTCATTTTAGAAGTTGTATTAAGCCCACGATACCCAAAACAGAAAATGTTACAACTCCAGCACCCTTTCTATATCTATATTGTATCTATATCCTTTTTTTGTTTACAAGGGAAAAGAAAGAGAAAAAGCCAACAAAACCAAGAAAAAAGAAGAAAAAAAATGAAGGAACTGCTCCCTAGAATAGAGAGTTCCAACTGCATCCATTTTAAGGAGGTCCAAGAGATCAGTTGGAGGAGAGATATGGTAGAACAGCTGAGTATTCGAATCTTCTACAAGTTTGGCCATAAAATTTGTACATTGATTACCCTCTTTAAGAGTGTGGCAAACAGTTACCCTCTCTAATTGTATCTATATTCTTTGTTAACGTATGGCAGGCACATACAGCTCATATTTCCACTTTTATTGACAAAATATCGAATAAAATGGTAAAAAGTTAAGATTCTTTTATCACTTTTATAATATTATTTGAATCGTAAATTAAAAAAATTAGATAAATCTCATTAAAATACGAACAATTCATCATAGTAGAATTAACAAAATATCAAACCAAAGATTCTACAGATCTACCAAAGAACAATAGTAGATAATCTTGATGAAGACAAATGATTTAGTATATGATGAAATTCCTCAAAAACTTAACTGACAAGAACAAAACCCGATAGTACCTCATTGCATAACTACCCAAAATGCCAATATGCATTGATTTGCTTCTTTCAAAAAATTCAGGAAAAGAACTTGAATTCAAGCTACGTACTCTCCATTTCAGAAAAATCACACTGCAACGTGTTCAAAATATTTATTCTCTTAAAGATGGTGTAGAGGGAACAAAATCATTCTTAAAAAATCCCCACAAATTAGGTCCAATACGAGTCACATTTGTCATCGATTAATATAAAAAAAAGGGACAAATAACTATATAAATAATTGTCGCTAATAAATAAAAAAACACATGACATATATTTGTCATTGATAAATATAGAAAACACACGAGACATATATTTGTTACGTGTACATATAAAATAAAAGAACACGACAAATATTTACCACTGATAGTCTAATACAAAAGAAACACGAAACACATATTTTTCACTTATTAATATAGAGAACATAAAACAAATATTTGTCATTGATACATAAAATAAATATAGAAGAAATATTTATCACTGATAAATAAATAAAAAAGAACATATATTCTACACATAGTTCTCACTAATATATATATAAAAAAAAGGTGGAAAAAATGTTTTGTACTTATAGATATTAATAAAAACATACGCCAAATGTCTCATAAGTCTTGGTTCAACTGGTAAAAATGCCGAAATTGTTAAGCCGGACATCATGATCGGGGTTCGAACCCCGGTACCTTCACTTTGTGTGTGTGAGCTTATTGATGGCTTTGCCATCTCGTCTATCTACCAAAAAAACAAAAAAAACTTACGCCAAATATTTGTTACCAACTTATCCAAAACAATTTTTTTTGTTTTGATAAGCAAGGAGAAAGGACAGGTATCAAGAGACATCATCGACATCCCAACTAGGTTGGCACCCCGAGATGCCGCCAATCTCTAGGAAAATTTTATTAAAAAAGGGGGAAAAATATATACAAAAGGAGGGGGGGACTAAGTCAAAACCCTCCAAAAAGAAACAACAGAAAACAAGAACAGCAGGAAAAATAAACAGCAGAAGCAGACAGACAACAAACTAAGGATATCTGTTGTTAGGGAAGCCACATCTGTCTCGGAAGAAATCCAATGTCAAAGCTGGTGGGAGGGTAGCAAGCCAGATTGCTCCAACCACCGAATGCCCAAGATTCGCAAGATAGTCAGCGCAGCAGTTGCCTTCCCGGAAAATATGGGACGAGATCACCTGAATCCCCAGATTACGGGCGTTATGCCATCTGTTCCGTAGCAGCATGGGCACTAGGAGAGCGTTGGAAAAAATTCTAAGAGCGCTGGTGGAGTCGCTCTCCAACCAAATATTCCTCCAACCGTGACGGGCAGCATACTCAATTGCAAAAATGATTGCCATAACCTCTGCATAAAAAACAGACTATGTCCCAATATTGCAAACAAATGCGCCACAGAACGTTCCTGAGTGATCGCGGAACAGCCCCCACAGGCGGCGTGACCACCGATAACCGAGTCATCCGTGTTAACTTTCAACCACGGAGCGGTGGGGGGTTTCCAGACAACCAAGACAATATCCTTTACCATGCGGCGATGGGGAGAGACCGCAAAGGAATCAAGAAAGACAGAGTCTGATGGAAGACACTTACCTTTAGAAACATTTCCTGACATGGCGATAAAGGAGTGAATACGGACCTTAGCTGAATGCAAAGTAGGCGTGACTTCTGAATACCGCAAAGAGTTCCGTGCCCACCATATAGTGTGAAGAGTATGCACAACCGCTACTAAATAAATGTCTGATACTTGTGAGGAACATCTATATGGTCGACAATCGAGAAGGGTGTCGGCTGTAGAATGATCTATGGAGCAGCTAAGTTTATTGCTGATCCATTCCCAAAGATGGTCGGCGAATGGACACCGAAAAAACAAATGATCGGAGGACTCGTCCTTTGAAAGGCACAGACTACAAATCGACACCACTATCCAACCGCGTCTTCGAAGGTTCTCATCGGTGGGCATTTTGTTATGATTCAACCTCCAATAAATACAAGATTGTGAAGGAGGGATTGCTGCTCGCCAAATGGATTCAGCCCAAGGCAATGTAACGGACCTCAGACGTAGATAGTCGAACGCACTTATCCAAAACATATTTCTTACAAAAAAATATAATAAAAATATTCATCACTGATTCATACAAAAAATACCGCATAACTTTTTGTCGTTGATAAATACAAAAAAAAAAATTTAAATACGTTTTTCATCCCTGTAAAATGGGTCAGTTTTGGTTTTCGTCCCTGCAAAAAAAAATTAAAAACATATTTGCAAAAGTTTTTTGTTTTTAAAAAGGTCTTTGGCCCCACCAAAATGCTGAAATGGCATGGGTATGCATACGTGGCAGTTGCTCACTGTGCAATTTTTGCCACAGGGGGCTCGCGTGGCATGCCTCATAATATTAAATTTTAAAAAACATTTTTAAAGTTCTGAAAATTGTTTTTCGAAATTAAAAAATCTGAAAATAATTTTTAAAAATAAAAAAAATCATTAAAAAAATTCCAATTATATAATTTTAAAAAAAATAATTTTTTGAAATGTGAAAAAAATGGAAAATTATATAATTTTTTAAAATCTGAATATATAATTTTCGAAAATATAATTTTTAGTATTTTAGAAAAAAATTGAACATATAATTTTCCAAGAACTTTGAATTTTAATTTTCAAAAAGTTATTTTCAGGTTCTTTTACGAAAATTTTAATTTTTAAAAAATTATTGCATTTTTTTTTTGAAAAGTTATTTTCAAAAATTTCAGATTATATAATTTTCAAAAAAATTAATTTTTTTAAAATTTTATAATAAAATAAATTCGGTAAATTATTTTAATTTTTTAAAATTTATTTTCAGAATTTTTTAATTGTTTTTATATATTTTTAAAATTTATTTTCATATTTTCAGCGTCACGTGGCAAAAGTTGTACAGTCAGCAACTGTCACGTGGCCAAAACCATGTCAAATCAGCTGAATAGTGGCGCCATGAAACTTTTTATAACAAAAAAAAATTGCAGGGATGCTTTATAATTATTTTTTTTGCAGGAACAAAACCAAAACTGACCCAAATTATAGGGACGAAAAACATATCTAAGCCAAAAAATTATAGGTCAAATATTTGTCTAAAAACAGAATTTATATATCATTAATTCATAAAAAACACGATGAAAATATTTGAACTCGTAAATCAAATCTGCTTCAAATTTATAAAAGATAATACATACAATTATGCACGCATTTAAAATCAAACCATGATGATCAATGACAATAACCATACTATTAAATTACCTTGAAAGTTCATGTCTCATATTATTTATGTTATTTAATTATTTGTAAACAACAAGCAAACAAGCGTAATTTTATTTTTTTTGTATTCAAGCGTAATATTTTCTCCATATAAAATTGTGTATGCCCCTATGCAAGCATTCCAAGCAATGTCGAGGATAATTTGCCGAACAATCCCGTGAAGAAGAAAAAACCAACGTAATTTGTAGCAGCTATGGGACTATTTAATCATTGAGCTACCGTCTATAATTTCATATACAGAGTAAAGGAAGGGTGGGCATCGGTTCGGGTCTGTTTGAATTCAGGTCCAAACCTCAAAACCGAGCCAACCCACAGGTTGAGAACCCCCAAAACCAAGCCAACTTAAGTACTAATAATGTGATAGCACAGTTTAATATGATTTCTCTATTTTTTACATCATTCACTAATAATGTAAAACTCCGTATTTTGATTTAAAACATTATATCTAATTTATCTTCATTTTTAGAAAAATCTAGCTTTTATGTTTTATTATATTTTTTTTTAATGATTCAAAGATTATATTTGAAATTACAAGCAGAACATATATTAGTTCCTAGCATACATACAACAATACATCATTTTTGCTTCAACCTTCAAATTCATCAATACCTAAAATGCTGATATAAGGGGTCAACTTGCATAAACCACAAATCAAACCAAACATACATTACAATATCATTAAATAAATTGTACAAGACATAAGTGGCAAAAAAAAAAAAAAACTCATCATCCTTTTTTTTTCCTTTTTTTTTTCTTTCAGTTTATTGTAATGCAATGCTTCTAAAAACTAAATGATCTGAATATAACCCACTATTGAGGCAACCATACAGAAAATTTAACAACTATTTAGGCAAACAAAAATGACTTAGCTGCCACTTACGCAAACATAATTTCTTTAACCCGTCACAAAGGCGCAATTAAATGCATGATTTCCCATACCAATCAGCAATATTTTTT
>Ga0228711_1008203_pt1 | contig 14771 bp, 7 predicted proteins | sample MedpolnodulmetaG_2_FD_177996 | JGI IMG/M metagenome (GOLD analysis project Ga0228711, IMG submission 177996) | Root nodule microbial communities from Medicago polymorpha collected in Santa Monica, California, United States - brown nodules | ecosystem: Host-associated > Plants > Roots > Nodule...
TTTTCAACCTTGTCAGGATTCGAACCGTCGACCTTTTACTCAAAAATAAAAGAATACAATATTGAATGATTTTTCTTTGTTGTTGTAAGTGACAAGGTTTTATTTTCTTGAGTTTTTTTTTTTTTTATCTTGTTTGAATCATTTGATTTTCATGTATATATAACTTTATATTCTTTTTCTGCATATGTGTGCCATATCATCAAGACTATGATTAACTCTTTGTCACTAAACTTTTTAACCTCTCAATCCTTTTTTTTTAATTGTAATGAAAACACATACTCTGTTTCTTATAGATTTTACAATGATAGACACATATCGTTGGTGGCTCCAGCAGTTGCCATCACTACTTAATTCTTACGATTGAAGTTTTGTAATTAAAACATGATGAGAGAATTAGAGATTTGACAAGGGTTCTCTTAGTATATATATTTTCTAAATACATCATTAACAAACGATATTTTTATTATTTATTTATTAGTCATTCTTATATTTTATAATAATAATAGTAAATCTTATTTTTGTTCTGAAATCTTTTTTCACTCCCTAGAGTAAATCTTTTAAGACGAATAATATAAGATGAATCAAATCTAATATTTAGTTGTCTGTTACCAAAAAAAAAATCAAATATTTAGTTGTCAATTGATTAGAGTTTTAATTACAACGGTAACATAATTTACAACACAGATTTTATGCCCTAATTCCGTGTCTATAAATTTATGATGTCTTGTAATTAACTCTTAACATTACCTTTTTTTCTTGCCCTAATCTTTCAAGGGATCAACACCTCTGAAAGGTAAAATACTTGATACACATTTATGTCCCGTTTTCTTTGTTGATGTGTTCGATTTTATGTTCTATAATCTTTATGTTTGTTTTTGTTTGGCATTTTTTGAATCACTTGTTTTTTGCTTCTTCCCATGTGTGTTCATTCTTGCCTTTCTTTATGTAACTATTCTTTTTCTGCATATGTGTGCCTTAACCTTCTCTAGCTGTTTATAAGGTTACACTGATGGATCTTGCCAAAACATACTGTATTGTATGAGGCCGAGTTTTGTAGATTAATACTGTATAGTTGAAGAGAAAAAGAAACATGGTGAAAGAATTAAGGAATTGAGAAGGGTTCTTGTTTTAAATATTTCATTGATAATAGGTATTATTGTATTATTGTTGCTATGAAAATTGTGTTAAGGCTTTGAAAATATGATATCAGCCCATGTTCTTTTTTATAGTTTGATTTTTGTATATATAGTTTATATATTTTTATTTTCCACCAAGATTGTTTATTTATTGACAATTTTTATATTTAAATTTGCAGAAATGGGTCGTGCTCGTGGGAAGTTAACTATTAAACACATTCAAGATGATAGAGCTCGGAAATTCGCTTTCAATCAGAGAAACAATAATTTGGCAAAAAAAGTATCTGATTTTTCTAGAAAGTTTGGAGTTGAAGCTTGCTTGATTGTATATGATGGTTATGGTGATGGTAGACCAATAACTACGCCACAAGATTCGACAATTGTACGGTCCATGCTTGAAAACTATGAGCAACAAAAGATTGAGGGTACAACTACAAAGATCTTTGATGTGAAGGACTATTTTGCAAACAAGATAAAGAAGGCCGAAGGTGAGATTTCCAAAGTGCACAAAGAGATCTTGATGAAAATGTATCCAACTTGGCACCCATGCTTCATGAACATGAAAGAGGAACAACTCAAAACTTTCATTAGCATTCTAGATGGCAAGATTCAAGCTTGCAATAAAAGGATTAGCATGCTGAACAAAATGCAACAAAGTGATGAAACTAGTTTCTTGGATAGCATTCCTCAAAGGAAATATATATCTAATCATGTTGATGTGCAACAAAGTGAAACTAGTTTCACACAAAACACTGTTGATCCTTTGAACTCTTCTGGTAGTTTGCCTCCTGTTTTGCCCACTGGCACTAACCAATTTGGTGAATTTGTGAAGTTGGATGATGTAATGGCTGAACCTAGAGAATGGACTGGTCCACTTGGTGAACTTGAGGAGTTGAATAATTTTGAGGCCGAACCTGTTCAAGAATGGCTTGCTAAACTTGATGAAATTGGTGAAATGGATTCCACTAATCATGTTGATGTGCAACATAGTGAAGCTAGTTTCACACAAAACACTGCTCACACACAAAGCATGGCTCAGGAAAGATTTTACCCTTCAAATTCAAACCAATTTGAGGGCATGCATGATGGCTTTTCTCAATGGCAACCTATCTCTGATTCTTTGAAGTCTCCTGTTAGGTTGCCTCCTGTTTTGTCTGCTAACCAACTTGGTGAAGGTGTGGAGTGTACTGATCATGAATGGTTTACTGATGATGGTGATGAACTTATGAAGTTGATTAGTCAAGATGATGTGTTTGCATGGAAAGATGACTCTTTCTTGTCTCAAAATGAAGAATATGCAACTTTGGAGGAGGGCATGAGTAACAAACCAGATTTTGGTCGTACTGACAAAACTCTCTTCCAGTGAATTGGATATTGAGTTTTTAGTTATTTCCTTTTCTTTGTTTTTTTAGTTCAAAGTTATTTGTCTTTTAATTATTAGCTTTAAACTTCTTGACAATGACAGTGGTTCAATGAGTAGTGTGAGTGAGTTTATTATTTGACAATCAGCATTTACTTATTTATAATATTATTTGTCTTTTAATGCTTGTCTTATTATTTGATTAGCCATATATAACATGTGAAACAGTGATTTATTTAGTGGTATGGATATTTCCTGTCCCAAATTAAACCACTACATGACAAATTATAATGTTGTTGTATCATTTTATAATAAATTTTGGACATCATACGATTGTGTCTAAAATAATGACTTAAAGTAACAAAAGTTAGGATAAAGGAACATGTGGTCCAAAGAGCTTTGAGTAAATCCAAATTATAGATAGACATTAAGTATTGCTTTACGTGTTAACTGTAATGTGTGACTTCTTCACAAGCCGTGTCAAAGATGCAGTTACAAAGAATAATAATTATTCAAAAAGATATCAACATAAACACATACGTCATATATATTTAAATAAGCACTTTGTTTTCAAGACTTTCTGATACATAAGAGAAATATAGAAAGATGTCTTTTGTTTTCTCTCTCTATACAATTTTGCACCCCCCATGTAATCTTGCCAACCCTCAACCTCAAACTAAACTACTCTCTAAACCACATATTGACATTCAAATTACAAACTGACCAAAAATAACAGCAAAAATGAGCAAAACTGAAGATCTATTTGCTTTACCCTTCAGCTTTTGCTCCCACCTGTGCAGAAAATTCACCGAAATGCACCAAACTTTTGAAGCTTGCTGGCAAAATACTTTATGATACAAAATCTACATCCTTCTGTTAGCAACTCTACATCTTCTCATATAAGGTTAATTTGCATTCAAACTCGTAGGAGGACCATCCTTTGGAAAGTATCCGAAGGAATCGCTTAATTGTAACTCACTTGACTTAACTGCCTGAATATACATATTGTTGGAGGTGGAGGGGAGATGCTCTTGTATGATCTGCAAGCAATAAAGTTTGGATGAACACAATTAGGATATTCCCTTAACTAGAAAAGTATTGTGAAACAATGGCGCAAGCAGGGACAACGAGACGTAGACACTGCTACTAATTTTAAAAAATAGAAATGAATGAATGTAACATTGTGTCGATGTCATGTGGGATATACACGACTTCAATCGTAACTGTCGATGCTACATAGAAAAAGAATGATAGAAACAAACGACCGAGCCTAGCAAAAATACTACCGAAAAAATAGAGTACTAAGTACTACCACAATACCAGTTCCAGATATCAATTACTAGAGAAGAACAGACAAAGTTTCTCAATCACTTATCCATGAAATAGTAATTAAAAAGTGACCTGATCAACAACTTCAGAACCATCTGAGTGGAAGACAATAGGTCGGCAGCGTTTATCTTCATTCATCAAACTTGAATTTTGGAAATGGTTCACGAGGGCATTCTTCCCTTGGATTCGAGCATACGCCAAAGAAGCAACTTTTTCACTATTAAACTTCTCCCACTTCTTCCCATGGAATGTCTGCAAAACCAAACATATCAATGAATTTGTCACCTGAGGAAAAATTAACCTTTTCTAGTTGCCGTTTCCTTAATAAATTTCCTGGATATCATCAACCGCAAAATAAAATTTAACAAGATAATATGCAAAAAACAGTGTTGAGCCAAAAATATTCTCATACAAACCTCGTAGAATGGAATAATAAGCGATGGTGACAACATGTTGATAAATGCATAACCGACGTTGCATTTATTCTGCAATTGAGGGAGGGAACTATCAGCATCGCAAATTACAAGAATTCAGGGATGAAACAGAAACTCAACAGGAAAAATAAACAGCTCATCAAATTAAAATAGCATAACATATACCTTAAAGTCAATTGGCAGATAGAGAAAATCATAGGTGCCCTTGTGATTTTCATCAATGGCAGCTAACAACATTTTTGAGGTGTATCTGCAGGTAAATGAACAATTAATAAATATCTCAGGTATCAAATGAAAAAAAAAGTAACACTGTTAATAATAAACAAGCATTGCTTAGAGTTAATCGTTCGTACTTATTTGGGATATTCTTTATCATCAGCGTAGTCCTTGTATCTTCACCACTCCTAATCTTATCTAAGTCCAGCTGAAATAGCTTCTTGTTGTCAACTTGGCTTCCATTGTTGTCGATCCATCTACTCCTAACACGGTCAGTAAAACTCTCCATAGCAGTGGATAGTAGTCCTGGATAAGGACCATTACCGAAAAATACAGGGCTAAGTATAGGAGAAGATCTCATTCGGAAGTTAGATGAACCATTGTCAGGCATATTTCTTGGAATAGAAACGCCAACATTACCAGAAATGCCACTATTAAGCATGTAATTTCCATCATTGTGCCCTAGACCCATGCCTCTATAGCCAACATTATTCATCAATGAAGTTTCAGATGACTTGGGGAAAAAACCAAAGTGCCTTTCAAAAGGCAGACCTGAAGGAGCAGAACCGACATGATGATGATGATGTTGCTGCTGAGATGAACTGACAAAGGAATTGTTCTGACTTGAGTACGGGAAAGCATGACTCGTTCCATTCGATGTACTAAGTTGATGTCCCACAGATGGCCTTGGCCAAGCTGAAGGTTTGGTTGGCTCTGAGGATAAGTTTGGACTTCCCCATAGAAATTGTGGAGCAGTCAAGGTTTCCACTGACGACCCATTTGATGTTGATGCACCAAACGAGGACAAAGATCCACGATATGGACTAAATTTTGGCTCTGGAAGTGAATGTGAGTTGAAAGTAGATCCAGCGGATGAAATCTTATTGGGAAATATGTGGTCTCCATGACTACTCCTTCCTATGTCCTGGCCAATAGTTGCGGCCTTAACTGTGTTCGACAACTGTGGTTGCAAAATTGCAGCTAATCCCGGTAAATGGTTGCTGGTTGTTGGGCTCATGATTTTGGAACCAGGAGAATGATTTATATTTGGCAATGAACTCTGCTCAATAGGACTGTTGTACTGTAACCAATTACCTGCTATAAAAAATTTAATAAATTATTTCCATCAAAGATAAAAATGCAAGGGGTGCATGATTTATGAACTAGGTAACTAAAATCTATGCTACTTCATGATGTCAATGGCACAAGGAACATTTAGCATCTCAAAGAACCAACCTGGCGGAGAGCCGGCTAGAGGTGAACCCACTTGATATCGAAAACTTCGAGACTCATCTTGGTCAAGCTCTTGATTCAGTTGGAGCATCAAACTAAAAGGTGTAACATACTATAATATCAATTACATGCCAGAAAACTAAGGAGGCAGATATATGGAAGTTAACACAAGCTATTTATGATAATTCGACCGAGTTTCTCTACTCTCACATAACACTTAATTGACATATTTGGTAAAACTCATTTTATAGGAATGCAAAGCCAATATTAAGGTTGTCTCAGTATTTACTAGAAAGTAAAATAAATAAATAAAACCCATAATTTACGCAACAATTTTCAAAAGTGGAAAGGTCAAAGATGCCTCATCAAATGTTTCTCAGTTTCACAAGATGCACAAAAATCAGTCAGAAGAACAGATTGTTATTGTAAAAGTAACAGAAAAATCAAAATAAAAGCAAAAGCCAAATTATTAGTGTACGCACTTGCGACGAGCTCCTCCAGGCCGACTTGGTTCAAGCTTTATGCGTTTACCAGCTATGTCACTCCTATTTAATGATTTAAGTGCTGCTTCTGCAGCTCTTACATCATAGTATTCAATAAACTTATGATGCCTCTTGTGAGGAGTTTCCCTTATCTGCAAAAATATCCACCCATTCATCTTAATTTCAAGTTTCAACAATAGAGTACATATTATATATACAAGTGTATGTTTCCCTGAAAGACTCGGATGTAAAAAATTCAAAATAAGTGATAAAATTATCACCTCTTTGACCTCTCCATAAGCCCCAAATATTTGGCGGAGGTCTTCATTTGAAACTGATGGATCCAAATTGAAAACTACCAAGGTTCCTTGATTGATATCTTTGTCTGATGGATTATCCTACAAAGTCAAAAAAGAAAAGCCAACATAATATGAATGTCAGGGAGTTCAGCTACTAAAAAAGAATAAATGACAAGACTTCTGTTTCAGTTAGAAACCTTTGGTATTGAAAAGTGAATGTCAAGTTTCCTTCGCCGCAGAGGTTTATTTTGTAATGCACGCATAGCTGTCCGAGCAGCACGGATGTCATAATATGATATCATTACAAACCCCCTGTGTTTACATGCAGTATATAGGGTTCTAATATCACCATATTGCTGAAAATAAAAATTAACCACACAATTAATAATTCATTATTTTCAAATGATTTATTTCTCGATGAAGATATACTATTCAATCAGAGGCATGGTGAAATAATGGCCACCATAGTTTGTACTAGTAGCTTTTTCAGTGACCTCACTCTAACTTAAACTCACCTCAAAAAGAGTCCGCAGCTCTGTATCCTCCACATTACTGTTAATATTTCGAACAAACAATGTTCGAGAAGGATGCTCTCCATATGGATGTTCTCCAGCAACAGCTCCGCTTCCCACACCATTAGGTAAAGAATAAGGGAGCAAACTATTTCCAACAGAGCTATCAGAAAAGCTTAACTTAGATATTCCCACACTGAGGTTTTCCTGTGGATCTGTTTCTAGTTCCAAACCTCCACTACTATCAAAAAGATCATACTCTTCCAAGTCCTCAAGGGAACCAGGCAAACCTCGTAAGTCAAAATCATCCATTATGCCAGCCAAAAGCTCTTCATCATCATCAGGAAGCATGGTTCCGATTGCGTGATTATTACCATCGTCAAGGGAACCGTTAAGCTCTGCCTCTTGATGATGCTTTTTAAAGTTAGTTGAGATGTCATCAACGGATTGAAAACCATTTTTAGTTTCATTTAAGTTCACTGCAGGTTAGCAAAACCAGTTCATGAGATGTTATAAAACATGGAGTAAACAGAAGTCAGAGCTGGTAGGAAATAATTATCACATACACTTTTCATGTGGAAGAACAGGTAATGAGCTAGAAAAGAGACTGGCATCAGATGAAGCATGGTATGAGTCAGATTCAGATGAAACTTCCAACGCACCATGCCTCGATTTTCCAGCTGTATTTATAGGTGGAATCTTGGAAGGACCTACTTTGTAACAAAAATATTATATTTGATTAAACATAATAAGTCATTATAAAAAATTGATAGCCAAGATAAAACAAGAGAATTTGGAGGTTTACCGAAAAATGAAGGATCAAAAGACTGCTTCATTGCATCACCTTTCTGCCTCACTCAAAAAACAAGAAGATAGAGTTAATGTTTGATATTATAGGCAGATAAATCTTAGATACTTGCAAAATATATGCTACCCATCATAAAACATAGAAAACTGCAATTAAACCAGAATCAAGAATTATTGGGATAAACCTTCAACATCTATAAGAATAATGAGCTTTTGTTAAATTTGCAATAGGCATTTTCACTGGTAGAAACAGAACGCCATTGCTGTCAAATTTCACACATATCTTATTTATATCTATAAACAAATAAGGAAACCAATGCAAATATTTATAGATCTAATGAACAATCCTACTCTAGCATTCCCTAACAAGCATAATAGCCATGCATAAATTTCTGCATGTACATCTGGTTTAACTCTAAAATGAGGAGGGAACTAAAATCTGAACACAAGCTAGCATATCCAACCTACCAACGTTCTCAATTTCCCGACCAAATTCATCAGAAGTTAAAACATATTCATTTGAGCTTTTGCAGTGAAATAAAACCAAATTCAGATATGTATGAGCAATATTATCAGTCTTAGGTATGTGAATAATTGGTGTTTCAGGCAATGGTTAAGAATGATCCCATTCATTCGATTTGGTTATCCTAACTATACGATTCAACTAGGTTTGTGGCTAAACTTGAAAAACACCAGACAAAACAAAACAAGCAAGACACAGGACACAAAGCGGTGTCTCTGATGCCGTGAAAGAAGCTATGCGAAAATCAAGCCCAATTAGACGAGAGCGAAACCTCATGCAAAAGCTGAATTATTCACAAAGGGTTATACTCAATTCAGTGATCACAACCTTCCATTCGTAGATAGTCCCAAAACAAAAAGAAATTCACACAAACATCATATATATGATCTAGACAAAAGGCACAAACTTCCCCACAATTTTCACAGCAACCAAGCAAGAAACTGATTCAATTTAATCCATTTTTGATCCATGAAAATAACTTCAACAATCAAATTAAAATCACCCATTGCATGATAACATCACTCATACATAAAATCAAAAAATATAGAATAAAGCAAGTGATCATAACTAAAAATAAATAAAAAAACCCATTTTGTCATGATCACAATACTTCAACCCTAAACCATAAACTGAAACACTATTTGAAACTACCAATAACTGAAACCCTTAAAAAATCAAAATTCACCATAACCGTTGCACACAAAGCTAAACAAAATTCAACTAAAAAAAATTGGAATGATCAATTAGATGAAAACCCAGAAACAAACTGGTAAAAAGAATCAAAATTTGCAGTTAAATTTGAAAAAATGATAGAAAAAAAAATGAAATACCTGAAAAGGGGGTGAGAAACCCTAAAAAGCTTGAGAAAAAATATAACCTTTGGAACCTAAAATGAAATGAGTTATTAAGAAAATGAAGAGATGAAAAGAGTGAAGAAGAGAAAGAGAAAGTGTGAATGTGTTGAAAATAGTGAGAGAAGAAAAGGGGAGAATCTTTTTTAAGAGAGAGGGAAGAAGAGCAATAGCGTGGCGATGATTGGTTGTGACCCCATGAGAGGAGAGAGTTTAAAATAAAAAAGGAAGAGAGAATGATTGAGAGAGAAAATAAAAATAATGGTTTTGGATATTGAGAATGTGGAGGATTTAACTCTATTTAAACCTTATTTCAGGTCCAAAACCAAAATGTATAACCCTATACTTTGCATTTATTATATTGAAGAAAAAATGAAAAATAATCTACTCTAAGATAAACACGAAAGTTTGTTTTTTTTTAATGAAAAAACACGCAGGTTTGTTGTTGGTAAATAAATGTTGATGTTGCAAATAGAATAAATAAATGTTAACCATGTCCTTCATTAAAGACTGCGTGTTTGCAACCACTCCTTTCAAACTCACATGCCTTTTTATTTTTTTATTTCCTTTATTAAATGTATTCCTTTATATCCAAAAGTACTATCGCAACTGATAAAATGTCGAAATTGTTAGGCCGGATGTCATGACCGGAGTTCGAACCCCAGTACCTCCACGTGTGTGTGAGTTTATAATGGCTTTGCCATTTCGCCTATCTACCAAAAAAAAAACAATGTATTCCTTTATTAAATGTATTTTTGATCTTCTAATTTTAATTTTTCTTTAGTTTTGGCCCCCTATTTTAGAGTCAATTTTGTTTATGTGTCTGTCATTAATCTTGTTTCTCATAATCATTGGCGAGCCTCATAGGATGCTTGCAGATGGTTTATCGGACCAAATTCTGCTAAAGAAATCACATCTGACAAATAAATAGTCCACTTCTTCGTTTATTTTGGACCTCTTATACACTATCAATCATTGTTATGAATCACATCCATTTTAAGCAAATTATCATTTGCTAGAATGCGATTGAGAAGAAGGCGCCAAAAGAATATATTAATTTTGAGAGAAACCGCTTTATGTCAAAGAACGTTTGAATTGATTGTTTGAATGTCATGATTTGCTGAAGCCAAAGATTGATAAGCACTGCTAACTGAATAACATTTGGACAAATGCAACTCCCACACTCATCTTTCTTCCAAACCATCCTGCAAATCGCTTGGGAGTGTGCGTGAATCTTCCAAACCATTTGGTTATGAATTTATAACCATAAAAGCCTCTGTCATCCAAGAATCAATTATGTTAATGTCAACCAACAAATTCTTATGAAAATTCACTTTAACCCGATATCACTTCAAAAAAATATATGTAAGAACGGTGTTTAAGACTCTAACCGTAACCCACCAATTATCCCTCACCAACAAGGTATCGTTCGCAAAATAAATACAAATCTTATTTAGGAAAATAAAAGAAATTAATAATATCAACATATGAAAGAATTAAAAGAAAAAAGTATTCAAATGAAATTTTAATCTTGTTGTCTCTTTATCTTGTATTAATATTCTTAAATCTAATTTATATTTGTTTGGTGTGTTTAGATCATCAATTAAAAAAGTCTCATTCTTGAAACCCTTGTCAATTAATCAATTTTTTTTCATTCATCTCTCTCTGTCTTACTATTCTATAGTAATCATAATTTTTTTCAACATTTTTTATGTTAATAAATTTTGTATTAGATGTTGAGTTTCTTAAGGAGTCTTTTTAATAAGGTCCACAAAAATACATGTGTATTGATGTATTATTTACAAAACTAATACTCCCTCCGTTCCAATAAGTCACTTTAGAGAAAATATTTGTTTCAAATTATATGCATGAGAGAATTTAAGTGGTACTCCTATTAGTGATTTTTAAATTGGGAATGAGGAAACTTTGTTTTAATATAAGTGGTATTAAAGACCATTTTACAACTATCTTTGAAAGAATTTAAACTTTACACCTTAATGTTGTAATATAAGTGATATTAATGATCATTTTTCAATTATAGTTGAAAGAATTTAAACTTTACACCTTAATGTCACTGATATGTTCGGTGAGAACGGTTGAGTGACAACGATGGCAGAGAATTTTCCGGTGTGACGGTAACGGCTTTCGGCACGACGACGATGTGTCTTCGCGGCAGAATGAAAGGTGCATGCAGGCGCGTTAGCACTCTGACGCTCAAGTTAGTAATGGAACTGAGAAAGAGTGTGTAGAAAGTGTTATGTAAAGTGAAGTGTACCTTGAGGGTGAAGCAAGTTCACCTTTATATAGGCATGTGTTGATCATAATTGTCTCCGTGTTATGCGGCGTGCGATTAGGAACGAAAGAGGACACATGTAGGGTGATCCTCGTGCGGAGGCGGCTTCTGTTTTGCACAGTGCTCCTTGGATCATTTCTTCATAGGATGTGATTTGTTTGGGAGCGTTTGGTATTTAATATGTCATTGGATTGGTTTTTCTTGTGTTTTTCCAGGTTCAGTTACGGACCATTACCTACAGTTTACTCATTTGGCGGGTTTGCCACAGGCTTCTCACTCTTTTCTCAAGGTTATTTGGCTCGTTTGTGTTTGGATAATTTGGAAGGAGAGAAACAATTGTATCTTAAAAAATGCGGTAATCGATCCTCACATTATTGTCGAAAAGGTGAAGCTGGATTCCTTTTTATGGCTATCGTCGAATTTTGTGTCAATTGTGTTTGGTTTTCATGATTGGTGGAGACACCCACTTCTTTGTATGAGTGCCGTGTAATTTTTTATTTTTCTGGTGGTGGCATCTGCGTCAGGTGTCTAGTTGTTGTACAGACTTTGGGTGATTCATTGCTTTTAGCACACCTTGTGCGGGGTGAATCACTCTTCATTTGAGCAATATATTCCATTTTGATTTGTTTAAAAAAAAGATGGCGTGCTCCTTCAGACGTGGAGCCTTAAGATGAGCCACGTGTCGACGTGCGATTGGTCTTCTGACTAGTTCAGAACGGTCAAAATACTAACATCTTACCACTATGTTAGAATCTCAAGTGTAATATGATATTAGACTTGACACACAAAACAATAAACCTCAAATTCAAATTTAGGAGAAAAGAGGATTATACATTTTAATTTAAATTTAGGAGAAAAGAATCTTAAATTAGTAATGAAGGGGACAAAATTTATACAATATATATAATCTTGAATTATTTTTTTGAATAATGTTAACCAATTATATAATCTTGAATTAATGTTGTTACTATTGAACAAATTGAATATAATTAAACATTATCAAAATATAGCAACGATTGGATATATACCGATAGCAATGGACATGTGAGAAGTGGCAAAAAGACGAAACCACACAAGGGATAGATATTTGTATCTTAAAAGCCATCGTTACAAGGTGAAATGGTGTATGCCTACAGACAGCCGCAAAACAAGACATACAAAATAAAATAATTATTGGTACAAGGTTTAAATCAACTCTTTCAACAAAAAAATGTGTTTTAAATCAACTATGATTGTAACCAAAAAAAAATCAATGATGAAACCGTTAAGCAGGTGTTAGTATGTATTTTTAATGTTTGTTTTCGACAGAAAAACTTCCATGTAGAAGTTAAGTTTTATTTTTGGTGTTGATCCAGAAGTTCGCTTCGACAAAATGTGATAGTGTTAACATAATGGAGATTTCAAAATTATTTAGTTTCTCCCTCAAAAAAAATATTTAGTTTCATCCTTAAAAAAAAAAAATATTTAGTTTCAAACTGTCTATGAAGAGGCAAGATCAAAGGCCAAAGACACGTGGAAGCATATTAGATTATGTGTCGAAAACTTGTAGTTTTATGACGGTTATTTTTAGTTACTTCTTATAATGTATGAGTTTTAATAGGAAATAAGGGTCACAAATCAAATAATATATAATCTTTACGCTTAAAGTACCCAAGTCATAGCGAGAAACGAGTAACAAGAAATATATGTGTGATTTGATGTACCAAGTTACATTAATTCAATCAAAATCTTTTTCTTCGTAGTTGTTTATTTTCAATTCTTGAAGTTTGTTTATTTCTTTTAAACTTGAAAACCTTTTTTCAATCTGTCAAAAGACAACGCTATCTTCATCTTTTTCACATTCAAACTTATGAACACCATGAATATTCAAACTTTTATGAGAAATATTTGCACAAATATATCCTAGGATTTCTAATTTGATCCTGCAACCAGTAAATTTAAAACTAGCGTTTGTTCACCAAAAACACCATACAAACAAATTTGCACGTCTGGTGGGACCCTTTTTGTGCAAAATTCTTTATAGAATTCATTTCTTAGAATTTTTTCATTTCCATTTCTTCTTTGCATAAACTTTCTTAAAAAGTCTATATGTGTATGCGTTTAAGTGGATTTTTTCTTAATCGATAAAAAGAACAGAACCTAGCAGTCGTCCTTTAATCTCGATCTGAGAGACTTCCACCACCGTTCTTTCTTCCTTTACATCCATGATCCATACGCCTTCGATCCGATGTAGCCCTTGGCCTGGTGTGCTCTGCCTTAGAAGCACCACCTGCTCACCTTCAGCACCGTAGCGGGTGCTCTGAACTCTCACATGTGTTATGTGATGAGAGATGGTTCTGTAAACGTGCGTGATTTTTTGTTTGGAGATTCGTTCGTCTGTGTTGATGTTTAACTAGGTGTGCTATGGTCGTCGCCGCGGACAGCTAAAAAGGTATGTGATGAAAGAAATTAGCAAGTGCACCAAATCGTAACAAGTAATAAAATAGTAAGTTTATCGTTCTCTACATGGATTTTCGTCAACTTAACAATTAGTAAAACTTATTCAAAAGACTGAAATTAAAAGAGATGAATAGAATTGCAAGGTTTAATACTTTGTCCAATGCAAAATTAGGTTTGTGATTCAAATTAATAGCGGTGATTAGGAAATTCTTGAACCCCCTTCGTCTTTGTTGGAAATTAATTTAAAAAACAATTTGTTATGTGGTGTCTACTCATGATTTAAGAAACTAAGGTTTAAAAACTTGATGGCAGAACATCTTATAAATTTTTTTGCTATACTTTTAGTACTTTTCTTTGTATTTAAAGATGAATAAAATGAGGAGTAAATAGGCAAATACCCCCCCGAATTGCAGGTTTCGTCAATTACCCCCCGAAATTCACAAAACGTCAAATACCCCCCCGAAATTTTATTTCGCCGGTCAATTTAGTCCTTCTGTTAAGTGGTTCAGTTAAAGTTGATGACGTGGCTATTTGATGTTGACGTGTCAATGCTTGCTGGCAGGGGGGTAACTGACTGAATTATAAAAGTCACTTTTAATATATTTTTTTGTTACTTCCCCCCCAAATATGCTTTTCTCTCCCTTTCAACACATCTGTATCCAATGAAGAGTCACCGGAAACCACCACCAATCCTCGCCGTCAAGCCTGTCGTCGTCGTCTAAAACGCCATCGTCGTGCCTTCAGTTCCAGATATCATCATCTTCATCATTCCGTCACCGTAAGAGAACACGTACGTAAGGTACACTTCTCATAAGTCCTGAAACTTTGTTGCTCTGTTTTTGGTCTAAAAAAAACTA
>Ga0228711_1008206_pt1 | contig 14769 bp, 9 predicted proteins | sample MedpolnodulmetaG_2_FD_177996 | JGI IMG/M metagenome (GOLD analysis project Ga0228711, IMG submission 177996) | Root nodule microbial communities from Medicago polymorpha collected in Santa Monica, California, United States - brown nodules | ecosystem: Host-associated > Plants > Roots > Nodule...
AACAAATCTTCGCTTCCACAACACAATCACGCATGTTTTTTTCCCTAAAAAAAAAAAAAAGCACGCATGTTTTTTCCCACCTACTTCACTACACCATCAATTAATCCTTAAAATGTCCTCGTGAGCTTAGCTTAAGAACAATGCATAATATATTTAAGGTTCAGAGTTCAAGTCCCAACCACAAAAAAAAATCCCCAAAATCGGTCTAATGAACACACATCTAAAATGGTGGACCCAAACAAAATCAAAAGGTTCACCATATTCAGCAACCTCCAGGGACGGATCTATTCATGTTAGTGTGGGGTTGGTGCCTGCACTAACATTTTAAACTTGGTCAATATATATATATATATATATATATATATATAATTAACACTTCATTCTAGTAATTGTTATGCATTTTAATGTGTTTTTTATACATTAAATTACAAAAATAAATTTAAATGTGTTTTTTATGAGTCATTTTGATCTTTAAATGTGTATCTAGTAGTTAATTTGGCCCTCAAATATATTTTTGCTTGGTAAAATTGATCGATAATTACTAACAATCGATATATTTGAAGATGTGGTAGTAACTTTGTTAAATTTTGGTATTATAGTGACGATACTTAACGTAACCAAAATAATTAAAAGAGATATATAGTGCCCCACTATTCAAATTTCCCTGACAACCTCCATCTTTGTATCATTCAGTACTGGATTTTTGAGGCCATTCAATCTTATCTGGATCACATTGTTATTAAAAAAAACTTTAAAATAAGTGGAGTCGAGCGCACATAGGATATGAGACACCGTCGCTAGTAGAATTTTGTCATGTGGAATTTTTTTCATTTTCTCAATTGTTACGTTTACATCTACATCATTAAACTTTCTCAACAAAAAAAGACTTACATCATTAAACATGAGAGATAAGATGATATTGATTCTGCGGTTGAGATGCTTACAAAGAACCGAAAAAAATATCTTAATTCTTCATTCACCAGAAAGAAAGAAAAAAACACTTAATTCTACCTTCATTTCACTCTTATTATGGTTACGGTTTTTTATTCTAAATGTTAAGTTTTGATTTTTAGTTTTTAATCAATTCTCTTAAATTAAAAAAATAATTAAATTTGTATGGAGTCATTTAAAAATCTGAAAGACACATGGCGCCACATATCCATATATCACCTAAATGACTATCACATCAACAAAATTTGAGGACCAAATTCAACGTGGGATTAAATGTCTGCGTTTTTAAAAATTAAAGGACTAAAATTGCGGAAAATAAAATAGAGGATCAAAATTGAGTATGAATAAATTATGGAAAATTTTCCTCAGTAATGCATAAAATTCGTCAGTATAGTAGTGCATCACGAAACTTTGATAGATTTTTTCCATTAGATAATAACTTCGTTAGAAACTTTATTGGCGGATAATTAGTGGCAGTGCAAGAAACTCACTTTTGTTATACTTGTTGACATGGAAGAAGATTAGAAAGAATAAAAGGAGAGATCAAAAACATAATATGGAAGATCCACGTCATATATTTATACAAGAATGAACTATATTAGCTCAAGTACACATAACATAAATAACTGTATAACTATCTTACTGCCAAAACCAAAATCTAGCTTATGCGTTAATTGCACAACATGCAGGGTAATCATTGACTAATTTTAAATTAACTTTTTGTCTGTAGGTGGAGTTATATCTATGAATCCTTTTCTGCAGAAATTCTTCCCACATGTCTATGAACAAGATGTCACTATAAAACCTTCTGCCAACCAGTACTGCAGATTCGACAGCCAAACGTTAACATTGTTTACCTCTTCTTTGTATTTGGCTGCTCTTGTAGCATCACTTGGGGCGTCCACAGTAACTCGATTGTTTGGAAGGCGTCTCACCATGATTTCTGGAGGTGTGCTTTTTCTTGCTGGTGCTGCCTTGAATGGTTTTGCTCAAGAGGTTTGGATGCTCATTCTTGGTCGCATGTTACTTGGGTTTGGAGTAGGATGTGCTATTCAGGTAATTAACAGTATTTATTTATATCTTTTTTAGTCTTTTGTTTTTACTTATCCTTGTTCTCTCTCTCTGTTTTTTTTTTTAAGAACTCATCCTTGTTTGTTCTCTTTAATTAGGTAAGAAAACAGAAAATAGCTTAAATAAAAAGAAAAATTGAAAGAAAATTTTTTACCAAACATTAGTGTGTATTTCTCTAATATTTATAGGTTTCTCAATATACTTAGGTCACAATTAATGTTAATTTTTTTTGTTTCTTTGATAGAGTGTGCCAATATACGTGTCTGAAGTTGCTCCATACAATTACAGAGGAGCTCTTAATATGATGTTCCAATTGGCAATCACTATAGGCATCTTTGTGGCTAATATCCTCAATTTCATGTTTGCCAAAATGAAGAACGGGGAGGGATGGCGCTACAGTTTGAGTTTTGCTTCTATCCCTGGAATAATGTTTACCTTAGGTGCAATGTTCCTTCCTGACTCGCCGAGTTCTTTGATTGAGCGTGGTCAAAATGACAAAGCCAAACAAGAATTGATTAATATTCGTGGAACCACTGACGTTGATGAGGAGTTTCAAGATTTGGTTGTAGCTAGTGATGTTTCAAAAACTGTGAAACACCCTTGGGTCTCTTTGTTGAAGAGACAATATAGACCTCACCTCACAATGGCAATAGCCATTCCCTTCTTCCAGCAACTCACTGGCATGAATGTTATTACATTTTATGCCCCTGTCTTGTTTAAGACTATTGGCTTTAGTAACACCGCTTCTCTCGTGTCAGCCTTAATTATTGGAGGTTGTAATGCACTCGCCACTCTCGTTTCAATTGCTACTGTTGATAAGTTTGGAAGAAGAACTCTTTTCATCGAAGGCGGTATTCAAATGTTCATTTGTCAGGTTTGTTTGACAAACTTATTTTCAAAACATACACACTATATTAAATTGTAAAGTTTACTTGTTACTAATTAAATTTGAATTTTGTTTGTAGATTGTTATAGCTATAGCTATTGCTTGTAAGTTTGGAGTTGATGGTGACCCAGACACCCTCTCAAAGTGGTATGCTATTTTTGTTGTCACATGTATTTGTGTGTATGTAGTAGGATTTGCATGGTCTTGGGGTCCTCTAAATTGGTTGGTGCCTAGTGAGATTTTTCCGCTTGAAATTCGTTCGGCTGCTCAAAGTATTAATGTGTCTGTGAATATGATTTGCACCTTTGTCATTGCTCAAATTTTCACTACAATGCTTTGTCACTTGAAGTTTGGATTGTTTATCTTCTTCGCCTTTTTTCTTTCTGTGATGACCGCATTTATTTACAAGTTCCTTCCGGAGACCAAGGGAATTCCAATTGAAGAAATGTCAATTGTGTGGGAAACACATCCTTATTGGGGTAAATTTGCGTGTGTGCTATTGATACCAACCTAGTTGCTTTTAATAGAATTTCCACTTATCGAAAAAAGAAGAATAAGAGCAGTTTTAAGTCATTTAGTTTTGATTAGGTTATTATTTACTAACAATTTTCTTTACATTGCTATTTTATATTTCCATTTTTCGGTTGTCTAGTAACGACTAATGGTTACTAGTGTAAGTATCCATGTCTTGCATGAGATAGATAATTGCTAAAGAAATTGTGAATGATATGATTAAATGCATTTTTTGCTTCCTCTATTTTACCTCATTTACGAATTTGATCTCCTTGTCTTTTTTTCTTTCTTTGGTATAATGATCTCCCTATTTCTAGATCTATGATCTTTGTCCCCAAGTTTTTTTAATACCTATCTCTTCTGCATTTATCCATTTTGAGGCTGGATTTTGATGATATAGAAAGTGAGATGTCTATAAGGCAAACATTTGATGACGTGCCAAAATCTAGAAAGATTCTTAATTTATAACTTACTACTCCGTCCGTCCCAATTTAACTGAGCTAGTTTAGCTTTTCACACAGATTAAGAAAAATGTATAAATGAAAGAGAGAGAAAAATGATTTTAAATGTCTTTAGCAAGTATTGGTGCATTCTTCTTTATCATAAATGTAAAGTAGAATATATTGAATTGAGAATAGTGAAAGTAATATTAATTAGAGTTATAATTGGAAAAAAGTAATTAATGTTGTATTGAAAACTGAAATGGGTCAAGATTCCTCGGACAATATTATTTTACAAATGACTCAGTTATTGCGGGACGGAAGGAGTACCATACATCTGAGCACTGACATACTCGCTCGAACGAAGGTCTTAGTAGTCTCCAAGAAAATTATATCACACTTTTATTGCTATTTTGGTTTATGCAATCTAAAGAAAATTATATCATACTTTCAAGCATAAACATTTTCATGTTTATGCTTTAAATTTTGGATGAATTCTATCGGTTAGTATTGCTAGTTTTGTTTTATATACTATACTTTTATTTCAGTTAGGATTTAGAATTGATTTTTGAATTTTATTAAGAGTTATATTTAGTTTGATTTGATTAAATAAATTTGATAATGGGATAAATAAATTTGATTATTATGTTTAATAAGTAAAGATCGTCTTTTGTTTCTTATACTTGACGTGTTTGTAATAGTTTAATCATATACATATTAAAAAGGAGTTCACTCTCTTTTTTTACTCCCTTCGATCTTAAATTAAATATAAATAAGGATTAATTTTTCAGGTTAGTTAAACAACTAATGTATATGACCTATATTAAAAATCAAATACATCAATTATTCAATAAATTTGGAGGAAAAAAAAAAACTTTACTTATATTTGAGATATAAGGGAGAGAGTATCACTTTTCAGCTAACAAAACAAGCACTGATTTTGAGAAACAAATGTTTGAAATCAAGGATAAAAATCACCTCATGGAACGTCAAGAAGCATGAAAAATGCTCACAGGATAAAATAATAAATAATGCAGACATTATCGGTTATCACCAAGTGAATCTTTAAATTTTGACAGAATAAAGTCCAAGCTTTGATATTTTTTTTCAAAAATTGTTGTTGACACATATGATAAGGTTGAAAAACACATGTAAAAGACAAAAATGCCCCTGCAGCAGTTAACTACCGAAATAAGAAACCGACTGCAGTTAACTGCCGACGAAAAAAGGAAAGGAAAAAAAAACCTCGGCACTTAAGTGCCGAAGAACTCATATCAATTTTTTTTTTTAAATATTATACTATGCTATGCTATAATTCCATAACATAGCAACATTATCGGTGGTAATTTTATGTAAGTAATGCCAGATCCACCACTATAATCCACCAAAAAATACTATTTTAATTCACAAAATAACATTTTTAAAGAAAAAAAAACCAACGAAACATATTAATAATAATTATGCATTTATGAATAAGGGTTACACAATAAAGTACCTGCAAAATCAACTCCTGAAAACAAGCACAGAAGATGTTTGTTCCACTAATAATAGACTGTTTTACGACAGTTATGGAATTATAGCATAGTATAATATTTAGAAGAAAAAAAATTTGATGAGTTCTTCGGCACTTAAGTGCCGATGGGTTCTTTTTTTTTCTTTTCCTTTTTTCGTCGGCAGTTAACTGCCGAAGGAACTTCGGGAGTTAACTGCTTCCTTCGGCAGTTAACTGCAGCTGGTTCCTTACTTCGGTAGTTAACTGCCACAAGGACATTTTTGTCTTTTACATGTGTTTTTCAGCCCTATCATATGTGTCAATAACAAAATGGAACATATTCCTACTTCTTTATAAAGGACATATAGTTTGAAATACCATGTACCCCATATAACCTCTCGTCATGAAATTGACACCTTAAAAATGAAACTAGATTCAAGATAATATTCGTTGACATTCCCATGATCCCTCTCAGTGCACAATAGTATCTGTTGACTGTGATAATTATAATGGAAAAAAAGTACAAATGTTGAAAAATACTATCTACAAAGCTAATTTAAGCAAAACCATAAGACTTTGAGTATAGAGATCCATATGATATGATTTTCAATATCAATTTTTTCATACAATGTGAGACTCTTGCTCATTGATTTTGGCGTTATTAACATTCTCACTTCTATCATTCAAAAAATAATGAAATAAGCTAAGTTTCCCCTCGTAAAAAAGAATCAATTATGAAACTCGTACTCACATTTGACACACCAAAATATCTTCTTGGTATGAAGTTCAGACTCTGGATGCTCAAAAAATGAATATGTATATGTAACTGATACATATCAAATATCAATACTTCGCGTATACACACGCAAGCTCTAGAAGTATCGGAATTTCTTTTTTCCTCTATCAAATGCTTCTAAGATACTTCAAGGATACACACAAAAATATATCCTATAAAAGACGAAGGGGTAAAACAAAGGTGAGACAAGTTTGTAAGAATTCATTAGAGATGTATATGATTCAATTCAAAATAGTGTTAGACTTCTTGAATGAGTAGAGTCGTCTCTTGCTAAGAGAGAAGAGATTTGATTAGATAAAATCCGTCTTGAGTTCTTTTAATGACATTTTTGTTAATATCCTCGCATAGAGATGTAAATCAATTATGATTTATGTGAACGCAATGTGTTTTGATCACAAAATTTTATTTTGTAAATTGTGATTTTTTTTTACAAAAATAAACGATATTCATTCATTCAAATTGATAATCGATACAATACAAATCCAAATTCGCTAAAAACAAAAATGATGAATCTATGAACAAACTCACAACATCCATGTTAATAGCATAAAACGGCAAAGTACTTATGCCTACAAATATGACTAATATGACTATATTCAATTCTCCGGAATACTCATGTCTCCGGGTCTGCAGCGTTGACGATGCCAAAGTCATTGTCATTGATCGGATCTCCACTTGCTCAAAGCTAATCTTTCAACCTGAATCAAATAAACACTGCACTAAGACGGGAAATAAAAAACACACCGCACAAAGATGGGAAATCAAAACGAAGTCGTTCAGAGACGACGAAATCACAAAAACAAACGGAAGAAAAAGAAAAAAAAAATGTGAAATCACTTATTCAATTAGGATAGAAGGAAAAACAACTCGAAAGGGTGATTTTTGGGTCAAAATTGGCCCTAAATCACCCCTCTGACAAGAAAAAGAAGGAGAAAGGGGTGACGACTAGGGTTTGAGAAGAACCCCTAAATTTGTAAACAATCAATGCATATTTCTTTCAAGTATTTTACGTACATACAAGTTTTATTATAAAAAATTGTTATTGTATATTAACGGTATCGTATCATGAATATTGAAAATTCGCGGCCCTATCAATGTGATATCACACTCGCACCCATATTACACACTCGCACCTGTATTACACATTCATTATGTTTTGAGCATGCATGCTGTCCTTTAATGCAAAGAATCAAAAATTGTATCAGCACACTTTTCATTGATGTCATTGCCTTCAATTGTTGGAGAATTTTAACCTTAGTTATCATATATAGAGAACTGTGACTCATCCTATTTGATAATTTTAGCCTTAGTTATATAGCTGCTACCTCACACATGATCAATTTATCATAATCATAATTTCTTTTAGTCTCATTAGCAAGCATACATATCATTCATTCCCATCTTTTATGCTTGTTCTTGGTTTGTTTTTCCATAACAGAAAAGAAATTAAAGGTTTGTTTTTATATCTAGTGAAAGGAAATATCTCTCATACTAGGATCTTCCGCGCCACTTATATAAATATCTCCTTAAAGTGAACTTGAAAAGCTTCTTGAATTTGGTAGAGGAAGGTCAATCTAGATTCAGATTTTTTCCTAAATAAATAGTTTCAAAATCTATAATTATATTTTTATTTTCTAATCTATCTTACAGTTTTTGCATTATATGGTGGAATTATTAGCACGGTATAACATTTCATCTCACGTGCAGGAAAGGAAAGGCAAAGACAAAGACGAAAAAGAAAAGTAAAAGAACCCATCAATGTATAAAAAGATTGCAAGGTGTCCACTTTAATGTCCCTTACTTTTAATTTATGAGTTAACAAGTCACATTTGATGTTGGTGCAAATGGCAAGCTTTACATTTTTGTTGTATACGGCTGCAGTAATGCAACAAATAGTAATCTACTTTATATAATTCCAATTTGGTTTTCACTAGAATATGAACCAAACACGCCTTTGTGGGTTATCCTAGATGCTTGGAACGGCGGAGGGTGGTGTACGAACTTTAACGCTCAAATTTTGAGCAAAAGAGGGTTAAGAGTGGAATGAATTGTACCTTGGAGGATCCAAGTGATCATCTTATATGATGGAGGTGCAAATTGCCGATGTTTATGGCTTGGGTAGCCGTTGGTTGAAGGTTCCGGATGACGGTATCCGTAACCGTCGAACTTACGGATTGATGATGATTGGAGCGGTTACGATTCAGTGTTTGAATCGTCGCTCCATACCGCTGCAAGCACACCTCCTCGTGATGAGAGGGTGTGAAGTGGGCCCTGGACTGCGAGCAAAGGCTTTTGAACCGTCCCAGGACATAAACATTACAATTATTTAGAGGCTTAAGATTTCAGATTACCTTTACTTACTTTTTAATATTCTTTGTTTGCAATTTCCGAGGAAAAGATGATGGTGAAAAGGCTCCAGTGTTTATATTTTGATCAATAGTGTCACTTTAAAGGGTCTAAGAGAATCAAACTTTAATAATAATAATAATGCTCTTTCGTAAAGGTAAGTAAAGCATGGATTACAGGATTGACTGGTGAAGCTTATTGTCACAAATTTCCCCAAACCTCTTTTACTTGAGAATGAATAGCCCAACGTATTCAAACACTTGGCTTGCTTTATAACTTTATTATTATTTGCTTCATATACCATTTGATGCTTATCTTCATGCTACATATATTTAGGACTTGATTTTCAATACAGTCATAAATTATCATATTATACAAAAACTAACAGATTTACGTACCAGAACACAAAGGTGTCAGTACTTGAATTGTGAAATATTATTGGAAAAAACTCAAGTCTCACGTTCGGTAGATATATGACATACAAATTTTAAAACTTACATAATATTCTCTTAAGCTGATTTTGTACAGCTGGTGATTATATCCAAAATGGCACCAATGACTTGCAATTCTTAGAATTTTGTACTTCCCAATCTTAAAAATGTTTGAGATCAGTAGTCATTGCTCTTAGACAAGAGTCCGATAAAAGCGACTGTTAGATTAACCCACAATTTGTATCAATTTCACAAGAAAATGAAACAAGTTTTTGTTACAGTTGCCTTTATGTTAACTTTAATGACAGTCTATTGCTCTGCAGGTATAGTTTTCACATGACGATTAACGGGAATACACGACAATGTCAAGTACTTTTTAATTTATGTTTCTTGTGATTTTTTTTTCTTTCTGAAGTTCTTTTTTTTCTTTTTCTTTTTTTTTTCCTTCTGTTTTTGGACCTTAAGACAGAATATGATTTTATTTCATAACATAGCTATCAATTAGCATTATCTATGAGAAACTATTTAATTTAACTTTATACAATTTGAATTTGCATACTCTATCAAGAGCAAATATGTTACAAGATATACAATGATCTATTCAAAGAAGGTGCATCTTACCATGCTACAGATATACAATGATCTATTCAAAGAAGGTGCATCTTACCATGCTACAAAAAGGATTGATGCCTAAGTAACCTATACCAATCTTTTCTTTTTTGGGCCAGAGTGTTGCTCACTGCATATGCTACAAAAAGGATTGATGCCTAAGTAACCTATATATACAAATCTTTTCTTTTTTGGGCCAGAGTGTTGCTCGCTGCATATGCCATCAACAACAATGCAGTGATCACAGGGTGTTTAAAATCTCCCAAGAAAAGAACTCTTGTAGTGCATCTTTCCTGACTCACTCCACTGTTTCACCCTTTCATGTGATGTGATATCTATGTACACAAGTTATGATTCTAATTAAACTCCTACGCTAGAGCACCAAAAAGCACTGTGTCAGCAAATCATCTGGGAGCACGGCATCCTTATCGGTGAAAACACAACAGTAAGTCGAGCATGATCAGAAAGGGAGTAGTCTTCCGGCCATCTACCTTTCTCCACCTCAGGAGGGAACAAAACTGCATTTTTTACACTAAAACCAATTGTTTGTTCTTGAACATCATTTGAACCATCTTCCTGCTCCTTATTCTTGTTGTCGTCTCTTTGATCTAAAACACTTGAAATCCATATTTGCTGCTGCAACCACATAATTTCAAGACCATGATTTAACAAACAAGCTATGAATAATAGCAGACAAGCTTGTCTTGCAGGCCATTGCTCAGAAGGAACAAAAAATTCACTCTACTCAGAAAATTTTTACACCACGGAATGACAACTTTTAAACCATGCGTAGCATATTAAATTGTTCTTGTAAATGCCAGTAGCAAATTCTATAAATTAGAAATGATAGATTTTTTTTATTCACATGCAGTTTATGTATAGTTAAATGGAAACTGTAATAATGATGATCATGTAGACCAATTGTATGTGACGTGTTTTGATTAGTGCACTACATATGCCTTGTAGAGATAAGCACTACGATTCATAGTTACACTAAGCCTCTAGTCATTGATTGCATATAGACATAATTTTTCTGAGGACAATATAATTCAAAATTCAAAGTCTTTTCTTGTATGATAGATTGTGGTTTATATAATTTCTAGTGAAATACTTTACCAGAAATTCTTTATAGTCAAGAACACCATTTCCATCTATGTCAGCTTGGACCCACAACTCCTTTATCTCTTCCTCATTCAACTCATGAGAATGACCAATTAAATTGAGCTGCGAAGAATTGAAAATAAAACCTTATAAACACATGGATTTTTCAGATAAGCATGTGCATTAAATGGTCTTTTAGCGTGCTAATCGCACAGTTAATACTGCAGCAAACCTGTCGAAGTGCTTCACAAAAACCAGAATACGTAATACAATCTTCATTATCGGCTCTTAGAAATGCGAATGCATCACTTTCTGTCAGTGAAGCTCGCCTCAATAGATCCTGAAAAAATAGATAAATTTTTGTCAACGTCGATTAGTTCCACGAAACTAAAGATTGCACCATAGTGGACAACTGGACATCATTGTAGACGGTTCACATTAGTATAGGAAACACATGTGAACCTTATATACATGTAAAAGTCATAACGAAGATGGTATAAATAAGTTTATGATCAAATGTTATATGATTTACCTTGAACATGCCAAATACTGCTTCACTCCAACTTGCTTTTAGTAATTTTCGATATTTGTCAGGATTTAGAAGCCAGATAAAATCAACAGCACATATATTTCCCCGATGATTGCGGTGACTAACCCACTGCATTGACATTATATAGAATAAGTATAAATGATTGGATTGACGCATTGTCCAGATGAAAAATTCTAAAGAAAATGCTAAATAATGACCTTGTCAGCATCTGCATCAGTGTATTGATGTGCAGTATCGTAAGACGATACAAAACCCTGGGACCTCAGGAACTTGTAAACATGTCCACGCTTGCTTCCGTTCCAGTCACTGAGAAATAAACCGTTATAAATATATCATTGTTCAATAGTTTTAAGAAAAAGAAGTACATTGGAGTCCATATCGAGTTGAATTACCCGCATAGCATGATTGGCATTGGCTTGAGTTGGAAGTCATTTTGATAAGATTCTACATATTGAAGTATCTTATAGACCTGCAACAAAATGAAAATTTTAAGGTAAGCCTAGTCATTGAAAAATGCTTGTATACCACATTTAAATGTTTCGAATTCGATACCTGTTTCAATCGTACAAGAGATAGCGTTGCATCATGAGGAAATAGAAGGTGGGTGTTAACAATAAGAATTTCCTGCCTAATTTCACCGTTTCGCCATTTTGAAAATGGAAAGACTAGTTCAACATGTAACAGTTGAGCTACACGATCACCAATATCGTTGAAGTGCAACTCCTTATAATTGAAAATGTTAAAGTATTCCGTTTGCACTGCTATTAAAAGACCTGTTATATAACCCAAGGATGACACTATATCAGAATTTGCATTTTATAGATACATAACTTTTCAACAAGCAATTCCTAAACAAAAGTATGCTTTTGGAAAATGTAATTCTGGTTGTTATATGTCAAGGGTTACATTGACTACCTAAACTCTAAAAGCATTTTTCCTCAGTAAAAACAATTCTAAATGGCTTACCTTAGTAAATATTTTTTAAACATGTTATATGGTGTCCCTCTTTGCCCAATTCAATACATTATTATAAATCCATAACATCCGGCAAGGGAAAGGCAATATATGTTCTCCGAGTCTTGAGGTTTCCTCTGACCCTACTAAGTCTCGAAAACCCAGAATGCCTAAACTTTTTTTTATAAAAAATATGATGACAAAATGATGAAATTGTGACAACCAAAAGGGATATTTTAGCAAAATTGAGGATGAACGTGCATGTGCATACCATCTCCACGGTTGTTAGTCCTTCCAAGTTTGAAACTAACATAACCAGCATCTCCAAGTCTCTTCTCATACAAATTAACAAGCTCTTCATTTCCAACCCAAAACTCCTTCACAAATTCAACACATTAGCCTTCACCCTTGGACAATAATAGAAATGTAGAACACAACATAAAAAACCTTAATCAAAACAAATAGGCAGACACAAACCTGAAGACAAATAATAGAAGACTTTTCATTCAATAACCAATCCAATATCCTATGATTCCTTGCCAACCAATATGCTCTATAGTCACTCTCTCGACAAGTCGGGTCCTGTTTTCAATCATCACAAATATTTGAGGTTACCTTACAAACAAAAACAACGAAACAAAGGAAAGAAGAAGAACGAAGAAAAAACCTCATCGTTGATGCGTTTGTAAATAGGAGCAAGAATGTTAAAAGTGGTGCAAGTAATGCAAGGTTGTGGTGGATTAGTATCATTTAAGGAAGAAGCAATTGCAAAACTTCCAATCCTTGAAATCCTTCCCATGCTTTTTGCCCATTTACCCGTTCTCATTCTACGTTCAAAACCCACCAATGATAATGTCCCTCTATATATGATACAACAATAATCAATGATGATCATAAACATAAACAATGTTATTATATATTTGCGTAATTCCTCCAAAAGCGAAAACCCTCTTGAAAAACGTGTCCCTTTTTTATAGTGGTGCTTATAATTATTATTTCATTTTTTATATTTGATTTTGCTTTATGCAAAGTAGCAGAAAGAAATTGAACAGGTTTTTGTGATGAATTAAGAATTGAAAAGAAGAAGAGAGGGAGGGAGGAGTTGAACGTTGCCTCCCTCGGTGATTGTTGATTATTGATTGGAGAGACAAAAAGAACGATAATAGGAAACGTTGTCCCCTTTCAGAATTTTAGTTAGAAACACGTCATTGCTTTTTTCTTTTTTCGATTTTATAAATAGCTTTTCATCGCCGCACTTAACTGCTCAACGGATTCTTCATGCGATTATTTCGCATAACTAACACATTTGACTCTTTACTCCTTTTATTTAATTTTATTCTATGTCAATAATATTATTAGCAAAAATTGACCTTTTAGATATAGACCACATACATCATTTATTGAATGAATTTAAAAAGTGAATTTTGCTTATAATAGTGACCGGAGAGAGTAACGTCATAAAAGGTACAAATACATAACAACACAACAATAAATAGAAGAGATCTAGCATAAAATAAGGTTACCTTTGCTAAAACGTGAGTGACTCCGTTGACTTACATCCGATTAAAGTCGACATGAGTGTTTCAAAAGCTAGATTGAAACAATTGTTATAGACATTCATAATACAACCAAATTCATTAATGTCACAGTTGCTTGTACTATAATAGTCGACAACTTTTTTTAGAGGACTCGACAACCTTCTTGAAATCAAGAACGAAATCCATATTATCAAGATGAAAATTTGTCACCTAATGTAATGCATTATATAATATCATGGCTTCCTCAGCTTCCACAAAGCAACGAGTAGAGAACCGGACAGTCTTTGCAAACACAAAGCATCTTGCATCATCTCTTGCTTCTACCTTATTAAGAGAGGAAGAAAATGTCGCATAAATACTGCACTTATACCTATTCGACATCGGTCTCGACTACCTTTCACCCCTGACGCTGCTCGGCTCTGGCTGATCATTTGTAGCCACATATGCACTACTTGATTGTAACACTTGAGCTAACTTCCATTCTTCAAGAGAAGTTAGGATTCTAAAATGTGGCGAATTGATGTTCATATAAGGATGAAAGAGATGTCTATTTTTCGGTAAAGATAGAAGATATATATCAACATTTACTATTTAGTGTTTGACATGTCTCGAATAAGATTAATGATATGTTTGTTTCCACCATACATCACTGCTTATAAGCACCTAAGGCTAAAACAACTATTTGGAGCTTCTTAAAAATCACAACAAACACTTCTTAGGATGTGATATTTGTGCTCTCGCCGTCAAATCAAACAATTACTAACTCTACAAGAAGTTTAGTACCTCCTTTGGTGAGGATTCAAATCTTGGTTCGCTGTATTACGAAGATTGAGCTCTTTCGCTATAATCAATCTCGTTGGTACTGATGTAAGATTTTTACATGTCATAAAACTATTTACCCGTAAGTATAATAGGATCGTTTCTGTAGGGAGTTGCGTATTTCATAAGCATTTTCACAATATTTATCACGTTAAGTGTTTGGGTATAAATTGTTTGTTTGTGTAAAACTATTGTTTCAATTCGACATAAAAGTAAAACGAGAAGAGATAGGGCTATTTCGCTTGGGGTCAGAGACATCAACCAAGCGTAAC
>Ga0228711_1008207_pt1 | contig 14764 bp, 12 predicted proteins | sample MedpolnodulmetaG_2_FD_177996 | JGI IMG/M metagenome (GOLD analysis project Ga0228711, IMG submission 177996) | Root nodule microbial communities from Medicago polymorpha collected in Santa Monica, California, United States - brown nodules | ecosystem: Host-associated > Plants > Roots > Nodule...
CCTTCTTGTGGTTTTTCTCACCTTTAACATCATGTTTCTCGACATTGGTACCTTAGTTATGAGATTATTTTTTCCATAAAAAAAAAACTTAAATCTTTGATGTGAATATCATAACTTTTTCTAATAGTTGTCCTAGACTAAAAATATTGTTCTTCACATTTGGGACATAATAGACATTTGAAATAAATTAATGTCTTCCATCGTTCAAGAAAATTAAAATGTTACCTTTGTCTTTCACTATAATCTTGGAATCATCGCCAAATGAGACATTACCACTTATTGATTCATCATGCTCCACAAACACGATCCTTTTGCCACACATATGATTGCTTAAACCAATGTCAAGGTACCATGAATTTTCTTGGATTCCTTTGTTGCTTCCGTGTGTTGGCAACACTGTTTAAAATTTATCATCCTTTTCTTCCACATAGTTGGTATTATCCTCTACTCGATTCTTGGAAAATATACACTTTGAAGCGTAGTGGCCAAACTTCTGACAATTGTAGCATTGAGTTTTAGATTTTTCATACCTTGTGTTTAGGTATCCTCTCCCACGACGTCTTGTCGAGGTCTCTCCTTCCTCGTAACTGCTTCCGGTAAAAATTGAACCACACACACTGTAGTCACGTCCAAATTGTCCTCGACCGTGACCTCGTCCTCTACCTTGATTTTGCTGGATCCTATCATTTCTTTGACCTTATTCTTTCTCTTTTAGTTGCATATTGAATAGTTTCTCAGTGATCTTTTTCTTCTTCTTGTGATTCTCCTCACAAGCTTGCAAAGATCCCTAAAGTTGCTCTATTGTCATAGTCTCTAGATCTTTGGGTTTCCTCAACCGTCACAAAAATATGCTCAAATTTGAGATCTAATGATCGAAGTATCTTCTCCATAATTCTCACATCTTCTAACTTTTCACTTTTTCTTTTTAATTGATATGAGACAACGAAAAAATATTCTGAAATAGACTTTGACTCTTTCATATGCATGGATTCAAACTTGCCGCTTAAAGTTTAGACACATGCCTTCTTTACCTTGTCTTCTCCTTTGCAAGAGGTTTGAAACTTCTCCCATGCCTCCTTGCATTTGAGATTTTCTCAAACTCATCTTCATCCAATGTTTGGTAGATAAGGAAGAGAGCCTTTTGTTTCTCTTTCTCTAATCCTTCAAAACGACTCTTTATGCTTGAGTTAAGGAATCCTCGTCTTGTGATTCCTTAGAATCTTTGAGACGTGGAACTTAGAAGAATGTCGCTCCATTACCTGCCATGACTATGGAACTATTTCTTCTCTGAACCTAAGCTGTGATGACACTTGTGAGGAATTGAGGAGGAAAGAATATTTGAGAGAAAAACTATTTCTATTACTTGAGAGTATACTTTGATTCTGAAGGTGAGAAAAACACAAAAAGGGGGGTTGAATTGTGTTAGCTTTTTCTTCGTTTTCTCCTACTGAAGTCACTGATCAGAAGTAGATAGAGTCCAACTTCTGAAGTGATAATCAGAATCTAAATGCAGTGGATAAAAACAGAGAGAGAGAGAGAGAGAGAGAGAGAGAGAGAGAGAGACAAAGCAATTATACAGGTTCCTTCCACAGACCGGAAGTAGTCCTGTCCCCCTTGCACTTCCAAGGAGAGTTCACTAAAAATGTAATATCTTATTACAACTGCTCGCTGCTACAACTAGCAAGAGACTTCAAATTACTCAAGCACAACTGCAAGAGATTTCCTATGCTCCTGAACTAAATCAAGAGACTTCCTATGCTCAAGCACAGAAGCAAGAGACTTCTATTCAAATAGAATAACAAAGAAATTTGTTTGAGGTTGAACACTTGATATACAATCAGTGGTGTTCACAATGCAAATCAGATACAAACTCTTAAGACTCTAGAATTTCTAAGATATGAACTTTGATAAGAAATTCTAAGTGAACTTTTGATGCAGAACAATTTCAGCAGAGTTTTTTTGGCACTTGTAAATTGTTGTATGAGTCTTGCCATTCTCTAAGTCTTCACTCCATTATATAAAGGTGTAAAAGAGACGTTGTGAATTGCCAGCACATCAAAAAGAGTCGTTTGGAGCTTGATCAAATCACCAATGATCTTTTGCCTGATATGGTTATTGTCCTATGAAGGATCAATTTCAAATTCATTCCAAGTCTAGAGGGACACTTGTGCAGGCATGGCTGCTATTCTTGTCCTATTGTAGACACAAAATAGAGTAGTGGAGATAATGGTTGTACACTTCGTACAATTGTCCTTTTTCAACGCTCTTTAAAGAACAAGCATCCAATGCCTTTAAATCCTTTTGAATTAGTCGTTGCTTCACTCTTCTGGTCTTCTACAATGCTAGGCGTGATTAAATCTCTTGAACAGCCTTTGAAGCTTTAATTCTTTCAGTCTTCTGACGATCTTCAACTCCTGATGATCTTCAGAGCTTCCGACGAAAACTACTTCTGGTGATCTTGCTTCTGATGAGGTGCTTCTGATGACGTCAGCACTTCAGGAGCACTCTGTCTTCAGAACCTCTTTTCTTCAGACGCTTCAAACTTCCTTCTTGTTGATTTCATTGCTCTCATTTGTTCTTCCAGAACCTATCCTTTAAAAGAGACACTAAATTTTTGTCTATGGTCCTGCACACTTGAACAAATATTAACATATCCAATTGACAATTTTTAATACCTTGTTATCATCAAAACTCAAAGGGTAATGTTAAACATATTTTGTTCTAACAGATTCTTGTTTGCTTGTTGGTACTTGCTTATACTAGCTTGTAATAGCTTGGTTTACAAATGACAAGCTTTCCCCTTTTTATAGGTTCCAAGGGAAAGTTCTAGACACATCATAAGATAACTTTCTACACACTTCAATAGAGAGTTTTACACACTTCTCTCAACTACATGTCAGTAACAAGTGTGCACCAAACACATGATATGATAAAATAATGTTATCATCTCTCCAATCATGTGTGCACCAAACACATGACATAATAAATGTCTATCATGTTACTATCATATCATATCTTTTTTTATTTTCTAAACATATCATTTCTCTATCATATCTTGCGCATCAAACGAGTCCTAAACTTTTATTGGGCTCAATAAACGAGTATATGCAGTTGTGCTAGATGATATAAACTATCATTTATATGATATTATGATCAAAGTCTAATAATTTTTACAATTCGGCGTTTATGGTTTCATAATGATGTAAAAAAAAACATTTACATCGTTAATGTGTATAAATTAAATCATTTATGCTTTTTATCACTAAAATATTAAAAAAAAACTTTAAAAACACTTTCAACTTTTTAATTTTCTAACTAATACTCCATGTATCTTAAGTTATAAGTAATTGTTACAAATTATAAGTCGTTTTACAATATTAATGAAACATTACTGTTTTTTATAATACCAAATAATATTAATGTTATTTTTGTATATTGATTTTCTTAAGTAGTGTCTCGAAGATACTAGTTGGCATTTTCCTTTTTCTTATTATAGGTTTAACTATTTGTTACTTTTTATTTTTTTTCAATTATTTAATTTATATTTCTTATACGACTGATGAATGATAGTGTTGTAAAATAACTCATAATTTATTTTTTTTTATATAAAATCCATTATACAATTTTTTTAATACCTGTAAACTTATACAATGAGACTAAGGGAGTATTGCCTTATATTTTCAAAAAAGAAATTAAGAGAGCTCAACCAAAGAACCAATCATTCGAGAAAGCCGAGTTTGATTACTGGATTAAACAATTAGATTATACTTATCTAACATACCATCTTCAGATTACCAAAAATCGATTCCCTTGGAAGTCGGAGGGAGATGGTTAATATAAAAAAATGCTAATGAGGGCATTATGACACTCTTTAAAGATCTTTAATAGTAAGTTTTTTTAAAAAAATCTTTCTATTCATGATATTGAACTATGTAATTTTGACTTTTTTTATGTTTTAAATTTGATATTCTTAAAGAATGTCCGAAGTATTTGTTGAAAAGACAAAAAAAAAATTGCCTGTAACATTTAGTAATATAATAAAATAATGTTAACGAGTGCTTCTGAAACATTCATTAAAGATCACAAGTAATAAATATTTATGAAATTGCATGTAGTCAATGCATCGAAAAAATATAAAAAAAATTATATAATATTTATCGCTTTTTATATGAAAATGTCAAACTTTTCGATTTTCAATGCAAAAGTTATACTAACTTTCATAGAAATTAATCATTTAAATTCCTTAATAATAATAATAAAAAAAAATTGGCTTGACCATAATAATAATAAGCCTAATAATAATAATAATAATAATAAAGTGTCTTTTCGTAAAAAATAATGATAATAACAAAGTGTCTGATTGAGATTTTTCTCTCTTACAGTCAAGTTGAAGTTAAATTGCGCTTTTTCTCTCCCTAGTTTTTGGCTCCAACTCAATTCTCCGTCTCTCTTTCTCTCTCCTCCTCCTTCGTACGTTCTGTAAGTGTTTTTTGTGCCTCTCTTGCATTTCGTTTCTTTGATATTGTTATCATGCTTTAGATAATTATTATTCAATTTGTTTCTGCATTTCTGTGTTAAATGGAAAAACATGAAACTTTTCTTCTATTTTCTTTCTTGACAAAAAATTATTCAACATTTTCTTGTTTTCCGATCATCATTTTGGTTTCTTAGCAGAGAATTTTTAGGGTTTCATAGAGGTAGTAGTTAAAGAAAATGGCATAGAATAGAACCTATTAATGTGATTCATGCTATCGTTTCTTCATTTCATGCTATTAGTTAGTTAGGGACTATGAAACACATATACTCCTCAAATTAGGCGTGTCCTGATGTCAAATACATACCGTGTCCGACACCGATTACATTTAATTATTTCATTTTCTCAAATTATTATCAGTGTCGACGTTTGTGTACAATGTCTGAGTTTGTGCTTCATAAGTTAAGGATGAAATGAAACTAACAATTTGGGATCTTTGGATTTTCTTGGACAGTGAAAGCAAAGAATTAATGGAGAGTGGCAAGAATCAGATCACTGAAGCTGGTTCACTTGGACATGGGGATATGATACATGTCAAGCTTCCCGGTGGCTCATGGTGGCCTGCACAGGTTTGTGAATTACACGATTCGCCTTAAACAATGAAATTCTTGATACGCTCTTTGATGTTGATTTGTTGACGATTTAATGATGTAGGTTGTTAATGATGAGGCAATCCTTCAGAGCTTTCAACCTAGAAAGTGTCGCACAGGGGAAGTCCTTGTCCGGATCTATGGAAGCCAAGAATTGTCAGTATTTTATTCCATCTATGTTTCTTTACAATTTGCACATTAATTTGTACTAACGTGCCCTTTTTGTTTTGCAGCTTGAATGTGAATCCCGTTAGATCCTGTTCTGAGTTTGAGTCGGTAAGTTGATATTTGGTGACCATTTCAAGTAAACCTAATTTGTGTTGTTTTGTAAATCTAATTGATTTTGCAAGATCTTCTCTGTGCTTATTTTTATATTATAATCTTTCAGATTCTCAAGAACAATAATGCGGATCTCAGAAAAATACTCGAGGAAGGTCTTGAAAAGGTAACTGTGGCTTCTTTAATTTAGTTGTTGATAATGAAGCTATAAGTGTTATCCATAGATGTATTCTTTTAGGCAGTTAGACGTCTTCAAAATATTGAGTTAATTCTGTCTGCTGTTGTATTTTTTAATGGGTGAAGGACCTTCCTAGCTCAAAGAAGAAGTCGGCATCGAAGGCCAAAGGTTAGCGCATTTTCCTGTTATTCTAATGGGTTTGCATGCTCTACGAAGTTCAAATAGCATATCTATTTTTTTTCTCCGTATAGCCTTTACACTGTTGTTTTTCATTCCCAGCTGTATATGTAGGCTGCAGTTACCAAGCTTATTAATGCCACTCGATGGTTCTATGTGCTCTTATTAGTCCAATAGATGCTTGAGCCATTGGAAGATATAATGTCTCTGATAAGTATGTTCTGTTACTGTCTGTTAAGAGGCTTAGTTGGTTTGGTTGATTGGTCAGTTGGCGGATGGATTAGTAAGATAGTTAAGCGAAATAAGGCATGTTGCCTGTAAATAGAGAGGAGTGATTAGAGAGAGACTGTCTTACCATTTGGAAATAGGTGATGGCCTTTTAGGAATTGGGAGAGTCTAGAGTCTCTTGAATACCCCAGGAATAGTTTGTAATCTATGTTCTTTCCCTCAATTCAGTAATAATGCCAGTTGGTTTCTATCGTTAGTATCATAGCAATTCTCATTCAGGGGGATCGATGAGCTGTGTAGGAATTTTGTATTGTGAAGGTGGCTGCAGAAGAGATGAAAGGGGAGGCCTATTGGTGGCTGATCCAAGCAAAACTACATTTTTGGGGAATGAAGAATGAGTGAAGAGATGAAACTATGGCGGGTTGTTTTATACTTTTATTTGCATTGAAAGGACAAGATGTAATTGGTGGGTTTGTTGGAAGGAGATTAATCCAAGGTTTGGAGAGTCTATGACAGGAAGAAGAGAGAAAAAGTGGGAGAATAGGAGTGCCACCGCCTAGGCAATTACAACTCTGGGCTTTGTAAGAAAGTTTTGCTCTCAGTTTTCAGTATTCCAATGGAATTCACATTCTCTTCTCCATTCATTTTACTCTACATTTTTGCTGTGGAAGTCTGTTTGGAACGGTTGGAGACCAACATTGAGGTGATGAAGGAAGCTCTCCTGGCAGAGATAAACTGCTCTGTTGCTGTATGTTAAGTGTCTTAGTTAGTTATTACGGAATTAGTTAATTGGTCAGTTAAATGGCTTGTTGCCTATAAATAGAGGGGAGTGACTAGAGAGAGGATAATCATGTCATTTGGAAATAGTTTGGGGGCCTTTTAGGCATTTGGAATAGTTTGTAATCTTTGCACTTTCCCTCATTTCGGTAATAATACCAGTTGGTTTCTATCAGTCTCACTATCACACCAGGGCGTCTTTCCAGCCAATGTTAACGGAGATAGTTGTCAGTCCTTTTCCAGCCTTGCCCACTCTTTCTTCACTAGTTCTATTCTGCAACTCCTAGCAGCTGTTCATCCATCATGGTTTATCTTCTATTTCAATCTGCTTCTGTTTTGACATTTGCCGTGTGTTCACTACGTTGTAGTACTGTTTCTGTATTATGTCTATGTGGTCTTGTATATACATGATTACTTTTGGCCTTAAATACCACTGGGTGACTGGGTTTATTTGTCTCAAGGGTAGTAGCTTCAGCTTCAGAGGTAGTTAGAATATTAGCTTTTATGTTGTGTTGAATATATATCAGAATGCTCAGTTACTGATTATAATGCTGGATATTAGTTATTTTTAGTGCACATCACTGATTGATTGTAAATCAATGTGTAAGTTTCAGCACTTATAATTAGCCTAACAATCAATTCCTCTCATCATTCTTTTTCAACAGGAACGCCAAGTGAAAAAACCGATAGCAAGGCAAAATCCAACAAGAAAGTTGAGGAACAGACTCCAGCCAAGCGCCAAAAACAAAATAAGGAGTCGAAGGATGGTGATCTTGCTAGCCCAAGCTGTGTAAGTATATGGATTTGAACCTTTTTAATTCGCGTGTTGGTTGGATCCAGTGACTGACTATATTGTACTCAGGAAACAACAGCCTCTGGAAAGCTCCAAGAGCTGAGTTCTCGGAGGATAAGAGTGATGCAAAGCCTGGGTCTCGTTGCTCCACTTGGATCACCATTCACCAAAGTTAGGCGTAATTGCAACAAAATCCCATGATTATGGGGATGGAAAATTGTTTGCATGTGAAGAACTTGTGTAAATGCATTATCTTTTAATAGAACATGCACATGCTCATTTAGTCAAATACCTTGTTATGAGTGTTTAATCCGCAGTTTCGAAGTTTCTTTCAAGCACATGGAAGTAATTGTCCATTGGGACAAAAATGCTCAGCAACATTTACGAGTTTAGTTAGGTGGTCTACCATTGACTTTTGCATGCTAGTTTTGATTTCTTAAGTTGAAAGTTTATGGGATATATGTCTCGTGTGATTTGCGACAACTTTTTACTGCTCTTTTACACCCGCTAGTGCTTGTTTTGGGGGGAAATAGCAAATGACAGTTGCCCTGCTCTATTTTTTCTAGTACAATTAAATGCCTAATGCATGGTAAGCACTATTTTTGGCTTAAATATCTTCCGGTAAATATCAGTTTTTGAATCCTGTAAAATAATTGTTACAGTCTTTGAAACCGAAAATTTTGTTTTGGTTTTAGTTTGTGTAATAGTTTTTCACTTTGGAATTAGATGGTCCATTTTTTAGGGTCTAAAACCAACAGAAGGGTAAAAAAAAAAATCTTTTAAGGACTAAAACTATTTTTTTACAGAAATTAAAAAGTGAAAACTGATATATTTGCAAGTTTGAAAAATATGTTTTTGGATTAGGGTGGGATGGATTTGATTTGTGTATTTTAATAAGCACATTACAGTTTGATCATTATTGTTAACGCGAAAGTTATACCCACCATGAGCGAATTATACGATTCATATGGGTGTTGAGTCCAGTGAAATTAGTTAGTATTTATTTTGTGGTGAGCCAGTAATTATGGTTCGTATCTTGTTGGGATGTGCTTAGTATTTTACCTTTTCTCGAACAAAGATAGTCTTAGTCAGGGTGATTGTGGTTTGGTTCGATTTTGAGGTTAAAAGTCTTTCGAATTGCAAGATAAAAAAACATGCAGTTTGATTCCGTTGATGCGTTTTTTTAGACAATACAATTTGATTACTGCTCTTCGCCCTGCACGTTTCGCTCCCACCCAGCTGATTGGACAATAATGCCCCTGTGTTAGTTGAGTAACATTGCGTGACTTAACTAACACACGTTGTAATGTATGTGTGACTTAACTAACACACGTTGCGCTGCGTGAGTTAACTCACGCAGCGACTCACGCAGCGTGACTTAAGTCATTTATCTGCAAAACAGAGACACAATGCCTCATTTTTCCAACTTCTCCAAACACGAAAATTTTCCCTCCAAGTGCGATTTTCACCATTCTTGCGTCATTCAAAGCCAATTTCTCCCACAATATCAAGTAAGTGATGATTATCCTACTTCATTGCATTTTTTTGGTTGAAATTGTCGAATTTTAAAAGAAATTTAACATTTTTAGGTTTATATAAATTTTGCTTGCATGTTAGTTTTTATGATTGTTAGTGATAAATAGATTTAGGAATAGTATATTAGATGTTGTTTAGAGTGAAATGTGGTAGTTTTAGGGTTTTGAAATTGTTTGATTTGAAGTTGATTGAAATATGGACTCTAGGTGTTTGTTAAAATGTCTCAATGAATTTTCTTTTGATTTTTTCAATTTTAATGATGAAATTGGTTAGAAATATGTTTGTTAATGTTGATTATAGTTAGTTTGACTACAATGTGGTAGTTTACAGATTGAATTGACACTGTTGAAATATTAGCGTTTTTGTTGTTAGAAATGACACAATGTTCGTGTGAAAATGTATCATTGATATTTTGCTTTTTGAAATGTTGTGCAGATATGTCTCGGAGGAATACGTCTCAGAGACCGCCTGAGCCGCCTTAGGATAGGACTGACAGACTTAGGTTAGGGAGGCCTGTCCCTACTGGTAGTGCACGAAGGGAGAAGCAAGCACTACACCCTCCTATGGTTGGTCGAGGGAGAGGTGGGGGAACGAGACTTGGTAGAGTTGATGTTGCTGGGGGATCAACGTAACAGACGGGTCCATCCGAGACGGTGGACCTGACACAGTATCAGCAGGATTATGAGGCGTAAGAGCAGGCGCAGGATCATACATATCATTTTGAGGAGCCTCAGCCTCATCAATATCAGTTTGATGTGTATCAGCAGCATCCGTATGAGGATCATCATGAGCAGCCTCATATTGAGGAGCCTCAGCAGCAGGATGATATTGAGCAGCCTCAACAGCATGATGGTGGGGGTCATTTTCAGGGGGTGCCGAGGGTGGTGTACGAGGCCGGACCGGACGACTATGCAGGGGGGCCTTCTGACCTCACGCTTTTACCTCGCTTTGGTGGACATGTGGTATGCAGGATATGGGTCGATGCCGATGTAAGTATATTTTAATGTTTATTTTACTTCTTTTACTATTTATACAACTTATTCTAATTATTATTTTACTTATTTAATTTTAGAATTAAAATTTATGTTAGAATATATTTAATGTTTATTTTACTTATTATTTATTTAACGGTGTTGTTTGTTGTTTTTTGTTTTTGTATTTCAGTTTCGAAAAAAACATAGGGTTAAAGGTATCTCGCACGAGAAGAAGCTGAGCCTTAAAAACATGACAATCCTTCAGCCGTGTGCACAAAACCAATGGTTTTGGGATGAAGTGAATATGTCCGGTCTTACTCCCCTCCTGACTAGAGGGTACGAGAACATCTCTCACGAGTTCGTTTGTGCGATGTCAAAGAGATAGCATGAGGAGACCAGCAGCTTCCATCTACGTGTTGCGGAGATAACCATCACACTAGATGATGTGGCGTGTCTCCTAGGCATCCCCATCACTGGGAGGCTCCTTCCTGATAGAGAGTTAACCCGTGAGGAGGGGCTATAGATGATGCAGGTGGACTTACTTTTTACAACGGAGGCTGCCGCTAAGGAGATGACAAAAAAGGATGCTGCTCACGTCAGTTTTGGTGTACTGAAGAGGCGCTACGAGGAGCTCTTGAATAGGTGTAATCAACTGTTTGAGCCTGACACACAGGAGGAGCAAGACGAGCGAGCTTAACCTAGGCTGGCCTGCATTAAGCCTTTTTTGTTGCTCTTGGTTGGCTGGACCATTTTTTCCAGCAAGAACAACACAAACATTAATCTGTTGTGGCTGCTTGCGCTGCAAGATATGGACGAGTTGGATAGCTAGTCATGGGGTGGGATGCGACTTGCTTTCCTATATGAGCAGCTATCTCTTACCTCCTACTCATCTGTGGCCTCCTGTGGTGGTTACATGATCTTGCTTGTGTTAATATTTGTTTTCTTCTTCTTTACTTATTGGATCGTAAATGTATAGTTGTTTGTATAATACTTGTGCTGATATAAATTTATTTCTTTGTGTTTGCAGGGATGGACTTTGGCACACTTCACGAACATCATTCCGAGGATTGAAGATGATGCCTACGACCCTACTGTTGCCCCACTCGTGAGTCAATGGAAACCTCCCAGGGGCTTTTCTAATCCTGGACACTACCGAGCTGCCATTGATTCGTTGGACCATTCTCATGTCACTTGGAGGCCGTACGAGAGACAACGATACATCACGTCCTTTCAGGACATATGCTGGTACTCCGGATGGATCATGGCCGGCAGCGACAAGATGGTTTGTCACTTGCCAGAGCGGGTTCTTAGGCAGTACATGTATGTCCAGACACGGCCCAGGCCTCCTACAGACATTGAGACTCTTGCGGCAGATGACGTGGCCCAGGCCTTCACGGAGTTTGCTCTACATGTTCTCAGCCATCAGCAGAGGGGTCATCCGGTTCCGGATAACCAGCCATGGGCTCATACTAGGGGTACATGGAATGGTTCGTTAGAGTATCACATCCTATTGTGAACCCCCTTGCGGCCATTCATGACTACACAGCTGATGCCCCTCCTCGTCTTGTCCCTTCTTATGAGGAGGTTATTATTGAGCAGCAGTGGGCCAGGCACCCTATCGACCCATACCAGATCATCAGTAAACATCAGGGCTAGAGTGGACGGTGTAATGGGGTATCCTGATGTGCTTGATGCAAGTGTAATCAAGAGGAGGTTATGCGCTTGATGCAGAACATACAGTCTGAGTGGAGTATGCTGGAGCTGATGCCGGCTCCGCGGAGGAAGAGTAGGAGTCCACGGGATGGACCAATATGACTTGTGTAGTTTTTTTATGACATTTTGTTGGATTTGATTGTAATCCTATTACACTTGCGCTTTTTAGCGTTTTTATGACATTATTCGTTATTTTATTCTGTTTTTTTTTGTAATATACTTATGAGTTAATGCTTGATTGAATGAATTCTTGAATAAATGATGAAAAATGTATGCTTGAATGAATGTATGAAAGAATGATTGAAAATTAGGGAAAATAGAGGTTTCTGCCTCTTCTGATTTTTTACACAGACTGGGTGTGAGTTAACTCACGCATGTGTCATCACTGTGCGTGGGTTAAATCACGCAGTTATTTACACTTGCGTGACTTAAGTCACGCAGCGTTAGTTAACTAACACACAATTTTACACTTGCGTTAGTTAACTAACGCAGGGGTATTTTGGACAAGGCTGCAGGGTGCGAGTGATTTGTGTTGGGTGGAGAGCAGTAATCTTTTTCTTATTTTGTCAAGTTACTTTGATCCATTTATGGGTTCCTGAATAATAATGTCCTACCATTGGCATCAGGGTCGTCTTAACAAATTCATAAGCCAAGTTTTAATTTTATAAGGGATGCAAAAAAAAATAAAATCTGCGCCCCAAAAAAAATAAACAAGTCATTTTAAAAAAAATTATTAAAAATCACACTTTGGTGGGTCTTGAACACATGACCTCTCACTCAACAAAAAGTGGCCTCGCCATTGAAGCAATATACCCATTATTTTAGTGTCTCACATATTAAAAAAAATATTTTGGGCCCCAAAAAATTGGAGGCTCGGTGTCATAGCCCAACCTCGACGGGCTATGGGCCAGCCCAAATTGGCATCATCATCTGCCTCAAACAATTTTATTCACAAGGTAAGTAGCTAGTATCCTGCCATCAGCTAGTCCCTTTCGTTAGTGCAATTTGTATTCACATAGGCAGTTGGTTAACTTGTTCACCCTCCATATATCATTATTTGGGCCTAGGCATGGCAATGGGGCGGGGGTAGGGATGGGTTTTACATTCCCCGTCTCCATACCCGATTCTCATATACTTACTCGTTACCTTACCCATATCCAATGAGGATGAGAAATTGAACCTCATCCCCGTCCCCGATGGGTTCGGGTATCCCCACCTCGTCCCCGCATTGAATAATTTTTTTTAATAAAAAATAGAAGTTTTTTTTGCAACCCCTAGAGAAATGTTGTAATGCATTATCCAACAATATGCTCATTTTAACATTTGTTAGACCGATTGATTTAGTTGCTCCTTTAAATATCAATGATAGTTTTATAACACGGCAATTATCAAACAAAATAACATGACATATGAACATAAAGTAAATTTCTACATTCGGGACAAATTTGGGTATGGGTTCGGGGTGAGTATCTATATGCCCTTTACCCGTCCCATACCCGTGTTTTGAAATCGGGGAAAAGCCAAACTCATACCCAAATCCAGTCAAAACGGGGAAAACCCGTCAAATTGAGTTTGGTTCGGGCGGGTAACCATGGGTATGAGTTTTGTTGCCATGCCTATTTGGGCCTAAAGCTCTTCAATTAATTAGTTAATAAAGAGACTTTTTTGTTCGCAAATTTTAATTCAATTCGAAATTATTAGGCCGGACAATGAAATTTAAACTCCGACACTTTTATCTATGTATAAGTTTATAATGATTTTGTCATTTCATATATCAATAAAAAAAATAAAAATTTCCCACTTTCCATCCCAAAGAACATCAAATGTATACCTCTCTAAACAAATACAACTTTTATGCTGTTCAGAAGCATACTTATGTACACATACACTTTCTTGTTTTTTTGCCCTCTAGTAGTATTAATTAGGACACATGTATGTTTTTAAGAAGAGAAATGATATTGGTACAACTATTTTTTGATAATTTTTAAACAACTTTCTCTTTCATACTCACATTATATTCTTACTCTCTCTCCCTTTTTTTCTCTCCACTGTTTTTGACCAATGAGAAGAGAGAAAAATGCGGTTGCCATAAAAGTTGTTAGCAAATGATTGTTCAAATATCATTCCTCTTTTAAGAAAGAATGGGTGAAAAAAGAAGGTCACTTGATGAAATATGTCAACAACCCACCACCATCCATAAATTATTCCAATCTTTTTTTAGAGGATTTAAAGTCCAATCTTTAACAATATTTTTTGGTCACGTTTGTTATTAATATTTTTTTTAGAGGATTTAACGTCCAATCTTTAATAATATTTTTTGCTCACGTTTGTTACTAATTTTTTTTAGAGGATTTAAAGTCCAATCTTTAACAATATTTTTTGTTCACGTTTGTTACTAATCTTTCTTTTAGAGGATTTAAAGTCCAATCTTTAACAATATTTTTTGCTAAGTTTGTTCCTGATCTTTCTTTTAGAGGATTTAAAGTTCAATCTTTAACAATATTTTTTGCTAAGTTTGTTCCTGATCTTTCTTTTAGAGGATTTAAAGTCCAATCTTTAACAATATTTTTTGCTCACGTTTGTTACATTTATTTTAATATTTAAATTAAATTTATTCTTATTTTGTTACATGTGTTATTTGTATTTAAAATTAAGGGTATTTTTAAAAAGAAAAGTCCAACCCAAAAATATATTGAAAGAGGTAGTTTCAAAAAGTTGGGATATATATAAGTTTGCGCCAGCCCTAATATTTGACATCCTTAAAATCTTTCAATTAAAAGCTCGATATATCTGTGCATCGCATTATTATTCTTTTTCTCCACAAATAGCACACAAACCTACTTACTCTCAATTCTCTCTAATGGCTTCAAAATCCATCTTTGCCTTTATCGGTCTCTTTCTCCTTACGCTTTGTATTACTTCATCCCTTCATCGTATAAGGCAGACTTCTGGTTTGTTTCTTTCATCCTTTTGTCACTATTTTAT
>Ga0228711_1008209_pt1 | contig 14762 bp, 8 predicted proteins | sample MedpolnodulmetaG_2_FD_177996 | JGI IMG/M metagenome (GOLD analysis project Ga0228711, IMG submission 177996) | Root nodule microbial communities from Medicago polymorpha collected in Santa Monica, California, United States - brown nodules | ecosystem: Host-associated > Plants > Roots > Nodule...
ACTCTTGAGACTATAGAATTTCTAAAATGTGGACTATTCTTAAGAAATTCTAAGTAACTTTGAAATGCAAACAAAACAGAGTATGAACTTTGAAATGTTTAGAGAGTCTAGCTTTTGAATGCGTGTGAAATGTTTTCTTGTCTGTATATTCTGTTGTTCTCCTTAACTTGAAAACCTTCACTCCTTTATATAGTGGTGTGAAAGAGACGTTGGAGAACAGCCAGCACGCATACATAAAATAGTCGTTTGAAGCTTGTTGATCACCAATGATCTTTTGCCTGATATGGGTAATGTCCTATGAAGGATCAATTTCAAATTCATTCCTTGTATGAGGGAACATTTCTGCAGGCAGAGTTGTTATCCTTGTCTTGTTGCAAAGCACGACCAAAATAGTGGAGAAGGTAGTTGTACAGTTCGTACATTTGTCCTTTTTCAACGCTCTTGAAGAAGTAAGCATCCAAAGTTTTCCATTTTCATCTTAAGACCGTTGTTGCACTCCTTTACGTCTTTAGCAACTCTTAGACAAGATTAAAAGAGATTCCAGCTCTTGAAGCTTTAAGTTCTTCAGCTCCTGATGAACTTCAGCTTCTGGTGAGGTTGCTTCTGATGAGGCGCTTCTGATGAACTTTGCTTCTGATGACGTCATCACTTCAGGAGCACTTTGAACTTCAGGAGCACTTCACTTCAGACGTTTCAAGCTTCCTTTTTGTTGATTCTTTTGCTCTCTTTTGTTCTTTCAAAACCTTTTAAAGATATAAAATTTTGTCTATGGTCCTGTACACTTGAACAAATATTAGCATATCCAATTGACAATTTTTAATACCTTGTTATCATCAAAACCTTAAAGGTGACATATGTTAAACAATTTTTGTTCTACCAAACTCCCCCACTCTAAGGGTAATGTTTGATAAACGTATTTTGTTCCAACAGACGGAACACCCAAGAGAAAATTCATACACCTCGGACATGAAAACACCAATAAAGATACCACTTAAGCGAGGGTTACCACCAAAAACCAATACAAAAACTAACCACTAATAACACCAAAGCAAACACCCAATTCAAAGCTAAACCTCCACATATTATAAACAAAAAGGTGAGACAAATCTTCAACCTCCATCACGAATGACCATAGAAACGAGCTCCAATCACAAACCATCTGGCCGGCACCATAAAAACCCACCATGAACTACGCCGAAAACCACCACATAAAACTAGCTGCACCACCACCACAAAACCCCCCCAAAAACCATCACAAATTACCACAAAAACGCAGCAAACTAACACCACCATGAACGCCAGCGATGGAGAAAACAACCGCCGAGAGAAACTAGTGGCCGAGTGATGCGGACGGTCAAAGTCAATCATCGCACCACCAACGACTGAATCTACATCGCGACGGATATAGGTTGGATTGGAAAGGAGGAGGGTGACGGTTAGTTTTGAAGATAATTATGATTGGGACCCATGAATTTTGAAGATAATTATGAGTTTCTTATATTAAATTTTATTATGGATAATGACCATATACAAAGATGTCCATGATGTGTGTTTGAAATGATAAAGCACACTTAAATAAATTTGGAGAACTCATTTTTGTTCAATCATTTGGAATAAATTTTGTGACAATTATATCGCTCATACTCTCTATTGTTTTTGTCCAATAAGAAGAGAGGAAAAAATTGTTACAAAAGTTATTACAAAATGGTTTTACAACTATCATTTATACTATATATAAATAAAACTACCCCTTTCAGCCCTTTTGGACTGACTTTTTCCTTTCCAAAAATATCCTCAATTTTCAATACAACTAACACATGTAGCAAATAAATAAGAATAAATGTAAATATTAAACAAATGTAACAAACACGATATGAATATATATATGTTTCGTTTTTTTCTTTATCATTTAAAAAGTGTAACAAACTAGATGAGTATATTTATACTTACTTTTTTATTATCCCAATTATACCCTTAAACAACCTTTTCTATAATAAAGATCGTTGTTGGTGTCATTAAAAGAAATAATTTAGATTATATTTTTTTGTTATATTATCGGTGTTATTGAAATAGATAATCATGGTTAGTTTGGTTTGTTATAACTTAAAAGCAACAAACATTTATATTTTTAGTTTTAGTCAAAATCAAAATGTCATAAAAAAAACATCGTTCATAATTTTTAAACGTTAGCGCAATAAAAAGAGCGAAAACACGGTCGCGTGAGTGCCAGTCTTTTTTTTTGCTTGTTAAAATTTGATTTGATTTGTGAGTACATCAAAGCTACAATCGTTCTAGAGATTAAAGATGCCAATCCTTTATTATTTAGGTATACCATGTATACATGACCATGGCGTTACAATACTCAAACTCAATTTGCAATTATCGGTGGATATATAATGCATGTGCATTGATTTTCATCACATGTAGGACTAGCACCCCCTAGAATACAATTACAACAATTCATACAGGCCGCCTCACTGTCGCAGGAGGGTGGACAATTCATGTCACATTGTGGTACAATCTTACCATTTCTTCGTCCTTCTACATATTTAATGCACATAACTACACACAAACAATACATGAACGTGAGAACAATATTTTGTGTGTGACATGTAAAATTAAGATTTGATGGATGTAGTAAAAAAAAATAACAACATGAGATGTATAAAAAATTTGCTCAGACCTGATGCGATGATGAATAGAGCAACCAATAATGCGACCTTGAGAGCAGAATGTCTTGCAGTCTTCATCTCCGTTATAATAACACACATGTTCTCCTACCAAATCTTAATATAGGCAAATTGTCAGACCACTAACTTTTTTATTTTATATTTTTAATTATTTAGTCAAAAAATAATATATTTTTTAGGGGAATATTTTTAAAAAGGTATATTTAATTTATAGAAACAAATTATGTTAAAATTAATTATACATTAGTGTCACTATCATTAATAAAAAATTAATTAAGAATTAAACAATTAGAAATTATTAAAAATTTAAATTTAATATCAAGGGGATATGATCAAATTAAATATGTAATTTGAAGAGATACTTATGCAAAGTAGAAAGAAGGAAATTGAGAAATTGAAAAAATAACTAAATATTTATTGAAACAAAAATTAATGAGAAATTAATTAAAATACTAAATGAAATAATTAGTTGATAGGATCAAAGTAATAAATATAGTTTTTTGAAATATATATTTTATGTAGAAAATATATTTTTTGAAAAATAGAAAAACAATATTAAGAATAAACGTAAAACTGGGTAAACTTGAGAGGCTAAAATCGAGCAATTAAAAATTGCGGGGCCAAAATCAAACAATTATGAAACTTGAAGGTAAGAACTGTATTAAAGCCTAAAAATTATCGTGTGCAAAGTTATAAATTTAAAAAAAATAAATAAATTGAATGAGCCTAGTTTATAAGGAGTTTACTTAACCTCAAGATTATGATTCAACTTACAGATGAGTCCCAGTAAACCTACTCACTAAAAATATTTGGATAATTCCCTCCAAAAAAAATTATTTGTATAAAGAAAATAATAGTTGGTATTTTTCATTTTTTTTGCTCGTATTAAATATCATAATTGTATTATTTTTTTACTTTAATTAGATTTTGATTTGGTCATTCCATTATTTTTAGCTTTTTTCTTTCCTTTTATTTTAATAATAATAGTGTGTGGTGAAAATGATTATTTGATAGATGTGATGTCAATATAGGCCACATATTTTATATTGAGTAAAAATAAATAAATGTATAATTATTGTGTGAGTGTGAATTTTTGATGATATTCGTCCCTCTATTATAGACCAGAATAAATAGAGCATGTTTGTCAACAAATAGTAGCAGCAAAACACCAAATCATATACAATACAATACATTGATACCCAACAACTCAGACTATGAACATTGATTTTTCGTCCTCGTAACAAAAAGCAGCACGTTTGCATCCCAGTAAAAAAATTCCATCACTTAGTTTTAGTCCTTTATATATTTAAATTTGCTTAATTTATCTTAAGCTCTTAAAGTTTTGCATGAATTTTTTCAATCATATTTAGAATAATATAAAAAGTTCACTTAAAAAAATTAGAATTTAATAACATGGAATGCATTAAACAAGAATTTTTAACATGTTTAATTAGTATCGTACGAGTTGTGGATACGATAACTCTAATTACATATTTTTTATGCCCCTATAACAGCAACTCATCAAAAACAATCTAGGGACCAAAACTTATTGAATATATTTAGAGGGACTAAAATCAAAATTTAAAATATTTATTGAGATTAAAAACTCATTTAAGCCGCTAAAAACAAAAAACTCATTTAAACCATTTTTCTATCAAACGTATCGGTGACATTTTTTTTAGGAAAGTAAATTCACTGCATTTTAGTAGAAATCAAAGTCAAGATACAAGTCATGATATCAATGAAAAGGGTATTGCTCTTTAAACTTCTAAAATTGTTCTACGCACCCAAAATTACCTTTATTATCCCAGCGACAATTAATAGTTGTTCGTTCCTTAACTTTTAGTTCGGGAGCAAACGTACTTAACTGCAACGATGTTATTTGCAATAAGAGCAATGTTATATATCAAGAAAGATTTTATCAAGAAATTATCCCAAAATTAATGTTAGCCAATAAATAAATAAGACTGAGATGGTGGGTGTTAGTGATTATTTTGTCATGTCATTCTTGAATCCATCGTGAAAATCCATTTTTGATATCTAGCATTTTCCTTGCAATAAACTCATCATCCCATAAAATAGGTTTTATATTAGTTACCTCGTATTCATAATTATGCACTCCGTTAATTAATTCTCTTGAATGCATCGAAATTGCAAAATAGTCATTGATTGTGCACTCCGTTAATCAAAATAGTTCCTCGCATTAAAATATTTCGTTACTACTGTCATACCAGTCCTTCAATATACTTCATATTAGTCCATATAAATACTTATTTATTATCATATAAGTCCATAAAATAGAAGAATTATTGTTAACATCAAAATATTATTTTAATGCTAAAGACTATTTTAAATAATAAAGTGCACAAAGACTTCCCTTAAAAAAATAGTGCACAATTTTGATACATTTATATTTATTAGTTAAACATTTAAGTACGAAAATGAAAAGAATGGTCATGGTGATTGTTAGATTTATGTCGTAGTATACGTGTGGTAGAAGATTAAAAGTGTCACATATCATTTCATTTTTATGTTTGCTTATCTTCTACAACCTCCTTCTTCCTTCATTCATTCATTCTATATTCTCTTTTTAGTGATCGATATCAGTCTCAAACAAACTCAGGTATTTCTCTCTCCCATTTAGTTTTCTTCTAATATTGTCTCTCGTCTTTATTACAAGAAACAATATATATATATATATATATTTAAATTTATTGAATAACCGAGGTATATGATATGATCAACGTTATAAATCAGATATATCAATTACTTAATAAGTGAATAAACATAAAAAGCATGTCCTTTCTTATAATATGGACCGGATGGATTGATAATGATGTTGTCCGAGCAACCTTCTTTATATAATCTTTGCCTATCAAGAGGCATGTGATTAAGGATTTTATTAAATTATGAGTTGTTAAAGAAGTTAGTCTGTTAATTGTATTAGTTATGAGTATGTGTCTAAATAGAAGTACACAAATTTTAGACAGTATTTTTAAATATTTATAATTGTGAATTGTGAAATAGACTTTTAGTGTTGTAAAGGGGAAACTTGGAGAAGAGATTCTTAATAATTTTCTTTAATTCCACTTCTCAGATTCCTAAACTTGAACGATTCGTCTTTAAACTCATTAACCACTTGAGTTCAACTACGATTATACGCTTTAACAGTTAACTAGGATAGTTCATAACCATCTATTCTTGCAGATAGCTTCCTGGAGGTTTGAACTTTGAACCACGATCAGAATTGAGATCATGGCAGGCGTTGTTGGTGGTGCATTTCTTTCGTCTGTCTTTCAAGTGATTCGAGAGAGGTTGGCATCTCGAGATTTCAGAGACTACTTCCATGAAAGGCTGGTGAAAAAACTTGAAATGACACTGGATTCTATCAATGAAGTATTGGATGATGCAGATATGAAGGAGTACCAACACCGAAACGTGAAGAATTGGCTTGATGATCTCAAACATAATGTATACGAATTAGAGCAACTATTCGATGTGATTGCTACTGATACACGGCCAAGGGGTAAGATGCGACGCTTTCTTTCGCTTTTTATTAAGCGAGGATTTGAAGATAGGATTGAAGCATTGATGCAGAACCTAGAGTTTCTTGCTGATCAAAAGGATAGATTGGGACTTAACAAATTAACTAGTGGTGATTGTGAAATTGGAGTCTTGAAATTGGTAAGAGAATTTAGAGCTGTATCGAAACATCGAATATGCATATTTGGTTGTAATGGAAGTAGAGTCACCCCCCGGATATTACCAACTGCACCTTTCGTGGATGAATCTGCGGTATATGGTAGGGAGCATGAGAAAGAGGAAATGACCGAATTTTTACTTTCAGACAGTAACAGTAAAATCAATGTACCCATAATCAGTATAGTGGGTGTGATTGGGATGGGTAAGACAACCCTTGCCCGACTTGTTTACAATGACCGCAAGATACATGAGCAATTTGAACTTAAAGCTTGGGTTTATGTTTCAAAATCTTTTGATCTTGTTCATCTCACCCGATCAATTCTCAGGGAATTTCATTCATCAGAAGCGTATAGTGAAGACTTGGAAATACTCCAACGTCAATTGCAACAGAGACTAGCTGGCAAGAAGTACTTGCTTGTTTTAGACGATATCTAGAAAGGGAATGAGGAATGTTGGGAGAAGCTACTACTTCCGTTTAGCCATGGATCTTCTGGAAGTAAGATTATCGTGACAACGCATGATAAGGAATTAGCATCAATCATGGGATCCACCCGGATACTTTATTTAAATCAATTAAAGGAGAGTGACTCTTGGAGTTTATTTGTGCATCATGCTTTTGTGGGCAAGAATATATTTGAATATCCAAATCTCGAGTCGATCAGCAAGAAAATAGTAGAAAAGTGTGGGGGGTTACCTTTAGCTCTAGAAACATTGGGGCAGCTCTTGCAAAATCAATTCTCTGAAACTAAATGGATTAAGATATTGGAGACTGATATGTGGCGTTTATCAGACGGGGACAACATTAACCCCGTACTGAGATTGAGTTACCTTAACTTCCCTTCCAATCTGAAGCGTTGTTTTGCTTATTGTTCCATGTTTCCGAAGGGCTATGAGTTTGAGAAGAGTGAGTTAATCAAGCTTTGGATGGCTGAAGGCTTGCTAAAGTATCGGGGAAGAGACAAAAGTGAAGACGAGTTGGGTAATGAATTCTTCAATCATCTAGTGTCAATATCGTTTTTCCAACAATCAGTAACTATGCCATTATGGGATGGTAAGTACTACTTCATCATGAACGATCTTGTCAATGATTTAGCAAAATCAGTGTCAGGAGAATTCCGCTTACGAATAGAGGATGGTAATGTGCAAGAAATCCCTAAAAGGACGCGCCACATTTGGTGCTGCCTTGATTTGGAAGATGGTGATAGAAAACTAGATCATATTCATAAAATTAAGGGACTGCACAGTCTGATGGTAGAAGTGCAGGGCTGTGGTGACCAACGCTTTAAGATAAGCCCCAGTGTACAGAAAAATTTGTTTTCAAGACTAAAATATTTGCAGGTGTTGTCCCTCTCTGGTTGCAATCTCGTAGAGCTAACCGATGAGATAAGAAATTTAAAGCTTCTGCGCTATCTAGACCTTTCTCACACTGAGATTGCAAGCTTACCCAATTCCATTTGTATGCTGTATAATTTGCAGACACTCTTATTGGAACAATGTTTCAAATTGGCTGAGCTCCCTTCAGATTTTTGCAAACTCATCAATTTACGTCATCTTAATCTGAAAGGCACTCATATTAAGAAGATGCCACCGAATATAAGTAGGTTAAAAAATCTTGAGATGCTGACTGATTTTGTTGTGGGAGAGCAGCGCGGATTTGACATTAAACAGTTGGCGGAACTCAACCATCTTCAAGGAAGGCTTCAAATTTCAGGGTTAAATAATGTCATTGATCCCGCTGATGCTGCGGCAGCAAATTTGGAAGGTAAAGAACATTTAGAAGAATTAAGCATGTCATATGATGAATGGAGAGAAATGGATGGATCAGTAACTGAAGCACATGTCTCTGTCTTAGAGGCTCTCCAACCAAATAGAAACCTCATGAGGCTAACCATCAAAGACTACAGAGGAAGTAGCTTTCCGAACTGGCTTGGGGATTGTCATTTACCCAATTTAGTTACTCTTGAATTGTTGGGATGTAAACTTTTTTCCCAGTTACCACCACTTGGGCAGTTCCACTCTCTCAAGAAGCTTTCCATTTCAGGCTGTGATGGAATAGAAATCATTGGTACAGAGTTTTGCAGCTATAATTCATCAAATGTTTCATTTAAATATCTTGAAACTTTGCGATTTGAGCACATGTCTGAATGGAAGGAATGGTTATGTCTTGAATGTTTCCCCATGCTTCAAGAGCTTTGTATAAAACATTGTCCGAAGTTGAAAAGTTCCCTGCCTCAACACCTTCCTTCTTTGCAAAAATTGGAAATTATTGATTGCCAAGAGTTGCAGGCTTCAATTCCCAAGGCTGATAATATCAGTGACCTAGAACTAAAGAGATGTGATGGCCTTTTAATAAATGAATTGCCATCTAGCTTGAAAAGGGTCATCCTTTGTGGATCTCGGGTCATTGAATCCACCCTAGAGAAAATTCTATTTAACAGTGCCTTTCTTGAAAAGTTGGAAGTTGAAGACTTCTTTGGTCCAAATCTAGAATGGTCCTCTTCGGATATGTGTAGCTGTGGTTCTCTTCACACTCTAACTATAACAGGTTGGCACTCTTCCTCCTTGCCTTTTGCACTGCACGTGTTCACCAATCTTCATTCTCTCATGTTGTACGATAGTCCATGGCTAGAATCGTTTTCTGGGAGGCAGTGGCCTTCGAATCTATGCAGCCTCCGAATAGAAAGATGTCCTAAATTGATGGCTTCAAGAGAGGAGTGGGGTTTGTTCCAACTCAATTCTCTGAAACAATTCAACGTCAGTGATGATTTTGAAATCTTGGAGTCTTTTCCGGAGGAGAGTCTGCTGCCATCAACTATTAAATCTCTTGAGTTAACAAATTGTTCCAATCTAAGAATAATAAACTACGAGGGTCTTCTCCACCTCACTTCACTTGAATCTCTATATATTGAAGACTGCCCTTGTCTTGACAGATTGCCAGAAGAGGGTCTACCCAGCTCCCTTTCTACTTTGTCCATTCATGACTGTCCATTAATTAAGCAGCTGTACCAAAAGGAGGAAGGAGAGCGTTGGCATACAATTAGTCACATTCCCGATGTGACAATTTCCTGATTTGTGGCTGAGATGAGATGGGATGTTATTGTAGCCAGGTGCACCACATTCACAAATCTGTTTATACTTGTCAAACATTAGTAAAAAATTTCTTAAATAGTAAAAATAATGCATAAGATACTATGTTTTATGTTGAACAGTGCATGGTGTTTGTGATACCAATATATGTTGCAATGGTTTTTCTGACCGCTTACATGTGACCTGAAACCATGCTCTTTTGTTACCATCCATTCTCATTCGTGACCAGATGAATGCACGACCACTGCTCTCACGCACAACCAGAAGTATGTGGCTGTTTATTCCATTTCCACAAAGCTCCTGCATGGTCCAACTGTAGGCCTCACCTTTGGATGTGTGGACGCTGCCTCTTGTTGCACTTGTAATTCTTTTTAATTTAATTCACCATATAATCCTCTCTTTGTTATTCTTGTGACTCTGAATCCCTTTCTTAGGGTCTCATTGATACTCTTGTGACTTTCAGGTGAGCAGCATTAATTGTCTGTTTTTCATGAGACTTGAGAAAAGAGGCGGGAGAATAACTTGTGTCTACCAATTATAAGGTGAGGATATGACCTTTAACTGTGATTTTTCGTTTTACTTTTTATGGTTAGAAAGAAATGATCGAAATTATTATTAAAAAGAAAAGAATTGAATCTCATTCCACTTTGTTATCAGTGAAATTTGCTGTTTTCTAATCATAGCTGGACCATGATTTAATCAAATTCCTTGTCTCTGTTAATATTCTGCACCGGCATATTAAAAATAAACCATACTTGTCATTTTGGCTCTCTATAGTGACATAGCATCAAATAGAAACTGTGGCTGCCTATAAGAATTTTCTCATTTTTCTCTGATGTATGCATCTTATATGCCAAATAGATCATCATCATCACCAACCATCGTCATAAGTTTTGCATGGCATACAACTTCTTGAGCCTCTAGTTTCAGTGCTTCATTAGCACAAATTATTTAATACCATCTCATGACATTCTTCATTTTCAATTTTTACTTATCCACCTAATGCTCGATTGATTCTCTCCATTAAATTACATCTATTCAGATTTGATTTCTGTTCAGTAATCACGAAAAGTTTTGGTTGTAGTTTTCACATTCAATTAAGAAACATCCCCATCTTAGGTGAAGCGCCTAAAAAGAGAGGTGATAATGCCGATTCAGGACTCAAGGTATATGCATTGATCATATCTCTCTCGATCCACTCTGCAAAAGTCCTCTGACCCATGTGAACCGCTCTCTACAGATTGATATATGCTGGTCCTACTGTCTTGACAGGCAAGTTTTCGAAATCGACATCTTCGAGTTTGCTAACTGTTAGATCAACATCTCCTGCTTCAGTTGTAAAATGAAAGCTCATTTTCTCCAATACCTCTTTCTTTTCATGAATGCCTGTAATTTTCAGATGGGGAGGGCCACTCAGACAATTTTTAAGGTTTTTCTAAGATTTGTCCATTGAGCTGGCTCGGAACAATGGGCATCAATAATGTGAACCACCTTTTCATATTCAATGGATTCAACATTTGCTTGATTTGTTATCAGGTATGAAAACCAAAAAAATGGACACAGTTTAGAGGAGTATTTCTGAACAAGAATGTCATCTGATGATAACGATGTTTTCGAGGAATTGAGAACTTTTTATACACCTGGGGATGGAAAATTTGCCTTGGTCGGAGAATTTTGTGGACCTATATCTGCATTTTTTTTAATCTTCCAGATGGAACACATTTAGCACACTAGCCACTCAATTAGAAGACTTGTTGGATTTCTGCACAATTTTATCGAACATGGTTCACTTATAGCTGTTTCATTAATTTTGTCAGCGTCCTGATTGTAAAGGTCTTCCGACACTAGTGTACAAAGTTGTCTGCAACAAATTTTCATAGAGCATATGAAACTTATATATTTGTTTATATTTTTTAAGAAATTTGATTTCATTTAACTATAGTTGTTTATAAATCAATTTTACTTAAACTGTTGCTTTCTTCAATGAACAATTGAGATTAGGAGATATAACTCTTGATTCATTTCTAGTTACTGATATCTATTGTACTATGTATTTATTTTTTGAAATAGAATACTTTTGTGTTCACTTATACTTTGATGCACGTGTATTCACAAGTTAGAGATCAAGCACTGACTTACTTTATGAACCTAAGAATGAAACAACTACCTCTATTTAAATTTGGTTTCAAGTTTTGTATATCCTTGTTTTTCTAATTTCTGAATGACATGCCACTTTGTTGTCAAAGGGAATTATGGTGAATTCAATGGCATCTCACTTGAGGAAAAATCACTGTTCATATGATGGATGGTGCTTCCATGGTGTTCGGATCACAATCTTACAATGATTACAATTGTTGCGCATAGTTTATGACTAAGATAGGAGCAACTCAGGAAGAGAAGATGAAGATTATTGTGTCTCTCCCAAATGGTATAAGTAACTTCAAATGCACAAATATGGGGACATCTTTTGATTACGGACTATATAACATGTTTTTCTAAAATAAATTAAATGTGATTGAAGTATTATATGATCGTTTATCATGTTAATATGTTAACATTTTAAATCATTTCCTTCTCTGAATATGATACAATTTCCTTTGAATCATTCTCATGCAGATTACCTTGATTGGTCTATTTGGATAAAGTTAAAACCAGTTGCTTCCATATTAAGTTATCAACCATTCCATTATTTTCACCATTATATACTATAGAATAAGATGATAATAGGTACATTGAGAATATGTATGATATAAACTATTTCAGACCATGATTATCAGTATCTTACGATATATGCAATTTGTATCCCGCTCTTATACTCTTCTGGCTCTAGTTTCATGAAATGTCTGATCACACTTGAAATACTCAATTTTATTGAAACAAATATTTGAGAAAAAAAAGCATACACTAATTGATGCAAGAAAAATTCAAACATGTAGCATCAAAGACGAAAACCTGCCTCAATAATACATTTTATGATTGGGATGTCAATGATTTGCAGTTTAATGCATCTATTTCTCTCAACTTTGGTGGAATTACTGAAATTTCTTGAACGCGTTTTGAGCTGCAAGTTGACAAGCTGCGAATTTCCATCTTGTGCATGGAATGAGGTGTTGTCATGTTTACCAATGAATATAACAACTCATGCATTTTCATATATTTATTAATTGATGTGACAACACATCAATACATGCATGTGGAAAAAAATTGTACATATCATACTAATTAAATTCATAATCAAATATGTGTACAAATATATTTCCAAGTCCTTGAGCAGCTAGAATAATCTTTACGCCTAATAACCAAACTAACCACATGCACATGCTCCTTCTATATTCTTCAATTGATCCAACTTATCAACATCAATATACATCATCAAGTGTCAATAATTCATTTTTTTTAAAAGATTAATCTTCTATTTAAATTGAAAATAACATTCGTATAATAATTATTAGTCACCTAAATCAAAATTAGCAATTATTTTTACTAAAGACATGTTTTTTAACTTAGAAATAGAAACATGGAACATGATTTTTTACTTAGAAATTGAAACATGAAACATGTTTATTTTTCTTTTTTGAGCGGGGGTGGGGGATATTGAGCAATGATTTTTTTCTTGAAGCCCATAATTTTAGGAGACCCAACTCGATTGAACTCTTTGCACTCCCCAAAGAACAGCCTTGTGGATAACTATCGGTTGAGCTCTTTACACTCCCCAAAGAACGGCCCCGTGGAGAACTAGAGATTATGCAGACTCACTATTATAAGTAGAATGTGGTAAAGGACTACTAAAATATAAAATGTGTGAAATATATAAAATGTAAATAGTTACACTAATATGTGAAATATGTAAAAGTTATTATATTAATATTCCTCAAGATATTTATAAAATTTGCAGTTTAAATTTATAAGAATTCACATACTTCTAAAAAATTATCTTATTTTTAGTATAAACTAATATTAAATATAGTTTTTTTAAAAGTAAATTAATATATCACCATACTTTAAAGCATGTTCATTCATTCTCGATCATTAAAATATATTTACTAAATTATTATTTTATCATTTATAAAAAAAATTAATATATATCCTATACACCTAGTATTTATATATTTTAAAGGTTAAAATATGTTTTTGGTCCCTGCAAATATAGTGAATTTGGGTTTTGGTCCTCCTCCTCCTGCAACCACCGCCTCGTCCTCTTGCAACCACCGCTCCTCCTGTAACGTAAGCTATATCGTAACAACTGTGAATAACATGAACAGATTGGGAGTGAATTAAGAAAGTTCACTGTCTAATACATAGAATCAGATCATGGTAATTCCAACAAGGCACTATGAATGTTAATTATAGAAGATTCAACTCACTTTCTAGTCTGTGCCTTTTTCTATTGAGTCAGCAAAAAGTTGAAAAAGAAAGTAACAGATAGGATTTAGGAAAGACTAGCAGCCAAAATAAGTAAACATGGTGCCTCCCCATTGATCAACGTGAAGACACTTCTAAACAGCATTGAATGTAAACTAGTTAACTCACGTGCGGTATAACACATGTGTGAGTTAACTCATGCGGCGTGATTTAAGTCACGTATGTGTAAAACAAACGAAATTTTAAGTCAAGTTAACTTTACACTTGCGTTAGTTAACTAACGCATGGGTATTTTGGTCAGTTTGACTGCGAACGAAACTTGCTGAAAGAAGAGCAGAAATCAAAAAATATTTAATCCTATTCTAAAAGAGTGATATCCATTTATTCAGAAAGGGTACACATATCTCCATTAAAAAAAAGTACAAATTCAAAGACAAAGTTGCCTAAAATGGCAAAATATATAGTTTGTCCTTTTCCATATGAATGCGACGTCTTATGTTCTTTTTCTCCTTGCATTAATTTTTCTCGATCTTGTTTGTCTTTTTCTGCCAAAACCTTAATCTTTATACTTGTTGAGTTGGCTTCACACACAAACACAGTCCTACGTACGTACACAATAAATTAAAGAGTGCCCTTGGATAAAGATAAATGAATGCATTCGATTGCCTTTTTTTATGGAATTCTTTAGACCATTTACAATGGTTAATACCATTCAACAACAGTCAACACTCACTTTTTCAATTACCAACACTCCACATCATTTTCTCTCTCTTAATCCAATGATTTTTTCATTTAACACTCTACCCCACCACCTTTTATTTCTTATTCTTATTTAATTTTATATTTTTGTTTTTATTTTTATAATTACATAAAATTACAATTATCGATTATAATTAAATTAAAATAAAAAAACACTTAACA
>Ga0228711_1008210_pt1 | contig 14760 bp, 10 predicted proteins | sample MedpolnodulmetaG_2_FD_177996 | JGI IMG/M metagenome (GOLD analysis project Ga0228711, IMG submission 177996) | Root nodule microbial communities from Medicago polymorpha collected in Santa Monica, California, United States - brown nodules | ecosystem: Host-associated > Plants > Roots > Nodule...
TAACATAACTGATGCCTAAATAAAAGGAAATCAAATCAGCCACTTAATCTTTATTGCCTAGAATTTAGGAGAATTAAAACTGACTGAGAAGCTTCAAGGGTCATTCATTAAACAGTGTTTGATTCCTGAACCGACGATGATGTCAGTGGTGGCAATTGTGTGCTGTACGATGATTCCTGTACAATTTGTGTGTTGTACGATGATTCTCACATGATATTTTAAAGTTTAAATACTTAAAAATATTAAGAACCTGTATCGACATCATTTGTCGGTGACATATGGTCGGTGGAGCGAAGCACTTATCGAGATTGTGGTGCTTTTCATTGAGATTTGAACTCAAGACGGCTGGTTGATTCGGCCACTTTTATTTTTAAAGTGATAGCAAATACCCGCATAGTGAGGTGAAGTTTGATATTGTCGATCATTGCTCCTCTTTGGAAGCGTCGATAGTGATCTATAAAGATTATAATATTAACTGAATACAATTAGTTGAAATGTATTATATCCGATTGTCCCAGAGGAAGATTGCTGCGTCGGGCCAATTTGTCTTGGTGACGAACCCGGATGTATCAATTTTCTGTTGTTGGATGTTCAAATGTAGAAGCTTTTTGACTTTGTGTACGATATTGTTGCTTCTGAACGGACGATGATATCGAACTGCTACTGTCAAGCTTTGTTCTTAGATTATGTCTTCTATGAAACCGACGTGACTTTTTGGTGTCATGTAGGATAATGGACTGTCTTTGATGGTGTTCGTGTAATTGAGTTGTCATATGAGTGAGTAATAGTGTTGTGGCTTTTTCTGTCATGTGGCCTGTGTACAGGATTTGAAGGTTGAAGTCTCTATAACTTGAGTTTTTCTTGCAAACTCTTGCAGTTGCTAGCAAGACCGTTCAAGGGTGAATGGAACCTTTGTAGTAGAAAGTGTTTTTAACCTTGTGTACAAGCTCTTGTATATGGTCCTTCTAGTTGGTTGACAGAAGTTGGAATTTTGATGACATTAATTATGTCAAGCTTATCCATGCATGTAAAAGAGAGACTATTTGAAATATTATGTATCAACTAAAAATTGTGACAACATATTAAAATGTGATAAATATATATAACTCATGCAATCAAGCAGTGGTTAAGGAATTGATCACAAGATTTGAAATGTCAGTTTTCTTTTTATTGCATAATTTTTATCATTATGCCTCGGGAGCTTATCAATTTCTAATTGAACGCAGTTAGCTCTTAATTACACATATCCTTGAATCTGATTCTGTGTTAAATATTATTCTCAACCTATATGATTGAAAACAAATGTTAAAGATATGAAGAACCTAACCCGACAATAATGTCGGAGATGTTTGGTTGGTGCGAAGGACCACTTGGATATTCTTGGAAATTTCGGGTCATTGTTGCGTTTAGACAATGTTGACCCTCAACTTTAAGGTGTAAAGAGTTCTAGATGACGATGGTGATCCTCTGTGGAAAATTGACTGTTGAGAACGAGTCCAGCCCTTTTGTCGGTCGACTCGGAATGGCACATGCTCTTTGATTCAGGCTGCGGAATCAAGAGATAAGACTGTACCTGCTTAGAATCAACACCGATGAGTTCGACCATCGATATTGTGAGCACACGTTTTCAGGGCCTTATTGTCTATATGAGTTTGAACACGAATATTATTTCAACATAAAGATCCATTTGTATTATATATGTAATCATGTTACGAAGTGGAGTGTATTCTTCTGTAAAGTCTTTATAGATAAATATGGTAATTATTCAGACATATAAAATATGTAGTATAAGATATATGATCATGAAATTGAAATGGAGCATAGTATTGATGTCACCGACGGTTATGCATTGCATGATATGATATGGCGGTAGTAGTTTTAACATAGATGTTGTGTCACTCATGTTGAATTAATTGAATATACCATGAAAGTAAATAATAGGAAATTGTACACCTATTTGTTAGCAGGTTGGTCATAATCCACTCGTGGAAATTGGAAAGAAATGAGCGTATTCTTTCTCTTTGAGTGAATTCCTCTATATCTTGACGAAAGCATATTGTGATCCACCGTGAGTGTGATTGGATTAGGTAGTTTTATTCTTTTGAAGAGAAAAGACAGGGAAAACTAATTCCCCACAATCGGCATCACTATTCAAAACAAACAGAATTTACACGAGGAGAATAAAGATACTCACAATAGTGGTGAATGGATAGATGTAGGTGTACTGATCGTTGATGGTGGTGCTCCGAGAATGTGGTGGTTGTAACCCCGTTGAGGAGAAGGGGGGATGTTGCACCCACATGTGCTCCGACGTTCAAGTCAATGTATGAGCAAGGGTGAGAGTGAAGTCTAGAGATATACATTGTCGCACTGATTTTCGGATATCAAGATATTAAGTAGCGTTGACTCGCAAATTTAGGATTCACCACCGATCTTTCATTTTTCCAACGGAAAAGGGAGAAGTTCGAAAAAAAACTCTATTTTTAAGAGATCAAAAGTCCGGGGGTTGGTTATGCAAAGGGAAGGTATTAACACCCTAAACGTCTATGGTATTCCATAGGAAACTCTTGTTTTTAATTATCTTGTGCTAAATTATTATTAACTTGTAAATAAAATGCCTAAGTGGTCTAAGTGTAAATGAATAAAGAAAATATTTTTGTCATTTTTTATTGATTTGGAAAGACAAAGTATTTTGCCTACATACCCGAAGCGGGATCAAAATCATGTAGTTCGGGGTAAAAAACCGAGTGATTGGTTATGGTTGATTTTAAAGTTTGAAAAAGTTTTTTGAGAGGATAAGAGGCCGAGATGGCATAGAAGAATAAAATTTGATGCGATTGTTTTAAAAAAAGTTTTTAAGAGGATAAGAGGCCGAATTGGCATAGGAAAATAAAATGCAATTTAATTTTAATATGAAGAAAGAACCAAGTCTAAATATGGTTAAGATTGATTAAAGTTTGATTTGGAAAAAGAAAGGAATCACTTGGGTTAAAGCCCAAGGTTTGTTAATAAAATATATTTTTGAGTTTTGCATATTTGAAAGTTTTTTGGAAATTTGATTATTCTAAATTAAAGTGAGCTAATTAAAGTGTAAAAAGTCTAGGTGTAACGGAATAAAATAAAGCACGGAGGGTTTCACAAAGGATGTTGGATCCAAAGTAAAAGTGTCATTTCCTTGGAATTAACCTAAAATAAACTAGTTGTTTGACTTTAAAGTCCTTAATTTATCCTTGATTTATCCCTAATTTGTGTCTAATTGATTTTGGTCTTGGTTTAGGTCATGACATAAAGCGGAATAAATAAATGTGTGTGTGTCGGTGTGATATTCTCATTTATGTATTTACATTGTTCCTAAATACATTCTAAGGTCTCAATAATATAAATGACAAGAAAATAAAATGTATTTACATTATTCCTAAGTACATTCTAATGCTTCAATAATATAAATGACAAGAAATAAAAATGCATGAGATGATTATAGTCCTAATAAGCATAAAAATAAAACTAAATAACAAATAAAAGCAAATAAAATAAACTAGCTATAAACAAAAAAAATGAAATAAAAATAAACTAAACTAATGTAGGTAAATAAATTAGAGAACTAAATAAAAATAAAAATGCAATAATAAAATAAATAAACAGTAAAATAAACAACTAAAAAAATAAAGTGTTTTGAAAAGAAGAAGAAAAAATTTTAAAGGAAAAGGAGGGTACGGAATTAAAACTGGGGGTACAGTAGTAAAAAAGTAGAGCATCCATATCATATATGATATGGACCGTCTGATCAATCAGAGCATCCAGATCTGATCATAGAGAGACAAGATCTCAGCCACTGGATCTAGATCAAGGGTGAAAGAAAAAAGCATACAGGAAGAAATAAAGGAGTCATACACATAGTAAAGGAACAGGGAACATCCTCGCCTGTCAGATCCAAGATCTGACGGTCTAGCCCTGAAAGCGCGTGGGATAATAGTGGACCAACAAGTACATAACAAAGTTTAAAAAAAAAAAGGTATAAATTCGGATTTGGCCAAAAAAAACTCCATAATTCTTACTCCCTTCTCTCTCTAAGTCTAAAATTTAGAGAGAGAAGCTCTGAACTTCTCCCTTCTTCTCCGTTCCACCTTCGAGTTGTTTCCAGATTCCGGCACAGTGGTTGCCGGCCCAACAGGGCGGCGCCACAGTGCCAGAGAACTTAGACACCTTTTTTTAAAAAACGTTTAACACATTTTGATATCCTTTTTCATCCTTAACATGAATCTAAGCTCGAAATTCAAAGAAAACGAACGGAAGAGAGTAGATCTAACATTTAAGTTACGAAAAAATGAATTTCTTCCTTCCCTTATTTTCTTTCGGCTTTCGAAAATATTTTTTAAAGATGGGCCAATAGAACAAAATGGATCTGAGATTTTGAAAACAAGAAGAAACTTTCTACCTTATCTCTACTCTAATCTTTAATTCGGTTTCCTTGTGAGGATTGGTTGTTGAATGATATTGTTGAAGCTTGTGATGTTATTACTATATTAGTGTACGAAAATATATATATTTTGCAGGTTTTTTTTTTTTTTTTAGTGTTAATTGTTGTTATTTGTGCATCTGGAATCGATATTGTTGGTTTTTTTTGGTGTTGTTGAGGAATTTGATTTTTTAGGGTTTGTTGATCTTCAAAGCTGCAGCCAGGAAACCTTGGGATGTGTGTCTAAAAAAAATATGAGCCAATGATTGAGGGTTTAAACAGTGTTGTTTTTTAGGGTTTACTTGCAGGTGTACCATGGGCTGGAAGAAAGGTGTTGTACAATGAAAATGGTTCCTGCAGATGAGGTGTCCCTAGACTCTGCGGTGTATGAAAAGGATGAAAATGCCCCTGGCTGGGCTGGACCTGACTAGACTTGGACCAAATTTGGACAAAAAGGACTTTGGACAATTAAAAAAACAAATTAATAGAAATAAATAAATAAATAAGTAAAAACAAAAAAGCCTAATAAAATAAAAGAAAAAATAAATAAGGTAAAGTAAAATAAAAAATAAACATTATTACAAAAAAAATGTATAAATAAGAATAATAAAATAAAAATTAATAAAAAACTTAAAATTGTCGCTTCAGAACCAAAAAATTAGGTATTTTAAAATACCTCTCTGCCGAAATTTCGTCTGAAACGACAAAACTTTTCAGTTTTAAAAGACGAGTAAAATTGAGCTTTAAACGGTCAAAAAAATGGGGTATGACATACATACCTTGTGATCTTGTCAAAAACCCTTTATATAGGGTTGAGGAGACCGTTATGTGGTGATGGTGTGATAATGGGGCAGCCGTTATGAAAGGGAGCCCATAAATGTGGTAAATATCGACATTATTATTCTTTCTCATTAACAATTTGTTAATGACATGTTGTAATTGGGTTAGAAGAGTTGGGCTAATGTTCAAGCGCTGAAAGAGTGGGCATTTATCTTTTGGAAGAGTGGGCATTTATCTTTTGGTGGTTGTATGATTTTTTTAAAAATCTATCATGTCTTCTCTATTGGTCTATTTCATTTCTTATTTAAAGGCCCCCATATGTATCATCTCTTATCATGAATCTTTGTAAATGTTTTTTCTAGGAAAGGCCTGAGTGCGAGGAAATTAGGAAAATCATGTGTATTAGCTGGGATTCGATTTGTTTGAATAAGGAGAACGAAGAGTTGGATAGTTTATGGTGTAAGGTGTTGGTGGCTAGATACAGTAAGAGTGAGGGCAAGTGAGGGAGGGTGGGAGGTTTGGTTCAACTTGGCGGAGACAATTATGCGGTGTGCATGGTAGGTATAGGGTGACTATGGGGAGGTGGTTCGATGATAACTTGGTGAAGGTGGTGGGAGATGCCACTAGGATGTTCTTTTAAACATATATGTGGTTGTAGGGGGGACGTTATGTGATAGCTTCAGGTGGTTGTTTGACTTGGAGAATAATTAAAATATTATTTGGATCAAAGTAGTTCATTTGAAGGTGTTTGTTTTTGTGGGACGTCTTCTTCAGAATCGGTTACCTACGGTGGATAACCTGATTAAGTGTTGTATTCTTTAACAAAATTTGAATGGGTGTTACAGGATGTGGTGCACCAAAAAATGTGAATCATTTATTTTTTGAATGTGATTTTTTATTTATTTTATCTTTTGACTATTTACTTCAGCAATGAATGAGAATTATTTTAGTGAGCCCTCTAAATTTGATTGACTATAGTCTTCACTTTAGTGCTTTAGGAGGTTTTTCAAAATAAATTCGAAACGTGTTGCATGTTGTGTGGTTGGTGTGTGTCTGTGTTATTTGAAAAGAAAGGAATAATTATTGTTTTATGCAAAAGAAGGAGTCAATTTCTTCTTGGCTTAAATACAACTTTGACATTTATGTTTCACAATCTAGCGATTTTAACCCCCTATACAAATACAAAATAATAACAATTTTGACCTTTAAGTTTACCTTTTTTTTGCAACTTTGACCCAGTGATCTGATTTTAACCCAGACAAGTCAATGCACACGTGACACCTCACTTAAGTGAGTAGGATGACATGCGTGTATTTATTTAATTAAAAAAATGAAAAATGCAAAATCATATTATCTAAAATAAAATAAATGAAAAAAGGAAATTAAAACACAGCACAACACAAACACAATCTCCAACAATCCCCTTTTCTTCATCAAACAGAACCCAAATCAAAAAGCTTCCCATGGTGATTGAGTCATGTATCAATATAGTAATGTTGTTACTCCAGAATCTGCAATTCCTTCTTCCTCCAGCTCAAGGGAGTTACACTCTATTAATCAGCTCCATACAGTTGACACTGAAGGTACGGATAGAAAATCATGTATGCTATTGATCATCATGCTTTGTAAAGATTTTCCTTCAATGGTTGTTAATAAAGTGCTGATTTGTGACATTTTCCACCATTTCAACTATTTAGCCGGAAGGTCCAAATTTGATCATAGGGCTAAGAAATGTGTTTTTCTGGGGTATCAACCACATACAAAAGGTGCCATTCTTTATGATGCTCTTAGAAAACAAATATTTATTTCGAGACATGTAGTTTATCATAGCTCTTTCGCAACAAGGCTAACATTTGCACCACTCAGAGAACCCCTTAGTTACTCTATAGCTAGTCAACATCCTTGTTGGGTGGACGCAATGAATAAAGATCTCCAAGCATTAAAGTCTAACCAAATTTGGATTATCATGGATAAACTCCCATTGGTTGTAAGTGGGTATACAAGGTGAAGAGGAAAGCCGATGGTTCCTTAGAAAGGTATAAAGTTCGCCTTGTTGCGAAAGGATATACACAAACTGAGGGCATTGATTTTTTTGACACATTCTCTCCTGTTGCAAAAATGGCCACTGTTCGTATGATTATAGCTTTGTCAGCAGTGAAAGGTTGGCATATTTACCAATTAGATGTGAATAATGCCTTCTTACATGGTGAGTTAAAGGAAGATGTTTATATGACTCTACCTTCCGACATCAAGTGTCACTCACCTAACAAAGTTTGTATATTGACGGAGTCCATTTATGGGCTTAAGCAAGCAAGCACATGCAGATCACTCCCTTTTCACTCACATTACATCTTCTTCATATATGACACTGCTCGTGTATGTCGATTATTTTGTACTTGTTGGTACTCATCTTGATGAATTCAACAAAATTAAAGGGATCTTGTATCAGAACTTTGGCATTAAAGATCTTGGAATTTTAAAGTTTTTCCTCGGACTTGAAGTGGCTCATTCATCAATCTGTTGGCAAATTTTGGTGTACTTGGCAGTAAATCGGTCTATACAACTATGGATCCAGTTTCACATCTACAAAATGATGATAGTGCACCCTTTGAGGACGTGGCTTGTTATAGTCGCTTGATCTGTAGACTTCATTATTTGACTACCACTCGATTGGACATTAGTTTCCCTATTCAACAACTCTCTCAATTTCTGTCCAAGCCAACTATTTGCCATTTTCGAGCTGCTCAGAGGGTATTACATTACTTAAAGGGAGCGCCTGGTCAAGGTCTTTTCTTTAGTAGAAAATCCACACTGCAGTTGCATGGTTTTCAGTGACTCGGATTGGGCTGGATGTCCAGATACACGACGTTCCATCAGTGGATATTGCTTCTTTTTGGGGGATTCATTAATCACCTGGCGTTCCAAGAAGCAGACTACCATTGCACGCTCTAGCTCAGAGGCTGAATATCGTGCTCTGGCCTTGGCGACGTGTGAATTGCAGTGGTTATGTTACTTACTGGATGATTTAAAGATTAATTGTATAAAACTTCCAGTTTTATATTGTGACAACAAAAGTGTGCAGCATATTACCGCAAACCCAGTTTTTCACGTACGAAGGAAGCATCTTGAAATTGATTGCCATGTGGTAAGAGAGAGGCTGTCAGATGGCTTGATGAAGTTGTTGCCATTGTCTTCTGTCAATCAGATAGCAGTCTTGTTTACTAATACTAAGGCCCTTGCTCCTCAACCTTTCTCTCATCTTATGGACAAGCCCAGATTGATAAACATTTATCAATCCTTCCTAACCTTATGGGAGGGTATTACACGGTTTAAAATATTAATAGAGTTTGTTGGATAATTAGCAATTAGTGAGGCTATTAGTTACAGAAAGTTATCATTCAGCTAGCCAAAAAGTCCCCTTCCCCTGTATATAAACCCTTCATATGTAATTTCTTCATTGATTGCATCAGAAATAAAATTTAATTGATTCTTCTCCAGTTTCTCTCTGACTTCTCATAGTTCATAGATCATATCAAAATGCAATACCAAATTGAATAGGAACCAAAACATGATATAAATTCAAGAATAATAGAAAGTTATCATTTTTTGTATCGAGTGTGAGAATGAAATAAGGGATACGGTTTGATACAAGAACAAAAGAAGTTGAAGTTCTAATGACAATTTCACAATTCTAACAGCAAGGGAAGTTATTGATGTACAACAAAGTAGAGGGGGTGTCACTTAATGACCTTAGGGAGGTCAGTGTAATTTTTCCTATATATTTAACAACTTAGTATTGTTTTTGTCCCTATTTAACCACTTACTATCAATTTAGTCCTTAACATGCTGTCAGAAAGATTAATGAGTAAAGCTTGACCGAGTTAGTGACTTGTTTGAAGTATTCACAATGTTAGGATCTATTTGAGAGATCTCTACACAGTAAGGAAGAATTTGATGGTTTAATTGTTTGTGAAGAGTCTTAAAATAAGTGTATATGTTGCATTAGATTTGTTGGTGTAGCGTTGACGCTGCTTCTTAGGCTCCTAATATTGATGCAATACAGGTTCTGGATACTCCTTATTTTATAGCATAGCTCTGTGAGGGAAGCAATTACAAAGGTTTCGACGTCGTCAACTACAAACCAGATATATAACTCAAACTACTGATGCTTTAAAATTTTGCATGACTGATATTGTAGTATGTTATCTTAAACTTAATCGATGCAATAATTTCCTAAATTGAATTATGTGTTATATATTGTTCCAATCCCGTGATTTCAATTTGTGTTCATTTTTTCTCTCCTAGCTCCTTCTTGTTGACATTGCAAAATCTACAGATGGGTATCGATGCATTTTCATGGCTTCACAAAAGGGACAAGTTCAAATCTGATTTTGGTGTAGTTTTGAAATTCACCAATTGTAAAGTAATACAATTGTTGAAATTCAACATTACTACTCCCGCCATCAGTACGGAAAAACCGCCAGATAGTTTCGATGGTCTGAGTTGTGGCAAGGCTATGGCAGGGCAGTCCGGTAGAGCAGGATGTGGTGTGTTTTAAGAAACTGTGATTGTGGATTCCTTGCCGCGTTTTCTGTCAAAATATGGACTGTTGTGGTAGTCCATGCTGAATTATGGAATTACTTGGGCCTTGATCTTGCGAAGAGTAAAGGATAAAGCGGATTTGGGTTGAATCCGATTCTGTAGTAGCCATTGGGTTATTAAGGAGGTTATTGCTTATACTGACTCCTCCAAGGATTTGTCTTGAACATGATAGTGCTTATTCCTATGAAGCAAAACAATTGAATCATTTTCCATACTTGTGCGTAGAGAGTTCCAGCCACAATCTTGTCAATAGAATCATCAATCTCTTTAGATGAAAGCCCAGTCCTTCGTCTCCAACCTGCTAATATAGCAGCTCCATTGAAGACATTGTTAGCCAAGGCTATATTGCTGCCATTGAAGCTGGTGTTATGTTTTTCTCTGCATCAGGTTGAGATGTTTGTGTACTTCTCATGTCTGTGAATTGTTCAATAAGGCTGAAAAGAATTCTCCTTGCATTGTCTTTGTTGGTGAAATTGATGTTGGAAGTGAAAGAGGGATAGGAATTGCAGGGATTGATTAATGAGAATTGCAGAGACACTAAACTTTTTTTACTTTCCCTTATTGAGGCCAGGCCAATTTGATATACAACTATAGAATGCCTTGTACATTTTATGAATGATAAAATTACTGAACATGAGTTTTGGTTGAGATTCTTCTAATTGATTTAGAAAGTAAAAAAAAAAAAAAACAATAGTCTCTCATTGTCTATATATTTAAGCATAAAGAGATGGGACATACAGTACATAGTAATTTAGACTAACATACTCATTATAGATTATAGATTAGAATCTTTCATAGATCAAAGTATTTCTAAATATAATCAGCAAACAACTTGTAGTAAATCCAAGCATCATCTCACATTCTTTGACAATTACATAGAGATTACAAATACATCTATTTTTAAGGATTAACATACCTTTTTCTATATAATTTAACATATATTAAAGTAATCGTAGCAATAAGAAGAAGAAAACCAATAGTAATAGCAACTATAACAAAGATATTTGGAGATGTTTCTACTTTCTCAGCCCGTTCATCATATACAACAATAGGGCTTCTCACATGAAATACTCCATCATCCCAAACCAATGATGCTGACCCAATAGATTCTTCTCCCAATGCTCCATTTATGGTGAGCACATAAGTTTGTTGTTCTCCCAATGAAGAAAATGACAAAACATCAGGCACCACTGAAACTTCGAGTCCATTGGGTGCTGTCAGGAATGCTCTATAAGTAGATGTTGGTGAGCCAACATTTGTGACGGTTCTTTTAAAACTCCAACTTATGTGGCTATTTGGATGCGGTGCTTTTAGAGCAAATGATGGATAATTTAAATCCCTTGCTGTTGAGTTTGTTGTGTTGGAGCAGCTGATGTCGTCTCCACTGATTAGTTGTAGAATGATTTTGTCGTAGCCCAATCCACACAAATATATTATGTAATCCATTTCACTTCCTTCATATATTAAGCCAGGGTTCAAAGCTTTTACAGGGTCAATTTGACCTGCTCCGTAAGCAAACTCAGCATCATTGTTATTTATCGGACTCAACTGTTTAGCTGCAACACAAGGAACACACAGTGTTTGTTTATATTAGCTTAAACCATATAATAAGTAAAGTATAATCACCTAAAATGAAATAAATATAAGATACATTATCCTCTCTTATCATAAGCAAATGTGTGTAGCAAATCTATTTTTTTGGTACAGAATTCTCTTCAAATGTTAATTAAAAATAAACATGTTCAAAGTTTAGTTTTATTGATGCATGAATATATTGATAGAAATGTGACACTACTAATTTTTTATTACCATACCAGTTGTCATTAAAGCAGAGCGGATAGCAGCAGGTGACCATGTAGGTTGAAAAGACTTGATGTACCCTGCTGCGCCAGACACGTGCGGACATGCCATCAATGTTCCAGACACTATGTTGAACTCTACTTTTCTAGCATCACCATCGACTTCAGAAGCAGAAGAATCTGGAGACCAACTAGCCAATATGTCCACCCCGGGAGCAATCAAATCCGGCTAAAACATTAAACAAACACAAGGTTAACAAAAAATTGTTTAAATGATACATATGTGTTTAATTTAATCAATCATAGAAAGGAAAACAAACCTTGAGAATATCAGGTGTAACTATGCTAGGACCCCTTGCTGAAAAAGAGGCAACAACGGGTGCCAAAGTATTTTCTATCTCGTTTGTCTTAAAGATGGTTGCAGTTGGAGTCCTGCAAATTGATTAATGCAAGAAATTTTAGATAAATGTGATTGTCTCAATTATAGTCAAGTGTATATGGAACTTGTATTTGATACCTTGTAGAATATATGTATTTATGTATTTTCTTGGCATCCTTTGTTCGAAGGTAGCATCCAGGCAAGGGAAAAGAGAATGCAGTATCTCTTGAAATTTGACCTTGTGTCAAGACACCAATAGCCCCAGCTCTAAATGCTTCTTGGCTTCCTACGTGACCTTTGCAAAGAACAATTTTTCCTTTCACCAGCAGACTATTCAGGGAATTGGGTGAGCAAAACCTTCAATTTTGAAACACTTTCATTAGCAAATTATAGACCAAGTTTAGTACATATTTTTTCCCTTTATTGTTTTTCCATAATGTTAAAGTTTTACATCATTTGTTAACTTCAATAATATAAAGGATAGTTACTTGGATTTGTGTCCATTGAAGCCGGCTTCAGTGTTTGGTGCATCTCCAGCATAGATAATAGGATACATGTTTCCCGAAAGGTCGAATGTATTTACGGAGATACCCTAACATTAAGCAAAAATATTGACATTGTTAACATTGTATCTATTAGATTAGATTAGATATAAAAATATAATTTCTAACTAATCATTCAAATTATCGATCAACTCAAAAACCAAATTAGGTTTCAAGAAAGGTTGTTGTGTGACTTTATATTTTGAAGTTAGAGAAGATGAAGCAAAGGCTTGTTATATAATATAATATGATAAAAAAAATGTATTTACCTCATAAATGTTGTTGTCTCCTAATTTTACTTGGGTAACAAATTTTCTGTCTATGGTTCCAGCACCCACTACAATCGACCAAGGTGAAAAATTATCTAAGGATGCAGGTTGTGGTCCATCATTTCCTACTGCAAACACCGTTAACACTCCATTTTTCATCGCATGAAAAGATCCAATGGATAATGGATCTCTAAAAATGCTATGATGATTTTCTATTTCTCCTCCAATTGACACTGATAATATATCAACCCCGTCTGTTATTGCATCATCGAAAGCCGAGAGAATGTTTGATGTCTCACATGCAGAAGACTGGCATACCTTGTATACAGCAATTCGTGCTGATGGAACTCCACCTCTAGATGTTCCATGTCCTAATCCTAACATACTTGCCTGGCTAACTATGTTCCCTGCAGCTGTTGATGCTACATGGGTCCCATGGCCTACATAGTCTCTTGGAGATCCGACATCATTGAAACTAATACCATAATACCGAGCTCCAATTATTTTACTACAAAACATATATATCAACAATTGTTAGCATTTTACTCTTTTTATTAGTAAAATTAATATTTTAACACGAGTTATAGGACGACGCGTTACTTGTTGCAGGTGAAATTGTAAGTCTGGCAAATTCCTTTCCATTTGCTTGGAGGTGGACTAAACCCTTCATCGTTGAAACTATTAGATTCTGGCCAGATTCCGGTATCGATCACTCCAATAATTACATCTGATTCATAGTATTTCCTCTCCACATATTGTGGAAAGCCTATGAAGTCCCATGACTTTGTTGTAAGTAGAGATCTCTTTTTATCAGGAAAGATGGACACTACCCCATCAAGTTCTACACGACCAATTTTCACAATTAAAATAAATAAATTTAAGTAGAAAGGATATATATATATAACTTTTTCAATAGGCAAAGTTGAGTCTCTACACACACCAGCCATTTTGTCAGCTTCTACCTTTGTGAGCTTAGCCACACATCCATTGAAGCTACGTTTGTAATGGTGGATTATAGACTTCGGTTCTTGACTGCAAAAATTGTGAACTAAAGTTTGATCTAATAATACAATAATACTAAGTCTTATATTTACATAAATGGAACTTGAAAACATCATTAACATGTTATATTTAAACTCACGGTTCAAAAATAAAATACATAAGAGAGGTGATACTATTGAAAACATATGGAATTATAAAGAAACAATGAACCTCCACTTTTATTCACACCCTCCTTTTTACGTATATACTCCTTCTCATTTTTAAAACCTTCTTTTCAAAATACTACTCTTAACTTTTGAACAACTCTTTGCTAAAAAATGTAACCTGTCTACTGTAACTTGTTGTAGAAGATTCTTGCAGTGGAGCAATGAGGAAGTTTTGTCCTTTCTACTATTGCCGGTGTAAACAATATAAGTCTGCATTTTTTTTTTTCAATACAACATATTTGTGAGTTATACGAATTTTTTTTGTTCTAGCAAAAATAAGTCACCAAAAACTTGAATCACATAAATTTGATAAGGAGAGTTTAAGTGCAATTGCCTTCAAGTCATCTTCAGGAGATGAGTAACATTTCACTACAAGTGATGCAAGGCTAAGTAGGAGAAACAAAAGACCAATAGAAGATTTTCCGTCCATTGTCAAACTAAGAATAACATAGAAAAAAAAGTTAATAAACATTCAAATAGACTGTATATTCCTTAGTTAAAAAAATTATAGCAAAAAATTGTTGCACTGTAAAAATCTATTTTTAAAAAGGGGTCATATGTATCTATAATTTTTTTGAGGATGTATCTGTAACTTATGTAATCATAATTTTTTCAAGTACGTTGTTTACACTTACTATCTTTTTTCTCTTACACACTCCCTCTCTCATTCAAGAGAGGGCCGAAGCCCATATACATATGACCCTTTAATCCATATATATTAAAGC
>Ga0228711_1008211_pt1 | contig 14758 bp, 13 predicted proteins | sample MedpolnodulmetaG_2_FD_177996 | JGI IMG/M metagenome (GOLD analysis project Ga0228711, IMG submission 177996) | Root nodule microbial communities from Medicago polymorpha collected in Santa Monica, California, United States - brown nodules | ecosystem: Host-associated > Plants > Roots > Nodule...
CTGTATAATTGCTTGTGTTCTTTCTTTCTCTGTTCTATTACTTATCCGCTGCACTAAGACTCTGAACTCACTCAGACTTTGAACTACTTCAGACTCTGAACCTGAGAATAGTTCTTCAGAACGTAAGGAAGAAGTTTTCAAAAACACAATTCAACACCACCACCCCCCCTTCTTGTGGTTTTTCTCACCTTCATAGATGTGTGAACAAATCACCATTAGGCCAAGCTGCATGCAATTATGCCATCGATTCCGTAAACGCAAAGGAATAATAGAGTGATTGTGGAAAGCCTGTACCGCAGTAGAAGAATCACTCTCAAGCCACAACCTATACCAATTGTGCGAAGCCGCATACTCTATAGCACACATCAGACCTGCAAGCTCGGCCTCAAAAACATTTCCATAACCGATATTACAAGCAAAACTACCCAAATAAGTACCATGAAAGTCTCTGAAAATTCCCCCACATGAAGAATTAAGATTAAGAACAGAACCATCAGTGTTCGCCTTAACCCAAGTAATGGTTGGAGGCTTCCAAATCACGGACATAATCTCTTTAACACGCCTGTAAGAAGGAGAGATCAAAAAATTGTTTAAAACAGCCCCATCCGTAGCTAAACAATTGCCTTTGGAGTTAGCACCAGACAAAGCAATAAGGGACAATATTTTGGCCATGGAAGCATGAATGGAAACATTTGTATAGCTGAAGCGAATCGTATTCCTAGCCAACCAAATTGTGTGGACCGTATGAACAAGAGCAGCAGCAAACACATCAAGAAGTTGGGAGCTGCAAGGCCGCGGTATGCAATCAAGGATTGACGAGTAAGAGGCCAAGGAAATAGTGCACCGTAATTTAACACTCAGCCATTTCCAAATGATTGTTACAAATTCACAGTGGAGAAACAGATGGGATGAAGTTTCTGCATCCCGAAAACAGAGAACACAAACAGGCACTAAGGTGCAACCACGGAGCCTTAGATTCTCATTTGTCAGAAGCTTGGACAACATCAAACGCCAAAAAACAAATGAGTGATGGGGGAATGCAAGAGCGCCAAATAACATCCGGCCAATCAAGTCTTGCAAGAGGAGGGCACATGAACAAGTGTGTTAGCTTAGAGGTAAAGACACCATCAGGAGCGTGTTTCCAAATTTTCTTATCCGGCAAAGGGGAAACCGGTAAGGTAATTTTCAAGATCGCCTCAGCGACATTCGGATAATCAACGAGAGGAGAAGGGATTTTCCATTTACCATTATTTATAACTGCATCAAGTCTCATGGTAAGAGAGGGAAGCATCCGTGTTGGAGTATTCAACATCACAACAAGAGGTGTGCCCATCCAATTATCCAACCATAGGTTAATATCCTTTCCATTGCCAACAATCCATACTGAATTTTCTTTTACTGTGGTCAGGAAATCCCTTACACCGGGCCAAATTGAAGATTTGAAATAACTGTTGCGAGGGAGGCCATATGAGAGAAAACACTGCTGAAACATGCGTGCCCATTCAGAGTCTTGCGTGAAAATGGTCCAGCTAAGGTGCAGTAACGAAGAAGAATTAATAGAGCGGGTGGATTTGAGATCAAGACCACCGTTTTCCCAAGGCAGACAAATCTGATTCCAAGAAACCGTGCATATTTTTTGACTGTAAATATCACCACTCCAAATAAATTGTTTTATCCATCTATCCAACATCTTCAATAACCGAATAGGCCAACGATAAATATGAAATGAATACACCAGCATGCCGTGCACTATCGACTTCACCAATTGGACCCGACCCATAATTGTTAACATAACACCTTTCCAAGTGGCAAGCTTAACCTTGATGCGATCAACAATAGATTGAAAATGAATACGTTTGGGCTTACCTTGGAATATGGGGCAGCCTAAATAATGGAATGGTATGGTACCAACCGCAAAACCAGACAATTGCGCGAGCATATTCCGTCTAGTACCCGTCATCGCTCCTGTAATTAATTTACTCTTGTCAAAATTCACCATTTGTCCGGATGTGTCTGAATACTCATTAAAAATACGCAGCAGACATCTGATATTTTTTTGGAGCCAACACAGCAAATAAAAACGTCATCGGCATACAGGATATGCATAGGAAGGGAGACCCCTCTACAATAGGACATTGGCTGTAACGAGTTGTTAACTCTTTCAATCTCAACGGCACGACTAAGAACTTCCTCGGCTAGACAAAAGAGAATAGGAGAGAAAGGGTCTCCTTGGCGAACTCCCCTGGTGCAAGGGAAGTATCCAACCGCATTGCCATTCACCAAAATAGAGAGATGCGCTGAATGCAAAATGGCTAGAATCCAGTCACAGAATAAATCACAGAACCCAAACTGCTTCAAAACTGCTATTAGAAAATTCCAATCAATGGTTTCAAAGGCCTTGCGAATATCAACTTTGATGGCAATATTCCCACCAAATTGTTTCTTAGTTAGCAAGTTTATTACCTCAGAAGCAATAATTACACATTTTGAAATGTTCCGTCACGAACAAAACCTCTCTGCTGAGGGTAAATAATTCTCATACAAATTTTGGCCAGTCTGTCTGCCAAAATATTTGTAATAATTTTAAATTGAAAATTTTCCAAAGCAATAGGGCGGAAGTCCCCCATGGAAGCAGCCCCAGGAACTTTAGGAATCAATACCAGAATGTTGGCATTAATATTTGGAATCAGTGCCCCTGTGTAGAAGAATTCCTGAACCGAACTCACAACGTCAACTGCCACAATGTCCCAAAATTGTTGATAAAAATGCCCCCCAAAGCCATCTGGACCAGGGGATCCATCCACATTCATATCAAACACCCCATGTTTAATCTCATCTAATAAAGGCACAATAGTTAATGCATTGTTTTCCCCCATCGAAACCAACGTCGGGATCACTCTAGCCACCAAACCAGAAGTAACACATATATTATTACCGCCGAAAATATTTTGAAAATAAGACACCATATGTTCTTCCATTTGTCTAGGGTCTGTAATGTGGTCATTACCATCCTGAAGGAAAGTGATAGGTTTCGAGGATGATTTAATGCGAGCCATTCTGTGGAAATAAGCAGTGTTTCGGTCCCCGTATATAAAACTTTGTTGCCTAGCCTTTTCTCGCCAGAATTGATCTTGGTTGTTCATAGCTTTTTTCAAAGATAATTGTGCCTGTAGTTCTGACGTATGGAGGTCAGAATCCAAACCAGAGGCATCAATCAAATTATGTATGCGCGTAACCTAATCAGACGCCAGCTGGACTTGACGTTGAACATCACCAAATAACTTAATCTGTAAACGATACATACCCGAGCCAATAATACTTTGCTGCCAAATTTTCAAAACAAGCGTGACACTCATCATGATTCACCCAAGTCTTGAAAAATTTAAAAGAAGCAGTCCTACGCACCCCTAATAAATCCATGCGCACCAAAAGAGGATGGTGATCAGATTGAGTCCTTAAAAGAGTTGTGCACGAAGTACCCCCCCCAAAAATTGGTCCAAGCTTGATTGCAAATAGCCCTGTCGAGTCAAAGAAACACAGAGTCAGAATCTAACCTACCATTGTTCCATGTATATTGTACCCCATTTGTATTTAGATGTAATAATAAATTTGCATTGGACAAAGTAAGAAAATCTGTACAAGAAATAGATGGAGGAAGACGACGTCCCCTTTTCTCATGAGCACCTAACACGGCATTAAAGTCCCCCACAAAAATGCACGGTGCCACGTGATTATTTTGAAGCAAAGTCAGATCAGCCCATAACTGGCGGCGCAAAATATAAGATGTACTAGCATAAACTCCAGCAATATAAGTTTTAATCCCGTTGCAGACATGTTCAAGGACCAAGCACTAAGAGGATGCGAAGATAACAGTAAAAGTGACCTCTGAACCCCACACTGCCCAAAGATTAGGAATAAGAGGCTCCCTTTTATTTACGCAATAATTTGTCACGTGAATATTGTTCCAAAACCAACTAGGAATAGAATCATAAACCACCATAGGCTCAGCAATAAAAATCAAAGAAGGATTATTAGCATGATACATATCACTAAAAGCTACATGGGTGTCATTGTTACTAATACCCCGAATGTTCCAGAAAATAACCTTCATTGAGATGTTGGGAGGGGACCTTGTGAACGAGTTTTACAACCAGCAACTTTGTTTAATTTGGCCAATTTCTTTTTCTGAGATTTAGAAACCATTGGCAAAAAAGGAGCTTCCTTATTGACAGCTGCTTTTTCCAACTATGTTTGCATAAAATCCATTTCTTTCCGCAACGTGGGATGCACCGTCACGTTGGGATCAGCTGCTATAGAACTGACATCTAAATTTTGAACAGGCATTAATACTGGCTCATGATATGTTAGGTCATTTCGTGCCACATAATTTGTCACATTTGCAAGAGGCATGCTAAAGGAATTCTGAGAGATATCATGATTTACCGTAACATCCGGTGAAGGTGATTTGCGTGTTGTGTCATCCTGCTGCTCCGTGTCTGCTTCCATGGTGATTGTGACAGTAGTATCAATGTCACGGTGCTCATTTGTAGTAATGGCAAGAGCGTGGTGCTCTTCCGTCACTTCCAACTGTAGAATTTCATCAGTAATGGGCGCTGCAGTAGGTTCCTGTTGTAATGTCTGTTGTTGCTGCCCTGTAGAAGGTGTCGGGGCTGACTCTTGATGCGGTTAAGCAAAGGCCAGAGAGGAGCCGACACCTGCAGGATTTTCTTTGATAGGGACCCGTGTATGTTTCTTAGTTGGAACCAGTTTCTTGCCCTGTGCAATAGTCTCCTTATTTGCATTGCTGTCTTTACGGGGGTATAACCATCGACACGCGGAAACATTGTGTCCTATGTTCTGGCAGTGGGTACAAAAATCAGGCAGCCATTCATAGGCCACCTCAACATTGAATGTAAAACCTTCTCTCTCGACCGTGATTTCATGGAATAGTTTCCGTGAGAAGTCCATATCAACAAGAATACGTGCGTAGTGACCGTAAAGGCGTTTGGTGGTCGCATTGTCGATAATAAGTGAAGTGCCCACTGCACAAGCAATTTCACGGAGCGTCCTATCCATCCAGTACTCCTGAGGTAACTCCAAAAGTCGGATCCACACCTAAGCATGAGTGTTATGTTGCTTGTGCATGTTAAAATCTTTTTTCCATTCAAACAAACGAAGAACACCCGGCTTCTAATTTATCGTCCCTATCGCCCATGCCATGCGCAAATCTTCTTCAGAGGAAAAAAAGAATTCATAGAAACCCCTTCCCAAGGATGTCATGGACCAAGCCCCTTTTGTTTTCCACTGGTTCTGTAGTTTGGAATAGATGTCTTTTGTGGTGTAGGGTTTATCGCCCTTGTTCAGAACCATCGGCCGCGGAGGTTACGTTTACAGAAGGCCATGTCCTTCTCATACATGGGCTGAGAGATATGAATGCTTACGTTATCACCACGAATGAGCGGTTGTGGTAGGTTATCATTGCTTGTGGTTGTTGTTGTGGAGGCAGACAGTTCTTGTGGAAAAGAAATTCTCTGTATTGGAGGAGGGAGAATTGTCGCTGCTGGTGAGTCATGATTCACGATAATCCTTCCCGGAGATGCTCCCAGCTCAACCTGCCAATCAAAGGCCATGGCGAGGCTGCGGTGCAGGAGCAGGAATGGTGCGGTGCAGTTTTGGTCAGAATTTGGAAATACACACCAAATTCAATTTAACAAATCACTAATTTTACCTTTGCTATATAGAGGATGGCAGGAATTAGGTCATTTTTATCAAATCAATGACTACAGCTTGATCTCATTCTCATATTTAGGAGAAAGTGTATTTCATATCAACTTATTTCGTGGACCTGTACCTACAAATGAATTTCCAAGGTTTCATACGAAGACAACATCAATTACCAAAAATCGTGCATTTTTGGTCAAAATGCCAAATAACAGTTGGATGGAGAGAAGGGCGTTATGTTTTTTTTTCTCATCATCTATGACTTTTACAATTAAATTTCATCATTTCTTATCATCAAATCATATCTAATTCTAAAATATATATTATCAGGTCCTAAAAGATGATTTTGGTCAAATTTTGAAATCCAAGAATCATAAAGAATTGATATTATGTGGTCCTTCAAACTCAATTACCATTTGCAAAGTCACTTATCCAGACAAAGATGATCAACAACATTCTGTTGTAAAAATTACCAAAGGTTGGAAAAGATTTGTGCTTCATAACGATATTCTTCCAAAGGATAACCTCATTTTCAAATGTGATTCAATTATGCCTACCAATTATGTTGTTGTTTTTAAGTTTGTTTAATTTAAATTATCATTTAAGTGTAATTTAATTATGATGTGTATTATGTTGTCAACACTCGTACTAATCTTATTATTTACTTCAATTTATTATTTGTGCCTTTTAAGATTTAATTATGTAATATATTTAAATTTCACGTTAATTTTCTTTTTGTATAAGCAATTACAATAATTTACCATGTCCATAATTATTTATTATAAATCTCATCATTTATCATGTTAGATTCAAACTAATTTAAATTTTAAAATCTATTTATGTGTAATGCCCAATCCCATGTTACTTTTTGTTTGTAATTGGTATCCCGACACATTAATAATACCATGGACCTAAACAGGGTTTCTCAACTTTAGACCTAACAATAAACCTTTCTCTTACAAACATTTTTTATATCATACTAAATACAATCACATTCGGAAAAGATTTTACATACTAATAAAAATTGTTTTTTAATCTACTTTTAAAAATTACTATTACATGACATAATTTTTTTAATGTTATGTCACAATTTAAAATTTGGTTTTAATTTAATTTGTAAATTACTATATTCGACTGTAGCAATTGTTTATGTTATGGACCAAACCTTATTAAAGGTCCACTTCCCAATATGGTGTATTACTTCTGAAGCCCAGCTTAATATCAGACACACTTAATATAAATATATCCCGTAGCAATTACTAATCTAGAACCAAACATATCTACTCACTATTAGCAATATAGCATCTTTAAACAACCTCCTCAACACATAACCTCTTGATTTTTTTTCGGTTGTCAAGCTAGCTCCTCAGGTTACAATCTATCTCATACTCTTCTATATTCATTTATACACTTTATAAATTTTATATTTATTGAGTCTAAACAATTCTATTTTTCTTTGTCATATTCAATCAGAAATACCCAGAAGTTGATCCTGATTTTGTTGATCAACACCACAAACATCTAACAACAACATTGCATGTTATTAATGAAGACGCTGATATAGATGAGCTCAAATTGAAAACGTGTTTTCTTTTTCCAACTATATCTCATGGATGGGGAGAACTAATCCATAAACACAAGTTGCCTGAAAATGCTGAAGTGATTTTCTCTTATTATGGGAAAAGTACATGCGCAATTGCAGGATATAAAGAACTTCATGATCCATTTACTTATCCAAAATACCACAGTCAAAGTTTAGATCCAAATGAAACATTTTACTTTGACGTAACAGTGTTAAAAATCAACTTAGAACAACCTAAAATGGTTAATATACTTTTTTTTAATCTTTTTTTGTTAATTACATTGTTTTACTAATTTGCATTTAAAAGTTTTATATTTTTATAACTGATTCTTACTATTCTAATTATTTGTTAATGCAGGTTCTTCCTACAAAGTTTGAAAACTTTCTCAAACATTGTTACTTTGACATACTAACATGTTGCACTGATCTTGGCTACTACCAAACTTTTGAAGTCGTTCAAAATAATGATGAACACCTCTCTATTGAATTAGGTCTAGATTGGAATCACTTTTGCGAATCCAATACTTTTCAGCCAGGCAACATTCGATTCAAGTTCACCAGAAACTACACTCAGACTCTGTGCTACGTTTACCAGTTATAAGCCTTTGTACCTAGGACTAAAATTGTGTTGTTTTAGATTGTCCAGTTAACTATTTATTTCTCTATGTCTTTCAATATAAACTTTGTGTTTTATTATGTTTTATTATTTGGTGAACTATTTATTACTGTTGTTTATATTTAATATTATCCTAAGTTCAGTCGAATTTTTATCTACAACTGCTTAATGTATATGTTTCATTTTCTTTCTATCATTGTATTTTTCTGTTGTAATGTTCTTACTACTATGTTACTTTAATTTTATTAAATTATTTACTATCTTTCTTGTTCATTCTTCTAATTTTATTAAAGTTTAGAACAAATTTTCACAGGACTTCAATATTACTTTTTATCTACATTTATAGCATCCTATAATAAAACTACCATTTATTAAATAACCTGCAAACATACATATAACAATCTACATTTAAATTGTCACCATTCTTATATTTATGGTTTCAACCTTTTAAATATTTTCATTTTTAATAAAAGGCTAAACTACAGTTTTGATCCCCTAAGTTTGACAATGTTGCGATTTTGGCCCCCTAATAAAAAAATGAAAATTTTGGTCCCCTAAGATTTAGCCCTTTTGCAATATTGACATTTTAGTCAATTTTGACCTAGTCAACGCCTAAGTGGCACGCCACGTGTGTAATTACTAATTAAAAAAAATAAAAAAATCTGCATAATTATTTTCGAAATTAAATAAATTAAAAAAGAAATTGAAAAAAAAATAGAAAAGGAAAAAAAAGAGTGAATTCATCTTTAACCCTTCAACACCCACACAATTCATCCAAACCCAGAAAAATCATCAACACTAAAAATTCCTTCTCAGAATTCTTCTTCCCGTTTTTCCCATCACCATCATTCTTCAAATCACGGCCGCCACCACCACTGCCATTTTTCTTCTCATTAGATCCATCTCCTTTCCATCTCAGAAACACCTTTAAAAGCATAATTAAAATTAAAAACAAGATTCATAATTCCAATAACCATCATAGCCAAATATTATACTGTAAATTCTATAATCCGTCTCCTAGATTTCCCTTAAATAAAAGCATACCAATTATGTAAACCTCCTAGACTTTGAAGATGAAGCAAGTAAGATCAAATCCAATTCCAACTCAACAAAACTAACACTAAGATCATGCTTCTTCACAAACAACAACAATAAATGAGTAAAAAACAAAAGGGTCACCGTAAATTAGGACACAAACCTCTTATATAGCGCAAATCAAAGGGTCTAAGCCTAGTATGAGGGTAGTTGAAGCTGGAAACAATAAGGGTTTCACCTTTACTACTGGATTCACCATTTGCAAAGAGAAGCACAACAAGAGTGAGAAACAAATTGAAAAACTCATCTTTTTTACTCACACCTTTGATGCTGGGTCCACCTTTACTACTGGTTTCGAGTTTTCCTGCCTTTGCTGGATGCACCCTTGGAATGCGGCGACGGCGGAGGAGGAAGAGAAAGAGAGGCGGCAGTGAAGGAGATGAGGAGAGAAGATGGAAGTGTACTGGAAGATGAAGATTAATTCACTTTTTTTTTTTAAACTTTTCTTTTTTTTTTATTTTTCGATTTCTTTTTTAATTTATTTAATTTCAAAAATGATTATGCAGATTTTTTTTATTTTTTTAATTAGTAATTACACACGTGGCATGCCACTTAGGCGTTAACTAGGTCAAAATTGACCAAAAGGTCAATATTGCAAAGGGGCTAAATCTTAGGGGACAAAATTTTCGTTTTTTTTAGGCGGCCAAAAACGCAACACTGTCAAACTTAGGGGGTCAAAACTGTAGTTTAGCCTTAATAAAATTCATGGCTCATATTATTAACTACTACACTCCTTTCACACTGTTCACAGACAGCATGCCTTCGATCGAATATTATATCAATCACTTCTGCACTAAACTACAAACACTTACTTCCCAAAACTACCTTTTAAATTATATAAACCAATGTATTATGATATTCTCAATATTGTCATTTGACTGACTTCATTAATAAAATTAATCACATGCGACAATACAACAAAGCTATAAATTTTCAATTCGAGATTTAAATATCAAGCCGCACTTTCTTCGATATATTTCAAAATTAGATTCCTATTTTTGATATATTTAGGAAATTTCTCAATTTATCAATTTATAAACACTCACTGTTATTGATAATTTATCCATGTATATAATAGTTATTTCATATTTTCAACATTCATAATTAATTCAACACACGATACATTGTTATTGATGTTCAAAACTATTCTAAAGGACAAACATACAATCTTTGTGTTGGGATTTCTAGATTAAACAGGATCTCAACTTCATTTGGCTATTGTTTTGAGGCAACAAAATTATGCCATAGTTTGGTAAGAAACTTTTTACTTTGATCTCGCATACACGTACTTAACTGACTTTCATAGCTCTTGTCTGTTTTTTCATCAATATAAGTTAACATAATGATAAGTTCTGCAGCAACATGACTTGGAAAATGTTACAGGAAATTCAATATATTCAACATTAGTTCGACATAACATCTTTTTTTTCTTCATAATCTTCTGAACATATATGTATATTTATAAAAAAAATCACTTTAATTTAAAGCTTACCATAGCTCCTCTTCCATTCATACAACTTTTTGTTAACTTTGAAGTCCAAATTAATGGGCTCATCACAACATTCATCCTTACTTTATGTTGTGTTTTTTCGAATACGTAAGACTATGCCTATTTTATAGTCCATTTTATTCAATGAATTTACCATAAAACTTCTCAAAGTGCCAACACTTTATCCTTTACATATTGATTTGTCTTCTCAATACATGTAAGGAATCTTTTTTTGCTTTTACGGCAATATGATGCATTTCTTAGACAATCTTTTCTCATGAATCTCACTATTCCATCTATTGTTCGTTTCATTAGCTTCTATAAACACTTAAATATCTAACTTTAATGAAATCAACGTTATACTACCTCCGTCTCTAATTAAAAGACCCTTTTGAAAATATTTTGTGTCCCTTTTTATAATACTCCTTTTGAAAACCAATATCAATTACAAACAACTTTAATACAACTACCAACTTTCTTAATTTCCGTGTTTTTTAAAATAAGGTCCTATATTAAGGGGACGAAGGTAGTAGTAGTTATTATTATCATTATTTTATACACAAACACATTCTACATCATAATTTACATGTATTATGACAATACTAATGTCTAACAAAATAATAGAAGTATTTTGGACGAATAGCCTAATTTCTACATATTCCGTCTTTATTAGTGTAAAGATATCTAAATATCCATTAATAGATTATTTAAACTATGCTAGAAAACTCAATAAATGTAATAACCATTTTACTATATAACCATTTTTTCTCCGATATTCGAATTGGTTTAGACACTATTTTGGATTTTAAGTATGACTCAATCATAGCAAAAAATATCGTATTTGTATCTAAATCTTCCTAATATTATTAACTTTAACTATTGCAAGTATTACTCATATATTCCTTTACTCATTATGCCTTATCCAATGTACTATTGATATGAGCTTTAATGCAACTTTGTCATCTTACCATCAAATATCTAATACCATTTGTATATAATTTCAAATATTGCAACTATTTCATAAGTATACTGCCAAAATAAATTCTCAAGCAAACATCATTTCAATAGGAAAGCTATTGTAGGCATACTTAGGCATTGAGATGCTTGTCCTTCAACATCAATCCATTTTATTGCATTTGCAGAATTACAGTAGATACATTTTATTACACACCCCCACCTTTTTTTATTGGTTAGATACATGCGTCGTGATTTTTAGAATAATAAAATATGGTGACAACTAGGGTACCCATGAAATAATGGTGGTAATTTACCTAAACCAATGAGCATTCCCCTTTTTATATCGTATCCTTAAACTATCTTGACCACACCAATAAATTGCTCATTTTCATTGGTTGGTGGGTGTCAAACCTCAATTTTTGACCTAAGACCCTATATTCATGCGCCTTTTGATCCTGAATAGTCTTTGACTTTTCAAAGGAAATTTCGGCAGAGAGGTACTTTAAAATGCCTCATTTTTGGTTTGATTTCCGACCCGCTTTTTATTTTATTCTATTATTAGTTTCTTTTATTTTATTAGTTTTTATTTTATTTTTTATTTCCATCATTTATTTCTTATTTTTATTTTGTTTTATTTTTATTTTAGATTATTTTATTTTATTTTTATTAATTACTTAGAATAAGTCCAAAAATAAAATGCACAAGGTCCAAAATTTCTTTTATTTCAACCGCGCCACCATTCATGGCCAAAATTCCTCATGTCAACTTTCACATTCCAAAACCATCAATCTCATTCAATTCCTCATCAAAGTCCATTAAACCAATGTTCTATTTTCATTAACCTCCTCACCTAAAAATAGAGCCCCCATCCCTCACAATTTCACACACCAAAAGTTCTCTTGAGTTGTAAAAGAACTTTTCTCTCTTCTCCCTCATTTAGCTTGTGTTGACGAGCTATTCTTTTCTTCTCCCTCTTTTTTTTGTCCCTTCGGAAAAAGTCCCTTCAAAATTTTGTCCCTTCGGTTATTTTTTTTCTTTTATTTTCTTGCATTTTATTTCTTTTTAGCATTTTTGCATTTTTATTTTATTTCTATTTAGCATTTTAATTATCGTCATTTATTTTCCAGCAATTAGAATGTATTTAGGTCCAATGTAAACAATATAAATGAGAAAAGTGTGCGTGCGTGCGTATGTGTCCTTTTATTTCTTTACCGCTGTATATATATCAAAAAATTAGGTTAGGGATTTTGTGGTGATCCAACGTCACTACAAAAATCCACGCGCTTTTATTTTTATTGCTCCGTTAGTTTAATTTTCATTTATTATTTCAAAACAACAAAAACATTCAAATAACAAAAATCACAAAAATATTTTCATAATAAACCTTGATTTACAATCAAGTGATTCCCTTTTTATTTTCCTTTCTTAATCAAATTTCAATCCATTTAATAATACTTTGAGTCATCTTTCTTTTAATATAAAAATCACAAACCAATTCTATTTGCCACTAGGCTTTTTATTTTAAAACCTTTTTCAAAAACTAATAAAAAACATATAACAAATCAAACGTCAATTTCTACTCCGAACTACGAGGTTTTGATCCCTTGCGGGTACGTAGGCAAAGGACCTAGTCCTTCCAAATCAATAAAAAAATGTAGATAAAATAGGTCTCTTTTTTTCTTTTTATCACTTTAAATTCCATTTTTAAAAGCAAGCAAGTTATAGCACAATTAATTAAATAAAATCAAGAGGTTCTCGTAGAGTACTACGAACATATAGGGTGCTCATACCTTCCCTTTATGTAACTAACCCCCGAACCCAAAATCTTTTCAAAACATGGGGTAGTTTGAACTTTTTTTCCCTTTTCTTTAAAACAATTAAATGTTCAGTCGTGAAATAATTAGTGAGTCAAACGCTAATCAAATAGCCTTGACCTCCGAAAAATGACACGACAGTGGGCATAAAACCCACCATTCTTCTAAGGTAATCTAGATAAAACCATAAAATATTTATTATAACTTACAAACATAAAAAATATATTTTTTTGCTTTAAACACAACTTACTTTTGTTATATATATCACAAACAAACGCACATCATATTTACTTTAACATTTTGTCATTTTTACATGTTAAGGTAATCAAACAACATTATGGCACATCTTCAACAACTCTTACAAATGGATCATTTTCACCATTTATGTATCGCAAAAATGTATTACCAGTTTATTTATATTTAACATTATCTCATTTACTACAACAAGACTTAATATAATGTTAATATAATTGTTCATACTGACTTCTTTATTTATGCTATTTCATTGTTTTTTTAGGATCGTGCTGAAATTGATCCTTATTTTGTGGAGACATTTGGACACCATTTTCAAAATTCATGGAACATTATAAACGACGATGGATCAGTTTTTCAAGTCAAAAAAAAAAAAATCATAATCCTATTATTACTATTGGCTGGGAAAGACAGTGGCCTTTTCTGGAGTTTTGGTGATTTCACCACCCAAGTGTCTCTCTAAGGAGAACAGGTTTGAGGGTGAGTCACATTGGGGTAGGTTTGAAGTTAGAGGGTCTTCAGGATCCTCAGTGCATTCAGCAGCAGCTGAAGACTGTTCAGCCTGAAGTGGTAGTTGAGGGGTTGTCTGTTGAGGTTGTGGAGAGGGTTTAGACAATTTTCTCATCCTCTGACTAATGGGAACATCATCAATGTCAGAATCATTTGAGAGTGGGGCAGGTGAGGGGATGATGAGGGGTAAGTTTGAAGTCTGAGTAACCTGAGCTGGAGCTTCTGATACAGAAGCTATTGATGCAGACTCTGAAGCAACAGCTGATGTAACAGCTACTGAAGCCTCTGGAATCTGCTCCAGCAACTCAGCAGCCTCTTCAACAACTTGTTTCTGCACTGAATCAGCAAGTTGCCTAACCTCAGCTAGCTTTTCCAAAAAGTAATCGTCAGATGCATCAATGCCAATTGATTGCAGCTTCTCATCCCTTGCAGCCTTGATAGCTTCCTGCTCTATCTTTCTTTCAGCCAGCAGCTTTTCAATCTGCTTCTGTGCCTCTCTGGCATCTTCAGGAGTCATAACAAAATCTGAAGTTTCATATTTCTTCTTGAACTCCCTCATCTCCTGAGCCCTTCGCTTTCTAGCTACTTCAAGCTTTTCTTGAGAGGTAACTTGAGGAGCTTCTCTACTTCTTTTCCTCTTGAAGTCAGAAGCTGATACATCAGAAGCGTCCTTCCTGGACTTCTTGTGTAGAGCTCCAGATGCTTCTGAACCAGCATCAGAA
>Ga0228711_1008212_pt1 | contig 14758 bp, 7 predicted proteins | sample MedpolnodulmetaG_2_FD_177996 | JGI IMG/M metagenome (GOLD analysis project Ga0228711, IMG submission 177996) | Root nodule microbial communities from Medicago polymorpha collected in Santa Monica, California, United States - brown nodules | ecosystem: Host-associated > Plants > Roots > Nodule...
TTACCTGTACAAGTCAACAAATTTGATTCATACTCAAGATTTACCACTACTAGGTTTGTTAATTTTTCTCAATGCATGAAGCTACATCCTAGCATAACTTTTTGTCCACTAAAAAGTGCCGAGAACTACAATTTATTTACCTCCTGAACTCCCATTTTCCACTTCCTTGTTAAGAAAGTCGGTGTCTGAGTACCTCATGAAGCATCCAGTGTTGAGTGCCCGTCCTTCTGACGAGGGCAGACATTTCAAAATAGAAGATGACGCATGCTCGAGACATCCTTTGCAAGACCTAACATCCAAACTTCTCCGACAATTAGCCAGAACATAAGCAGATTCATTTGCTGTTCCTGATACAACTACTTTCCCTCTGGCATAGCCTTTATTTCTCAGTGCATCTCGAACCCCTCTTAAAACTGCCTCCTTCACTGCTGCTTGAAAACCCGAGCTCATCTTAGTTGTGTTCCCACACACAGCTCTATCTTCTTTTCCTGTATACTCATTAAAAAAACTATAGTTCGCAGACCTCATGAAGCAACCATCAAGGTATATGCGACCGGAGTTATAAGGGAAGCACTGAGGAAGAACCGTGCGCGCCTCCTCATAACACAATACACAGTCAAGTAATGAAAGATCTCCATAGCATTGTGCTAGGCCATAGTTATCATCAGGTCCTGTCCCTGTAACTGCTGTGCCGAAGCCGGTACTGCGCATCTGCTCGCTAATCTTCTCCATAGTTGCAACAAAATTCGGAACAAAGATGCTTGTGTTATGCTCTACTTGATGGCCACATGTTATCATAACTGTCTTTGCTCTTGGTTCTGCTATTATAGTTTCTGATAGTAGTACAAACTTGATTAGAAGTAGTTTGAGGCTTTGAGAAAATATGAGAGGGACTGGTTTCTTCATTATCTGGATGATCCAATCTGAATCAATTTCTTTGGTTGATTATATTGTTTACAATATTTATGATCCAAGTACATGATTATATTTTTTCTTGCAATCCTTGAACATTAGAAAGAACTCTTTTCATCATAGTTTGAAGGCAGATTTTGGTTGTGTAGTTGGATCACCTATATATCCTTGACTTTACTTAATAAACTTGTTGAAGACACTAGACCCCACTGTTGAACTTTTGGCATGCTAATAAATGTGTACTATAGACACTTGTTACAATATTTAAAATATAATTTATTTATTATTGTTGGTAATTTTAAAATCCACGTAATCACCACATTTTTCTCATCACATCATTATTCAATGAAATAAATTTTCAACAATGTACAGACATAAATCCTATTTCACTATCTATACATACTTCTGTGGATATTTTAGGGTATTTCAACAATGTAGAATTTTTCTATGGTGGTATTTTTAGAGATTATCAAGCTACTTTTCTTTGATGTTTTGCTTATAATATTGGTATTTCATAAGCTCTAAATGCTGAAATTATGGACGTTATTCTTGTTATTGAGTTAGCTTAAGAGAAAAGTTGTACTTATTGTGGACTTAAAATTGATTCTCAACCAGTCAACTTTGCTTTGACGTAGTCTAAGATTATTCGTTGGACTTTATATAATTGTTGGCTTAACTGTTTGGATTTGCTTAGAATTATGACTTTCAAGGTCACTCACATTTATAAAGAAGGAAATTGTTGTGTCGATCCTATTGTTAATATTAGTATTCTGTCTCTGGTCTCACTTGGTGAGTAATGAGAGAGGAGTATGACGTGGCATTGTTGAATACATACTAAGTCAACACATTTATGTTAAGGTCAACTCACCCCACCAAAACATTTGTGTGATTGTCAAAAGAAGCATCACGAAGTCAAGTTGGACATTCCATATTTTGTGGAGTATTTGGTGTTCACGAAATTCTTTCTTATGAGAACAAAAACATGTGCAATTGTAATTAGGATGAAGTGCATACTAGAACTACAGGTTTAGAGTAGATCAAGCCGCATGATCAATGGATTAAATGTAACGTTGATTGTGCTCTCTTCCTATTTCAAGGTAAACTTGGTGCTGGTATATGTTTCTGAGACAACAATGGTCACCTTATTCAAGCTCACTCGTAGATCTTTCCGTTTGTTGCAATAATAGAAGAATGTGAAGCCACTACTCTACAACACGCTTTTCAAATCGCTTTAGACCGTGGTTTAGGCCAATTCACTTCAGATACAGTTGTGAATGCAGTAAAAGATAATTGTTTGTATGAGAATGAGCTAGGCATTTTACTTTCTAAATGTAGGGACTTACTTTCATCTAGCTTTAGCTATGTTCTAACTTTTATTCACAAACAAGCTAATAGAGTCACTCACGATCTTACTATAGCGTCTATTCATGATGTGTTTAATCTAAAGACTTGTTCTAGTCTCACAAATAAACTCAGTTTTATCTCTTAACAAAAAAAAAAAAAATAAAAATTTTAATTTCCCACAAATAAAATGAAACACTTTAATCCTTGGTGTGATTTTTCATCGAATTCACAACAATTGGCGCCCACCGTGGGGCAAGGATCAAAGGATAATTAAGTACCATGAGTTCGAAGTGGGATATTGAGAAGTTTACCAGAGATAACGATTTTGGGTTATGGAAGGTAAAGATGGAAGCAGTGTTAATACAACAAAAGTGTGAGAAAGCTTTGAAGGGTGAAGGTGCGTTACCGGTCACATGTCACGAGTAGAGAAGACCGAGATGGTGGACAAGACCAGGAGTGCCATTGTCTTGTGCCTCAGGGATAAAGTTTTGAGAGAAGTAGCGAAGGAACCAACCGCGACATCAATATGGTCAAAGTTAAAGTCTTTTTACATGACAAAGTCTTTGGATCATCGGCAATTCCTAAAGCAACAACTCTACTCATTCAAGATGGTGGAGTCAAAGGCCATCATGGAGCAACTTACCGAGTTCAACAAAATCCTTGATGACTTGGAGAATATTGAGGTGCAACTTGAGGATGAAGATAAAGCTATACTCTTGTTGTGTGCTCTACCGAAATCTTTTGAATCGCTCAAAGATATCATGCTCTATGACAAAGAAGACACTGTTACCTTGGAAGAAGTTCAAGCGGCTTTAAGAACCAAGGAGTTGATCAAATCCAAGGACTTGAGAATTCATGAAAATGGTGAAGGCCTAAGTGTCTCAAGAGGGAATGGTGGAGGTGGAGGTAGAGGTAACCGGAGAAAGAGTGGTAACAAGTCAAAGTCTAAATGCTTTAACTGTCACAAGATGGGTCACTTCATGAAGGATTGTCCGGAGATTAATGGTAACTCCCCACAAATTGTCTCTGAAGGTTATGAGGATGCAGGTGCTCTGGTGGTGTGTTGTTTGGAGGATGAAGAAGGTGATGTGTCTCATCTTGGGAGTGATGCCTAGTGGAGCGGTGGTCGTCTGGAGAGGCGGTGGTAAGAATACTCATGATCAGTCTGGAGAGGCGGAGGTAACAATACTCATGATCTACCTGTTGAGGTGGAGTTTCAAGGTTGAAGTAATAGTGGGATGTACGCATTTTCTAGTTGAGGTAGAGTCACTCAGCTTGAGGTGGAGTTGAACACACCGGTAATGGTACGACTATGGAGGACCTTGGGTGCTATACTCTAGTGGTGAGCAAGGGATTTCTTCATGAAGACGGAAGGCATTCCAGAGGTTGAAGAATGTATAGCACGGCTTGTGGGATTATCCTAATCAAAGGCCAAGGGTGATTGGATGCAAGGTGATCTTCAAGGAAGCGGAAGATGTCCTGTGTTGAAGAGGTTATCGTGAATGCTTGTGGAACTACCTAAAATTCCTAGTGTAGTTGGACCGCAAGGACCTTCGAGAAGGCGGGAGACATTCCGATGGCTGAAGGGGTTAAGGTGTGTACTTGTGGAACTACCTAAAATTCCTTTAGTAGTTGGACACAAGGATCTTCAAAAGGGTGGAAGGCATTCCGATGGTTGAAGAGGTTAGGGTGTAAACTTGTGGAGCTACTAGGTGTAGTGGAAAGCAAGGGAAAGAGCAGCAAGGTAATTGATGGTTTGGCATCATCACTAATTTAGAGTCAAGGTGGAGATTGAAAAATACTGTTACGGCACATCGGGCCCTGAATTCCTCAATTCGGGCGCCGATTTTTCACGTAACAAAAAGCTCTAAAACCAGGCAGAAAATCGAGCCCCAGACAGCACAATTCGGGGCCCAATTTTGACAGTTTCATCAAACTTCAATTTGGAACTCCAAACTCCAATTTTGAGTCACTTCTACAACAATTGGCGCCCACCGTGGGGAGCAAGTGATAATCAAGCAATCAAAACAAAGTGTATTCGATGAAAAATCACACCAATAACAAACTTGATGTGTGGAGGAAGTGATAATTAAGCAACCAAAACAAAGTGTGTGGAACAATTATAAACGCAAGCCAAAAGTAGAAAACAACGAGAGAAAGAAAAGAGAGAACACAAAAGAATCTGTTTACTCAGTTCGGTCCAAATTGACCTAGTCTGGGGGAGAGTGCAGCCATCCGTTTCACTATAATGATGAGTAACTTTACAAAAGAGATATCAATGGGTTACAAGAATAAGTCTCCCGCCTAATTCTACCCTAAGCCCCAATCTCTTCCTGTGACCAAGAGACTCAATCCTAATAGTACTTCCCAAGGTGAATCAACCCTCAAACCCTAGTGTTTGTTGCCAAGACACAAACTCTATACAAACCCTAGTTTTGTTGTTGCCTTTCTAAACCCTTGTTTCAGCCCTTCTATCTCCATGTTTACTCTGATACAAAGTCTATATTTATAGTGAAAGTATCTCCTATAAAATTGGAACAAATCTGGCCCAAAAAATACGTTTCTGAAATATGCTGATGCGATAATTCGGGCCCCGAATTCCTCCATTTGGACGCCGATTTTTCACCCGTGCCAGGCTGAAAAAACCAGTGTCAATTCGGGCCCCAGACAGCACCATTCAGGCCCCGAATTGGTAGTTTCCAGAAACCTCAATTTCTCCAATTTTGAGTCACTTTCACAACAATCCTTAACTAAATTTTCATATAATTTTATTTCTATTGACGTATATCATTTTTATTCTTTCTGGTAGTCTTTTGTGTCATTGTGTTGTCTACGTGTTATGTGATCAAACTAAATAGACAATATAATTCTCACTATAATTGAAAAGGGAAAATTTTGTTTCTATACCTAGTTTAAATCTATAAATCTTTTAAAGAAAAACCCGAAGCTCCATTAAAATTTAAAATAGCTTTAACACAACATGGTCTACGGTAGAAAGGTGTCAAACAACTTTATTATTACGCAAAAATATAGTATGACATAAGTGATAAATACTCGAATTCCTTAATCATTAAATTTAAAGATCGATCCCTAACCAATACATATATGTTAACTTTAATTAGATGCACTAAACGATCAAGCAAATTTCTGCATGAAAGATTATTTTGAAAGGTATCATTTAAAGGTACACCCTTTGAGCCATTTCAAAATAATCATCGACACCGATATTTTCTTGATCCATATACTACATGATCTCATCTATTATATTTTCTTGAAACAACACCTCTTTGGCTGCTTGAAGTGGCATTTGCCCTCCAATTTGGTGGATAACATAAAGAGCACACTGCCAGAGTTGCATCGACCAGTCCCATTCTAATAGTGAGTGCTTTGGTGGCACACTCTTATTTGTCTGCAACATAGATAATTAGTTACACAATAAATGAAGTTAATAACAATCACCTTTGTGTATTTTCTTCTCCTTCAATACAAAGCCAGTATTTAGAGAAAATTAATTTAAGGTTATATTAGTTGGCCACTGTGTTGGTTAGTACATATAATGCTTTCTTTGTCTTAATGTCATTATACAACCCATTATTAAAATCATTGGACCTTATCCTTAATTATCAAGTTATAATTACGGTTAGATTATGCAATTGGTGGAAAAGAGTTCGTGGACTAAAAACTGAGTATAAAGCTAAGGTTTAAAATTTAAATTATGCTATCTTGAAACGACTTTTTTCATCATTGCCCACCCAAACATAATATTCAATGACAAGAATCTAACTATATGTTTGTTCCATTAATCTTATATTAATCACAGGAAGCATATTTACAATTACCATCAATCATATGCTAATCATAGTTAGCACAAAGAGATTCCCTAAAAAAAAAAATAGTTAGCACAAAGAGATGTCCCATGCTAGTATACCATTACCTTACATGTTTATAAACACAAGGGACAGTGAAAACCATCATTTTAATTTTGCCTAGAAAAACTGACACTAAATTTTGCCTAAGAAAACTGACACTAAAATCTATTGAAACCATATTCTTTTTCTCTTTCATTAATTAATGAGAACTAAAACGAATGATATGCTCTTAATGAAAAATATTTAATTACAAAATCTTTTTTCTAGTTGAGCTGTTATTTCTAATTGAATGGACAAAGATGGATACATGGAGAAAAGGCATTTGATTCATTCTATCTCAAACATAGACACACTCAAATGTTGTAGTATTATGCAATGAGGTGAACCCAATCAATAATACTAGTCTATAAAGTAAGGAAACTTTATGACTTTAATACCACAATGAGTTTTTATATCTACTCAAAGTTCAACTCATAACATTGACATATCCTTTAGAGTGGTTTTTCACGATGATTTTTACTCTATCGGAATTGACCCAATGGCGCACCTTAATATAGCTTATAGGTAGTAATTTATGTAGCCCAACTTTTAATGTGGGACTCATAATAGTTACACCATTTATGTAGGATAACGTTCATTCTATCAGCACCGACCAATCCAAAACCTAAGGTGAGATAAGTAGCCCAACCCTCGTAACGAGCACCAATTATTATGACCCAAGCATGTGAAAAGAGTTCATTTCAAGAGACCAGGCCATAAGGTGAGATACTAATGACTTGCGTACCATATTGAACTCTCTTATCTGCTCGATGTTGAACTCATAACAGGTTCAATGACCTGTTTGAGATGGAAAGACATATCTTGCTCAACGTGCCTAGAAATAGATTTGATGCAATCAATAGTCATTGTAAAACCTCTCAACCATCGATGAAATCAAACAATTGAAATTCTAATATTTTATTTGAAAAAATCATATATGAGTCATCTAATCTTTATTCAACGACTTAGATCAGTTTACTACAATGACTACGACCTATATTGACTAAGGTGAATACGGGTCTCAAAAGTTATTTTCTAATACTTATTCCTTAAAGTTACTTTTCATAATCAACCAATTCATCACATAAGGACAAAAATACTCAAAAAACAAATTCTGTTTCAGCAACTTAATACAAAAAGCAGCCAAAAGCAAGCATAACCATTAAAAAAAAAATGCTTTTGTACAGTTCACAGCCCATCTCAAACTTCTAGGCATCTTCATACCATGTAACAAGGGAATCCACGTCCTCTAAATGAACCTAATTTTATGCATTAGCAATTTAACAATTTTTTTAATTAAAAGCAAGCCCTTTAAAAATTAAAAGAAAACCAACACTATTTCCACCATATTCCCACTATATATAGCTATCTATAACTTCCATACAACTTCAAAACCACCTGAAATTCCTAATATTTTCTTTGCTACTATTTCAAATAGTGTAAAAAAGAAAAAGATTCTGCTCAAGGAATGATGAGAAACACAAATTTTTCTCTACTCTTTTTTATGTCCTTGTTGGTGCTTATCTTCGTCACATTTTCTTCTGTGGATGCAAGGAACACTAACATGAAGAAAAAACTACACAAACATCACAAAAAATCACATCCTCTTCCTCATTATGATCCTCATCCAATTCAACCTAACACTTTTGATATTATGTCTTTTAATGCAAAGGGCAATGGAGTTTCTGATGATTCAGAGGTAATCAAAAGAATTCAGAATTTAAAGATTAGAATGATTTTCAACTACTATAATGTATTAATGTTCGTCATCAAAAAGAGGTTTGAAAGCTTTTAAGATAATATATAGTTGATTAATGTTCATTAAGCAGGCATTTCTAGCTGCATGGAAATGTGCATGCAAAGTTTCTGGTGCAACAATCAAAGTTCCAGAAAAACTCAAATTCCTCATTAAGCCTATTACTTTACAAGGCCCTTGTCTGCCTGATCTTACCCTTCAGGTTAACTTTCATTTACCATTTTTTTGTATTGTGTTTAACCACTTGAACCAACATATTTAGAAACATGACTAACATAAATACATGTCATTTGTTGTTTCATAAAATTGATATTATGTTACATTTTGAATGTAAGATGTTTAATGTATAAATAAGTTAATACAAATTGAATTATTACAGATAGATGGAACAATATTGGCTCCTCCTGAAGTATCTTCATGGCCAAAGTCTAGTTTGTTTCAATGGATAAATTTTAAATGGGTGCAGAATTTCACTATCAAAGGCTATGGCATTATTGATGGTCAAGGTTCTAATTGGTGGAGCTCCTCAAATCTTTATGATATACAGGTACAATTTTAAATTATGTTCGCGGTTATTCTGCAAACCTTTATATCGAGGTAAAATGCGATTGATGCGACCAGAATTTCCGTTGTGATGTTGTAGTAGACCTCTAAACAATACTTAAAACTTTCAAAACCAAAGTCTCACTTTGTTATCACAAATTCTTGCAGAAAACTCACTCTAAACAAATTCCAAGCATGAAACCAACTGTAAGATTTTCATTTTTCCGCTTACAAACTAACATTGTTTTCGTGTATTTTTGTTTTAATTTAGAGTCTAACAGTTTCTCATTGTTCTTGTTTGTCACTTCTATATGCAGGCTATAAGATTCTATTCTAGCAACTTTATAAAGATTAGAGATATCAAAATCAACAACAGTCCTCTATGCCATCTAAAATTTGACAACTCAAAGGGAATCAAAGTTGACAATATTACAATATCTTCCCCGGAAAATAGTCCAAACACTGATGGCATTCACTTGCAAAATACACAGGATGTAGAAATTCAACATTCTAATATTGGAACTGGTAAGACATTCATTGAATTAATTTATTTTATATGACTATCTATCTAGCATCGATAATTCAGATTAAAGTGTCTTCTGTCCGATATTGACACATGTAGTTTCGTTCAATTACATCTATTTTCTCAAATTATTCCCAATGCCAACGCGTCAGTATCAATATCGTGTTCGGTGTTTATATTAGTACTTTATAGATTAGTGTACATTCCATTTTTACCTAAAAAAGTAGAATCTAGTAAATTGTTAAATCATGGCCATATGGTGCTTTGTCCACTTAGAATTGTTGAGCTTAAATTTGACAAAGAATGATTGTCTTTTCAAGTTTAAACGGTAAACTGTCACAGCAACTAACTTTTGAAACGTGCATCTTATTATAAAGTTAGTTCTTATTATAAAGTTAAACTAACTTCAACTTGTAACATTATGCGCATCATAGTACATATATTATAGTTATTTTTTGTGACAAGCTTATAATATTGACACTTGTTGTTATTGTATATGTATTATCAGGAGATGACTGTGTGTCCATACAAACCGGTTGCTCCAATATTCATGTCCACCATATTAAATGTGGCCCTGGTCATGGCATAAGGTAAGAAAAAGAATATAGAACCTAGCTAGTAAATGTTGGCATTTTTCATTGTATTGTTAGCTAGTTACTGATTATAATAAAAAAAATTAATTTTGTGAATGTAGTTTAGGAGGATTAGGAAAAGACAAGAGTGTGGCATGCGTCTCTGACATCATTGTTGAGGATATTTCAATGAAAAATACTCTATATGGAGCAAGGATCAAAACATGGCAGGTATGAACCTAATTACTTGTGCAATAATAATAAATTGAATATGTTAGAATTGACTTATTTCAACTTATTTGCTGGCACAAACACTTGAGAGACTATTCTAGATAACTTATAAAAACAACTTATGACATGTCCATAGTTTGTTTTCACTTTTTAGCTTATTCTCATAAGCTCTTTAGAATAACTTAGGAAAATAACTTATAACTTACATGGAAAACAATTTGACTTTATGTTATCAAGTTAAAGAGTCCCACATTGAAAGTGATACGACTTGAACAAATGTTTATAAGTGAAGATAATCTTCACCTCACAAGCCGATTTTGTAGGATTGTGTTAGGTTCAACCATAAATTTTAAGATGGAGTTAGAGATGTATTTCATTTTTTTGGTATAATTTTGGTGGGTAGTTTTTCTCTGGACCCTGCGCTGCGCAGGAGCTTTAGTGCACTAGGATGCCATGCCCTGGGTTGGTAGTTTTATTTTTTCTAACATTCTATGATTTTTATCTTTGAATAGGGAGGCAATGGTATGGTTAAAAATGTAACATTTTCAAGAATCAAGGTCTATGGTGTTATGTATCCAGTAATGATAGACCAATACTATTGTGACAAACAAATCTGCAAGAACCAAACAGGAACAGTGATAATTTCTGGTGTCAAATTTGATCAAATAAGTGGCAGTTATTCAGTGCAGCCGGTCCACCTAGCATGCAGCAATTCCATCCCATGCACAGACGTTGATTTAACTGACATTCAGTTAAGACCTTCCCTTAATTATAGAGGTATGCAACAAGCTATGTGTTGGAACTCTTATGGAAAATCACAAGGTCAATTAGTACCTTCAAGTATTGATTATTGTTTGAGAAGTGGTGGTGGATTAATTAAGAGGATAGCAAAGTCACATGATAGTGTATGTTATAAATTGTTATAGATATTGTTATCTTTAATTAGTTTTGGGTTTTATTGTAGCTTCCCTTCTCCAAATACTTTTTAACTTTGTGAAGGTGGTGATGTTGTAAATTTTAGTTTTTTTCTTTTCTTTTCATTGGAATGTAGTAGTAGCGAAGTTAGTTTATTTGTTAGGTACTAAGTGAAAACAAATATTTGGGTTTCATTCAATCCTAACTATTACTCTTTTGTTTTATTAACCGTTGAGAATAAAAATAACCAAGAGTTCCAATAGCAAGTTCGAATTAGTGGTGTATTTGACTAAAATTATAGTGTATGTAGTACCCTAATTTTGTCTGGACAAATAAAAAAAACAGAGGCCCAAAATACAGAGGCCCTTAATTTTGGGATTTTGAGGGTATATGAGCAATTGAAGTGGTCTATAAAGCACCGGTCATTTTCCGAACACAACACCAAATAAGGGCCCAAAAAACATTTTTAGTGCACAAATACTTGTCAGAAATTTTACCATACACCCCTACATTTATACTTTCACCCCTACAAGTTATCAAAATTTCAATTTTACCCCGGCTTCACCCCCACAAAGTCAGTTTTCTGGAAAACTTAAAATTTTAAATTGAGATTTCAATTCATCATCTAACAGATCTAAACTTAATTAAAAAAAATTGCATCTAAACTTAAAAATCAAGTGAACATGACTAACATCAGCCATCAAACCCATAGATTTACATTCATCCATTCCTATTAGATCAATTTTTTATTTATTTATTCGCTTTCTATAGTTTAATCCAGATTTTGATTTTATTTTGATTTTTTCTTCTCTACATCTTCCTTCTTCCCATTATACTAGCCTCAATTTTTTCGTGCACCTGCCGGCTGCAGCACCAATAATAATATTTTTTTTAGGAAACAATAATAATATTGGCCGCCAATAATTCAATTATTCTCTCCTCAAAAAAAGAATTCAATTCTTTGAAATTCTGTTCTACGAGGATTAATAAATCTATAAATATTTTATTTTATTTTTGAAGGATCTCTAAATATTTTATGGAAAATATCAAATGTAATTTATTTGGTTAGTTGATAAAATAATAGAAGAGCCATTTACTTTTATATATCCTAATCTAAGTATTTTATCTCCAACATATCAGAACAGCTTTTTGCAGAAAGAGATTAGTTTTACCGCTGTGTGCATGTGTATGGATTATAAAAGCACATCATTAATCATAATTATTTGTCCCCATAACTAACAATTTACGGACCTTACCCTATAAATTATGTAAATGGTTTGAGAAACATCATCATGATTGTTGGAAAATGACTAAAAAACATGCATCCTGGAAATGTTAAATTTGGGTCCCGAATGGAGCAGTTCGGGGCCCGAATTGTGCCTGCAGAAGGAGCCTTTGGCTACGTAAAAAATCGGTGCCCGAACAGCATAATTCAGCGCCCGAATTGCGTAACAGCAGAAAAAATAAAACGGCTTTTTCATGGACCGGTTCTGTTCCAATTTTTGAGGGATGCTTTCCACTATAAATATAAACCTTGTATCAGATAATTATGTGTATAGAAAACAGGGTTTAGAAGCCAACATTCAAACTAGGGTTTATAGAGAATTTCTCTTGGCAACAAACATTAGGGTTGGGATTGTTTTGATTCACCTTGAACAAAACACTATTAGGATTGAGTCTCTTGGTCACGGAAAGAGATTGAGACTTGGGTAGAATTAGGTTTGAAGACTGATTCTTGTAACTCAATATCTCTTTGTAAAGAAACTCATATCATTATAGTGGAACGAAGAGCTGTTCTCTCCCCCAAAGTAGGTCATCATTAGACCGAACTAGGTAAACAGATTCTTGTGTTCTCCTTCTTCCTTTTATCTCTTGCTGTTTATTTTTGTTTGAATTAATTTTTTGTCACCCGCTTGATTTGATTACTTGGTATTAATTTGCTCCACGCATCAAGTTTATTATTGGTGTGGTTTTCACAACGAATTCACAGCAATGATGTAAATGATGATGTATACAGAAATAGAAAGACATGGCCCAAGAGATGATGTTAGCATGCAATACATGACCCCTATTTTAGATTCTTTCCTAACTCTTCCAGTCTTGCAAATCATGTTTATTCAAACATTGTTTAGGAAATGGTTCACAACATTTTCAATTGCCATGTTTCATGCCCTTTTAGGATTTACTTGTGTTTTAGTTTTGAACATGAAAAGTTGGTCATGACCCTTAAACTCATTAGACAAAATCATTGTTTAAGATAACTGTTTCACCCTTGCAAAACCTTAATATATATCTAATTGGCCTCTTTTGATTTACCTTTTGGCGTTTAAACCTTATAATATACACCAACATGTAGAGAATAGATCGATTAGCCACATTTTAGAGATAGATTCATCATTCAAATTCTGGCACCTATCTTCCCATGATTCTATTCTCTTTTTTTTATAACCACTTTGCTAACATACCACTTTTTAAAATTCTAAAGTTGGATGCCTTAATTTGATACTCTTCTAGCATGCATGGAGTATAATTGCTATGAAATTCACCAAAAAGAAAAATAATTGCTATGAAAGCGAAGAGAGAACATGTTATATAAAATTTGAATTTACTTCTATGCTTGGTTTTAAGACGTGGCTTCAGTATAATGTAAACCTCTATATTGCATATTTATACAATTATTTTATGACAACTATCTCTTTACGCACATTGTATTTTTATTTTCAATAGTAATACCTATTAGATAACAAGACTTGTAACACTAAGTCACCCCATTGGAGATGGTCTTGGGTTCATATATAGCTTTGTGATTTGCTTGATAGCTTATCATATGGACGAAATTAAACGCAAATTTTCTTGCCTATCATTATACAACTTCAAATTATACAACTTCAAATTAAAGGCTAGGAAGAGGATTATAGTAATATCCTTGACGGCGAAGTAAAGGATAAAGAAAATCTTTCAATGAAATCTATGCAACTTGTTCTAAAATATTACACTCCCTAACCTATATCATACATCTAAAAGCATTTTATATTTATTTTTTTTGGATAAAGGCCATTTTATATTTTGTGCAATCAGATGGCGAGTGTTTGTTTCAACGGCAGAACAATGGTAGACATGGTTTTTTTTCTTCTTAAAACTACACTTTGTAACTTCTTATTTTTCACGTTATAAAGGTTTGTGGACGTGTGTTTATGTTGTATGGTCGTCGAACCAAACACCCATTTAAATGTTGATTAATATCATATGCAAGTTATTTAAGACTTGAATATGAAGCCCCCGTAAATTAAATTGAAATTTTACGTTAAAGGATTTATTTTTTGACTCAATATATAAAAGGATTTGAGACAAGGAAATTTAGCTATCCCACTCTGTCAGACAGCTAATTTTTTAAGATGAGTGTGATAATGACCGAGAAACAGTAACAAAAGCTGGTAGAAAATATGGGAAAACTGAAAATAAACTAACTGGATTTAAAACAAATTAGTGCATATAAATTTAGTTAATTTGATTAATCTAATCATTTATAAGTTTTAGCATAATTGAACAAAGTAATATATCTTACATTTACTGTATGTCCTTTTTTTCGATTTTAATCTGCATATCGCAATCGCACCACATATATTCACATTATATACAAGTTACACCCCCTTTTAGAGGTAACTAAGAATTGAGTCATGAAAAGTTCATTCTTAGTAGTGATGTTCCATTGAAGTTGGTAAGTGGTTCATAAGAACAAACTCGAATGGGTCAATGTTACATCTAAATTCATTATTTTATTTACAAAATGTGGTCAAATGGCTTTAGGAATTACAGGTCTTAGCTGACCTGAAATTCTGATTGAACTTTTTGTAGTGAACCAAGCATGACATGTAATAGCTACTTATCAAGCCAATTGAGTCATATGTTAAGACAAAGTGTCTCATGAGTCGCGTCCTTGGAGACAAACAATTTTTTCAAAATCTCTTTTTTGCTTTTCACTTTTTCAGTTCTATGACCATTTTGGATCTTTGTTAGTGATAGTTTTTTTTTTTTTTGAAAGGTGATCTTTGAT
>Ga0228711_1008216_pt1 | contig 14755 bp, 9 predicted proteins | sample MedpolnodulmetaG_2_FD_177996 | JGI IMG/M metagenome (GOLD analysis project Ga0228711, IMG submission 177996) | Root nodule microbial communities from Medicago polymorpha collected in Santa Monica, California, United States - brown nodules | ecosystem: Host-associated > Plants > Roots > Nodule...
AGCCTATTCACATCTCCAGCACAAGATCTCAACTGTCTCACATCCTCTTTGAAGATGATGTCCTTCTATTTCTAAAGGCTAGAAGCTCCCAAATCAGATTTGTCACTAATTTATTTCATAATTTCAGCAAGGCATCAGGTTTAAAGATTAATCATTGGTATCAGTTATGCAGTCACTGAAGGAAGTTGGGAGCCTATTCACATCTCCAGCACAAGATCTCAACTGTCTCACATCCTCTTTGAAGATGATGTCCTTCTATTTCTAAAGGCTAGAAGCTCCCAAATCAGATTTGTCACTAATTTATTTCATAATTTCAGTAAGGCATCAGGTTTGAAGATTAATATTTCCAAGTCCAGAGCTTTCTATTCTTCAGGTACTCCTCAAAGAAAAATCAATAAGTTTACTTCCATTTCTGGTATCAGAAGCACAAATTCCCTTGATAACTACTTAGGCTTCCCAATCCTCAAAGGGCGACCAAAGAGAAGTGATTTCCATTTCATCATTGAGAAAATGCAGAATAGACTTGCCTCTTGGAAGAATAGACTCCTTAATAAAACAGGTAGAATGACTATAGCTACTTTCGTATCATCCTTCATTCCATCTTACTACTTGCAGATTAATTGGTTGCCACAAAGCATATGTGATAGTATTGATCAGACTACCCGAATTTAACTTGAGAGGGCCAAGTAACAAAGGTGTCCATCTAGTAAATTAGAAGAAGGTCACTAGCCCGAAACACCTTGGTGGATTGGGCATTCAAGAAGATAGAGAAGCCAACACTTGCCTCCCTCGGGAAACTTGTGTGGGACATGGTCCAATATACCAACAAACATTGGGTGAATCTTCTTTTAAATAAATACACAAGCGGGCCAAACATCCTCCATGTAAATGTTCATAACAACAACTCTCCAACCTGGTCATCCATTATTCGAGCCAAAAATATCCTAAAAAACTGATACTCTTGGCGTGCTAGTTCGGGCTCATCATCCTTTTGGTTAAGCAACGGGAGCTCTAATGGTTTCCTTGGTACCCAGGTTCCTTTTGTTGATATTCATGATGTTCATCTCTGTGTTAAAGATGTGATCACCAATAATGGACACCACACTCAAGCACTTTATACCATTCTTCCATCAGCAATTGCAGAATACATCAACAACACTAATATTTACTTTAATGCTTCGATAAAAGACGCATTTATCTGGTCCCATAACAAAAATGGCACTTACTCCACAAAGAGTTGGTACACTTGGCTCCTCTCACTCTCGGAAATAGATTTGGACACTATCACTCATCAATCTTGGACTTAGATTTGGAAGTTGAAAGCTCTAGAAAAATACAAATTCCTTATTTGGCTAGCCTGTCACAATGTTGTCCCTGCTCTATCTTTGTTGCATCACGAATCCTTCCTCCATTGTGTCCATGATTGCAGGTTCTCTACGGTCATCTGGCATAAAATTGGCTTCTCAACCCCCCGAGGTTTTCTCTCCAACTTGCGCTAGAGAATGGATCAGAAATGGCACTAAGGGCTCTCGGTGCAATATCTTCCTTGTCGATCTCCAGTGAGTTTGGAGACATCGTAATTTGATGTTCCTTAACAAGAAGACTTGGTCACTTTTTTGTCTTAATTCTAATACTTTTAGTTCTGCGGAATCCATCACCTTGAGCTTTCAACACGAGAGAATGTTGGAACAAAATGCGTTTAACAAACATTACCCTTAGAGTGGGGGAAATTGTTAGAACAAAGATGTTTAACATATGTCACCCTTAAGGTTTTGATGATAACAAGGTATTAAAAATTGTCAATTGGATATGCTAATATTTGTTCAAGTGTACAGGACCATAGACAAAATTTTATATCTTTAAAAGGTTTTGAAAGAACAAAAGAAAGCAAAAGAATCAACAAAAAGGAAGCTTGAAGCATCTGAAGAATAGTGCTCCTGAAGGTCAAAGTGCTCCTGAAGTGATGACGTCATCAGAAGCAAGATCACCAGAAGCTAAAGTTCATCAAGAGTTGAAGAACTTAAAGTTTTAAAAGCTGGAATCTCATTTAATCTTGCCTAAGAGTTGCTAAAGACGTAAAGAAGTGTAACAACGACCTTGAGATGGAATTTGAAAGCTTTGGATGCTTACTCCATCAAGAGCGTTGAAAAAGGACAAATGTACAAACTGTACAACCACCTTCTCCACTACTTTGGTCGTGCTTTGCAACAAGATAAGGATAACAGCTCTGCCTGCAGAAATGTTCCTTCATACAAGGAATGGATTTGAAATTGATCCTTCATAGGACAATAACCATATCAGGCGAAAGATCATTGGTGATCAACAAGCTTCAAACGACTCTTTTATGCATGTGTGCTGGCAATTCTCCAACGTCTCTTTCACACCACTATATAAAGGAGTGAAGATATTCTAGTTGAAAGAGATAATACAACATACAGACAAGAAAGCAATACACACGCATACAAAAACTAGACTCTCTAATCATTTCAAAGTTTATACTCTGTTTTGTTTGCATTTCAAAGTTACTTAGAATTTCTTAAGCAAAGTCCATATTTTAGAAATTCTATAGTCTCAAGAGTCTGTAATTGATTTGTATTGTGAACACCACTGATTGTATAGCAAGTGTTCAAACTCAAACAATTTTATGTGTAAATCTGATTGATTGTAAGTCTCTTGCTTGTGTGCTTGAGCATAGGAAATCTCTTGCTTGTGTGCTTGAGCATAGGAAATCTCTTGCTTGTGTGCTTGAGTACTTGTAATTTGAGATTACATTGTTAGTGAAATCTCCTTGGAAGTGCAAGGGGGACAGGACTACTTCCGATTTGTGGAAGGAACCTGTATAATTGCTTTGTGTCTTTCTTCTCTCTCTCTTACTCTGTTTTTATCCGCTGCACATTTAGTCTCTGATCACTACTTCAGAAGCTGATTGTTATCTGTTTCTGAACTGTGACATCAGTAGGAGAAACGAAGAAAAAGCTAACACAATTCAACCCCCCCTTCTTGTGTTTTTCTCACCTTCAGAGAAGTGTTGCTCACACAAATCGGCTACTTAAATGGAATAACAACAATCATATTTGTTCCATTCTCAATGTTGATGGGAGCTGCAATGGGTTCCAATTTGAGCAGGTTTTGGTGGTGTACTTCGTAATAGTGCATGCATGTATCTCACAAGATTTTCAAGATTGATGGTGGTGTACTTCAAATGACATATTGCAAGTAGAGCTCACAACTATTCACCGCGGCCACCATACGAATATCGACATGGGAATTGAAGAGTTGGTTTGCTACTCAGACTCCCTTCTCTCAATCAATCTCATCTTGGGTCACACGCTGCAGTACCACATCTACGATGTTCTTGTCTAGGACATCAAAGACCTTCTGGCTATGTCTATCATACATTCTGAAAAGGAAACTAGAGTGTCGACTTCATGGCAAAATTAGGAGCTTCCACAAATGATCTATTTGTCATCCATTCTTCTTCATCGGTCGACCTCATTCCTCTTCTCAGGATGGCTTCAATGGGAATTTTATGCCCAAGGCTTTAAATTCAAGCATAGGTTCTGGAAGAACAAATGAGAGCAAAGGAATCAACAAGAAGGAAGCTTGTGCTGCAAGAAAGAGGTTCTGAAGACAAGCGGTTCTGAAGAAGCTGACGTCATCAGAAACACCTCTTCATAAGCAGTTCACTAGAAGCTGACATCATCAGAGGTTCTGAAGATCATCAGAAGCTGAAAGACTGAAGTTTTTCAAATGTTGTTCAAATGATGATTTAATCACGCATATCATTAGAGAAGACTAGAAACATGAAGCAACGACTAATTCAAAAGGATTTGAAGGCTTTAGATGCTTATACTTTGGAGAACGTTAAAAAAGGACAATTGTACGAAGTGTACAACCACTATCTCCACTACTCTGTTTTTGTGTCTGCTAGTACAAGAACAACAGCTGTGCCTACACTGGTTTTCCTCCATACTTGGAATGGATTTGAAATTGATCCTTCATAGGACAATAACCAAATTAGGCAACAGATCATTGGTGATTTGGTCAAGCTTCAAACAACTCTTTTTTGATGTGCTGGCATTATACAACGTTTCTTCACACCTCTATATAAAGGAGTGAAGACATAGAGAATTGTAAGACTCATACAACAAATTACAAGTGCCAAAACTCTGTTGAAATTTCTCCTCATCAAAGTTCACTTAGAATTTCTTAACAACTTTCATATCTTTGAAATTCTAGAGTATTAAAGAGTCTGTATCTGATTTGTATTGTAAACACCACTGATTGTATATCAAGTGTTCAACCTCAAACAAATTTCTTTGTAATTCTATTTGAATAGAAGTCTCTTGCAGTTGTGCTTGAGCATAGGAAGTCTCTTGATTTAGTTCTTGAGCATAGGAAGTCTCTTGATTAAGTTCTTGAGCATAGGAAATCTGTTGCAGTTGTGCTTGAGTAGTTTAAAGTCTCTTCCTAGTTTTAGCAGTGGGCAATTGTAATCAGATATTACATTTTAGTGAACTCTCCTTGGAAGTGCAAGGGGGACATGACTACATCCGGTTTGTGGAAGGAACCTGTATAATTGCTTTGTGTCTTTCTTCTCTCTCTCTGTTTTATCCGCTGCATTTAGATTATGGACATCACTTCAGAAGCTGAATTCTATCTGCTTCTTAACAAGGACTTCAGTAGGAGAAAACGAAGAAAAAGCTTACACAATTCAATCCCCCCTTCTTGTGTTTTTCTCACCTTCACTTTGTCATCTTCTTTCTACTGAAAATCTGCAACTAGCTTAATTTCCCAAACAAAATGATTATGCAAAATGCAATTCTGAACCATAAAGAGCTTATCCCAAAAACACTTTTATGCTTTTGCTTAAAACGCGATTTTGCACATTGATTCTGAATCACAATTGTGCAAAACATGACATAAAATTGCATCTGAACAAAATCGCGCTTCTGGAATCTGCTTTGAACAAACGCGATTTTGAAAATGACAAACAAAATCTGCAATTGCAAATCTCCTCAGAAAATATGGAACATGAATTGTATTCCCCAAAAGCGCTTCTCCAAAAGTGCTTCCTTAAGGAAGAATAAAAAAAGGGAAATGCACTTTTACCAAAACAACTTATTGGAAATACTTTTTTACCAAAACACAATATTCCAAAAATGTGATTGTGCTCAAATTCTCCCTTGTCTAAACACACTTTCTTGATTATGATTGAATCTAAAAAGGAGGTAGAAAGAATATCCTGAACTGGAAAAATATCGCATGAAGGTGGATGATGAGCGCATCAGAGAGTTATGTCAGAAAACCGTTTCTTCCCTCTGTCCCATGGTATCCACCATAACCAATCGATGACAAAGCTTGTGTACATTAAAAACGAAATTGAAAAAGAACTTGACAGAAAAGAGGGCAAACAACCGCAATAATTTCCACCAAGATCAAAATCGATGATATATTCGTCATGTAACTGAAAGTACTGAAGCTTGTTGTTGACTATGATTAGATCTTGTTCCTGTTTTCCGACAAAGAAGAAATTAACGCCGTAAATAGGTCCAGAGCCTGACAGAACGAAATCGGTGACGACACTCTTCGAGTTCTTGATCGCTACTTCATAAACGGTGAACTCAGATTTTCGATTGTTTAGTTTTGCAGAGTTAACAGAGGCGTGAAACAACAAATCAAGATGATGTGAATTATTGTTTTCCTCCGAAGCATCAAATACAGAGTTGCGATCACTACAACAACGTGAATGAGGGAGAAAGCAAGGAATTTCTCCAATCTTGATGGTAAATCCATCAACTGTTGGTTGAAACGAAGCAATCCTCGGTTTAGGAACAGAAGTGGAAACTGAATCACCGAAAGTACCGAAAACGAAGTAATCTTGTGAATTGCAAGAACACAAAGATTCTGATGCAGAAGCTTCAAGATTTTCATCACCAACAAAATCCTCTTCATCACCAACATAATCCTCTTCATCATCTTTACGATCACTATATGTGCAACGGTATCGCTCTGATACCATGTCAGAAACGACAGGATCGAAGAGATGAAGATGAAGTTCATAGGAGAAGTAGGCTTGATAGGTAGAAACAAAGGAACAATCCTTGTAATTCATATTGAATTAGAATGAAAAAGATAACAAGAGAGTACAATAGTGAGAGTTATTGAAATTCTGGCACGCTAGCTTCCTGATGTTTTATGCGATGTTTCAACACTGAGACACATGTGGAATGTTAAGTTTAATGTTTCAACATCGAGCTAACGACAAACATACAGAATAAGGAAAATATAAATGATAGAAACGTAAATGGCACAGGTTATTTGTTAACCTAGTTCGGTGACAAACACACCTACTCTAGTGGCTACCAAGCCAGGAAGGAAATCTACTAGCGTAGTCCTAGTTCTAAGTTCTCAGCAAACTCCAAGTTTACAACTTATCACCTAGATACTACCTGTATTGACTTCAATATTGTCACATCCTTAGGAGATAAACACAACGTTGATTCTGGTCAAACAAAACGCGTCTTGGCCAACAAGTAAACAGACGTGGATTCCTTAAATAAATAAAGCGCATTAATTAAAGCGCGAAATCAGGACACACTTAAGACATGCCCACATGTTGAAACATTGTATCCAACAATCTCCCCCTTTGGCAAATTTTTGGCTAAAACAATCTGAGGCCATACAGACAAAGTAGAGAGATACCACACATCCATTTCTTCAATCAACAAGAGCACACAACCATGAAGAAAGGTAACATGTCATACAGATAAACTAAAGAGATGCCACACATATAATTCTTTAGTCAACAACATAATCATACAGACATGAAAAAATATAACACAACACCAAATAAACACTTCCATATCTTCAAAAAAAACTTCAAATGGAACATAGTAGATAAGAAAATTGTGGAGTATCACTAAAGACTATCAGAGGCATGCAGCAGCAGAAACAGAAAACAACTTTGCTTCACAGATAAAACAAAACCAGAATGGGAAAAATAAATTCCCACACACATATGCAAAAGAGACCTGGATGTTTCAACATTTAGCAACACATCCTGCCATAGAACATATCACACACGAAGGCATAAGAGTATCACACTTCATAGTATCACTCCCCCTCAAAGAGTCAACCCAGGAGTGAGTGCCAATTTTTTTTTTTTACTACTCCCCTTAAATGTATGCATGCATGGGAACATAAATAACTTCATAGGCAGTCAAACAAATGAAAACAGATATCTCAACATCAACATATTAAATAACTACTACCAAAACTCTACTGCATCTAACTACTCCCCCTTTTAGCCACAAATTAAGCCAAAACTGATCCTTCATGCATTAATAAAAAGAGAGTATCAAAAGAAAAGTAGATTTCAAAATACCATAGGAAATTACAGACCAAAGCACACCAGGTCCAAAGGGGAACAAAGAAACCAAATCCAGAAATTGCAAGCAAAAAGAAAAATAATAATCTAATACATCAAGAAGCATCATAACTGCGGTCAATAGCTTCCTCCACATTATCATTATCAGGAACCATCTTACTTTGGGATTTTTCATTAGGGTTTTGCAAGCGTTCAACATACAACCTTGACATGGAATGAGGCTTATAGACGTTATGCATAGACATAACAAGGTTGCCAGACTTAATCAAAACATGTGGAACACCAATCGACGTAGAGAAACTCACAGAAGAACTTACATTTGGAGTTTTCCTCTTTCTTGCATTAGGAGTTTTGGGGTTCCATTCTTTCTTAGCTTGAACAATCTTACCATTGGCCTTTGGTTGAACATGAGGCTAAGGATATCCATACAATTTATAACAGTACGACCTTATGTGACCACATCTACCACAATTGTGACATCTCAAAGGGCGAGATATCCCCTTGCTCTTAGAACTCTGATGTTCCTTCGGATGTTGCGACATTGGTTTACTCATAGTGGTATCATATGTTCCTACAACAGGGAAAAATTTCTTATCTTGGTTTTGTTGTTGCTTGTTTAGTGCTCTATAATCAAAGCCTATGGCTTTTGGTTTCCCTTGATTTTGGCCTTCTAATATTTCTTCCAGCAAGTCAATACCTGTGTTCATCATTCTAACCTGCTTCTTTAAGTGCTCAAGTTGGGAGTTTAGTTGAGTTACCTTATCATTGAGATCAAAGATTTTTGGTAAATGATCACTTCTTTCAGCATGCAGTAGACTGATAGTCTTCTTCTGCTTCTCTAGTAACTCACATACTTCTACACTTCTGGTATATAGTTCTTTGTAAGAGGCAGCTAGCTCTTGATAAGTTAATTCCCCATCACATGATTCAGTTTCATACATGCATCAACCAGTTAAGTAGTGACATGCTTAGCAGATTCATTCTCCATTTCTCCTTCAGAGTCATCTTCATCAGACTATGAAACAACCAAGCTTTTCTTCTGTCTCTTGAGATATGTGGCACTAATGTGACCATATCCTTTACATTCATGACAATGGACTCCCTTGGATTGATTGCTCTTCTCATCAGTTCTTGTTTTCTTCAAATCATTTTGTTGCTTACTAACGTCGAACCTAATGTTCTGACCATTTGGCTTGGGTCTCCTGTCAACTCGTTTCAGAATCTTGTTAAACTGTCTTCCAAGTGACACAATAGTCTCTGACAAGCTTTCATCATCATCAAGATCTCCTTGTGACTCCTCAGCATCAACATTTGAAACAAGAGCAATGCTTTTGCCTTTCTTTTCAGTCTTGTTACTGACAACTATTTCAAAGTTCTGAAGTGATCCTATTAGCTAATTAACCTTCATAATGGAGATGTCTTGGGCTTCTTCAAATGCAGTCACCTTCATATCAAATCTCTTAGGTAGAGATATGAGAATCTTTCTTACGAGCTTTTCATCAGACATTTTTTCCTCAAGTGAGTCAAAGGAGTTAGCAATGTCAAAGACATTCATGTGAAAATCATGTATGTTCTCATCCTCCTTCATTTTTAGATTTTCAAACTTAGTAGTAAGAAGTTGAAGCTTTGATATTTTCACTTTAGATGTACCTTCGTGTGTAGTTTTGAGAATTTCCCAAGCATCGTTAGCCACGGTGCATTGCTTGATCAGTCTGAACATGTTCTTGTCCACTCCATGGAATAAAGCGTTCAATGTCTTGGAGTTTCCAAGAGCTAATTCATCTTCTTCCTTGGACCACTCTTCTTCTGGTTTCAGATCAGCTGTCTTGTTTCCATCTTTGTCAAGCACAACAGGATGTTTCCAACTCTTCAGAACTGCTTTCCAGGTCCTACTATCTATTGATTTAAGGAAAGCACTCATGCGAGATTTCCAATAGTCATAGTTGAAACCATCCAACAGAGGTGGTTTGTTCACAAATCCTCCTTCCTTGTCCATTATGCCAGAAGGTAACTTCCTTGGAACTCACCCTAAAACAGGCAGAAACAAAGGATCGAAGAGATGAAGATGAAGTTCATAGGAGAAGTAGGCTTGATAGGTAGAAACAAAGGAATAATCCTTGTAATTCATATTGAATTAGAATGAAAAAGATAACAAGAGAGTACAATAGGGAGAGTTATTGAAATTTTGGCACGCTAGCTTCCTGATGTTTTATGTGATGTTTCAACACCGAGACACAGGTGGTATGTTGAGTTTAATGTTTCAACATCAAGCTAATGTAAACATATAAAACAAGGAAAATATAAATGACAGAAACGTAAATGGCACAGGTTATTTGTTAACCCAGTTCGATGAAAAACACACCTACTCTGGGGGCTACCAAGCTAGGAAGGAAATTCACTAGTGTAGTCCTAGTTCTAAGTTCTCAGCAAGATCCAAGTTTACAACTTATCACCTAGATACTACCATGACTTCAACCTAGGAACTCCTAGACCTGAGATCTCATCTCACTTCCACTCAATCACACACCCTGTGATTATATGAATACAAACAATATGATGAAGACACCTTCAAACACAAACTAACTCCGTACTTCAAAGCTTAGGAGTAGTATACAATATTACAACTCAATAAAACACAGTCCTAAACTTGCATCAAGGTGATACAAGAAAGGCTCACAATTCACAGAGACTCAAAACCCTAAAACTCTATTTTTCAATGACGACTTCGGTGATGAATTAGGTTTTGCGTCATTCCTTATATAGTCTGAAGCAGTACCGGCTTAACCTTCTTGTTGGGCTTCAGAAAACAATGATGATCCATCAAAAGATCTACTCATAAGGATCAGAACCAAATCACCAGATTTTTAAAATGTTGGAGCATCTTTAGGAAATAAACAAAGTCTCCTAGAATATTGGCACATCCTTATGAGATAAACACAACGTTGATTCTGGTCAAACAAAACGCGTCTGGCCAACAAGTAAACATGTGTGGATTCCTTAAATAAATAAAGCGCATTAATTAAAGCGCGAAATCAGGACACACTTAAGACGTGCCCACATGTTGAAACAATGTGTCCAACATCTGCTTGTATATTTGTTTTAGCAATAGTGAGGTCAACATACAAATATCCAACAATTATTTATAGGGTGAGTTAGTCTAACTAACTCTTAACTACCTAACCAACTAACTAACTCTAGTTTAGTATTAACTAACCATGATTTATTCACTATACTCTAATAATTTTAACATTCAATGATTTAGATATTTGTAGTTAGAGACTAAATATAAAAAAAATCACATGTTTTTTTCAAAAAGATATATCTCAAATGATTTTTATGAAAAGCTATTTATTTTAAGGTTTTTGATTTGAAATTTAATTATGCAAGAAAAGTTGTAAAAAAAATTATAAAATACTTAAAATGACTTTTATGATAAACTGTTTAAATCAATTTTTCAATTGAAGTTTTCTTTAAAAAATTAAAACAAAAATATAAAACAAAAATCATTTAAAAAGAACTAAAACAAACGGCCCATAATCCCAACCCAACATGATTTTGGAAAAAAATACATCTCTTATACATTTATACGAAATTAAACCTCACAAATGCCCTGCAAGTGGTAATTACATAATACCTGTGTTTGTAATTCATTTGTGGATTCTTGTTTTTTTTTTGTTGACTTATACACTCAAAGTCTCAACTTTTTTTGAACAAGTACTCAAAGTCTCTCCTTAACATGCATAATTTGACATAAAAAACATACATCACACAAATATCAAGCTTTTCAACTAACTGCATAGTTTGAGTAATACATAATTGCATACAATTGAAACAAACTCATTTTATTCAACTTTTTTTTTCTCCCTTATTTTTTATGACAACAAAGTCTTCTTTTCAAATACAAATTCCACATTTTAGAATGCTATATTTTTGGCATTACAGAATATTTTGGCATATTAAGGATAAACAATAACCTTTCCTATTTTAGAAGGTTTTGTTTTGGTTGAATCAAGAGGGAAGAAAAAAGGGTATAGCTCATATCTAACATAACAAGAACTATACAACACTCTACAACCTTTACGATTATTACAAAAAGTTTGAAAATTGTTCACTGCAATAGCCAAACACTGAGCACAAGATATCTCATCAAGGTCCCTAGTACATTGAACCAATGCATAAAGTGTCACAAATGGTGACAACACAGTTTTTCCCTTTCCAAGTCCTTTATTTTTAACCATAACAGCTTCTCCTCTTATTTGATCCATTAAATTTCCAAGTTTCTTGTTAAAAACTTCAGAATCAGTTACATTTTCAACATTAAAATAAAATATACCAAATGATGTATCAACTTCACCAATGAAACTCTTGTTACTATACCTTAAAAAACAATAATCATACCAAATTCTTGCGTCGGCTTGGTTCGGACAACGTTGTCGGATTTGTTTTGTTGCATCTTGAATACAATTGGAGCAATCTTGTTTGTTAATATCTCCCCTGCATTGAGCTAAGCCATAAACTTTTTCTTTGTTATTACCATATGTTGTAGCAATAAAGAAAGTGGAAGGAGTTTGAAGGGCTAATTGAGACACTAATTTATCAATATTAGTTGATAATTTTCCTCCAGTGCTAATGTTTGTGTTTTTATTGCAGAATTCCCCTAAAGGGTCTTCTGATTTTGCACTTGAAGTGCTTAGAATTATTAAGAAAACAATTTTGTATAATAGATACATGGTTGGTTTTCCTTGTGAAAATTCATAATGTTAGTGGTTTTTATGAAGGAAAATGCATGTGGGTGATAGTGGAATGTGGAACTGTTCAGCAGACAATTTTGACTAATTATAATGCTTGTTTGTTGCATCCTCCACCACTATTGTGGGAAGAAAAACTAAGCATGATTGTTGACCTTTTGTAGTTAGCATTGATAATGATAATGACACTCATTAGACTTTATGTGAGGAAAAATTGATATGTAAATACAAATATCTCTGGATGAATAGAATGTTCTCTAGAATAAAGCATACAAATGTTCTAGAAGCTTTATGACCATTTAAGTTGCTTCTAACTTGTCCCCGTGAACTTAGCTTTGCTGGTAGAGACAATGCATAATAATATATTTAAGATCCGGGATTCAAGCCCCGAACGCCACCAAAATAAAACTTGCTTCTAACCTTTTTTTTTACTTGTGGATGCTTCATGATAAGACTCTCACTAATGGTCCTCTATTTTTAAAGGGGGAAAGTCACTTACGTTGTTCATCTTTTTCTTCCATATTTCTTCATTTTTATTCCACATTTTCTCTCTCCTTTTTAGGCCTAAAGTCACCCAAACATAGAGATAAGATTCGAAGTTAAAGAATCCAAATTCGCAAGACTCTTGATGCCACCCTAGAGAGTTCGATATACCCTGGTCCGAATTTGGAATGAGGTGGAATATTATCATTCACAATGCCCTATTTCATTTTGAATTTTGATCGTTAAAATTCAATTTTTAAGTTGCAAAATATTATTTTGTTTCACAAGTCTTATCACAACTTATTGTTTAGTGAGCCGACAAATTGTATCCACTTATTGTCACATATATATTTTTTGTTATGTTAGATATGAACTTATTGGGAGAGAAGAGAGAAAACTTGTAGATTTTATAGTAAAGATAATAGATCAAATAAAAAAGAATTGGAAAGTCTCCCGTATAAGATATTGCATTATATACGTATGGGTCAGAGTTCGAATCTCAATCCCCATTATATATAGGCAATCTCATTTAATGTGATAATGTTTAGTTTGTATACTATCAAACTATTTTTTTTATTCATCAATCTAAAATTAATTTTTACACAATGAAACAAATTTTGTAAAACTCATAACCTATTATTAATTTGATTTGTCGGTTATATTAGAGGATACATATTTAGCTCCAAAATCTTATCCATGTACAAAAACATAATTTTAATGATACTCTCATCATTGAGGACCAAGTTGATACTTATGTAATTATTGATAGGGGTACAAATGGCCGACCACCTATGAAAGACTTATGGCCTAACAACATGTTGGCCAGTTTTGGCAAACAAGTTTTGACCGAAAGGCTGGTCTACTCGGTGTTTTTCAATACATTTGCTCTCTCAAATAAACATCAAAATATCATTTTTTTTTTTTACATATTAAGGGTCCGTTTGGTTCGAAAATTAGGAGGGGAGGGATTTTAATGGATGGGATGGGAAGAAAGATATTTTAATTAAAAATGTGTTTGGGTTCGTACGGGGAGGGAAGGAATTTTAAAATTATTTTACCGTTTTGCCCTTAAACTGAATTAAATAAGGATAATAAAGTAACAAAACAATAACGATGTAATCGATAACAACACGATGATGGAAAAACGGATTAGCAATATGGGTTACAAGTAGTAATAAAAGTTGTTACTAGGAAAAATTGTTAATAATATGGAATAAAAGTTGTTACAAAGATAATATGACTTACTAATAATAAAATTTGTTACAAGATAATAACAATAAAAGTTGTTACAAGATAATATAACCCATAACCTAATAATAATAAAAGTTATTTCAAAGATAGTATAACCTAATAATAATAAATATTGTGATAAGAATAATATTGAGATTTTAAATTAATCTAAGGATAATTTTGGTAATGCAATAAAATTTGCTCTCCTCCTTTCCCCTCCCCTCCTCTTCTAAAAATTGAACCAAACACTTCAAATTAAAAATCTTCCCTCCCCTCCCTTCCAAAACACTCGAGCCAATAGACCCTAAGAGGATAACAGTTAATTTGATCTATGAATATGTAACAAGGAGTCATTGTAATTATTCATTGTGTACTATGTTAGTTAAAATAATCTTTTAGATTACAATGTTTCTTTAATATTGTCGTATATGTTCTTTATAAATAGTTATTAATTGTCATATCAGTCCATATATGAAAATAATTAATGTCGATATTGATGATGTGCCCCTATTTTAACGTCAAAGACCATTTTGACTAATAAAATGCACAATCAAAGACTATTTTAGAATTTCGATACACTGAAAGACTATGGCTTTGTTTGGTAAAAATAATGGATAGCTTATAAGTTAGATGATAACTGATAGCTGATGGTTGATGACTGATAGTTTATAGCTGATAGTTGATAGTTGGTGACTTATAGCTGATAAACTAATTGAACTGTTTGGTAAAATTAACGGTTCAACTAATTAACATCATTTTTATTTACTATGAAGGTGTGTCACTTATGACTCAATCGTATGTATCAAATGCTTCAATAAACCATTATGCAATGATCACGGTTTCTCATGACACATAATCTCAGTTTCTGACCCTATAAAAAATGTGTCATAAAGTTATGGTTTTA
>Ga0228711_1008217_pt1 | contig 14754 bp, 6 predicted proteins | sample MedpolnodulmetaG_2_FD_177996 | JGI IMG/M metagenome (GOLD analysis project Ga0228711, IMG submission 177996) | Root nodule microbial communities from Medicago polymorpha collected in Santa Monica, California, United States - brown nodules | ecosystem: Host-associated > Plants > Roots > Nodule...
TATCTGACCAACACAAGACCAGACATTGCATTTGCTGTCAACAAACTCAGTCAGTACATGAGTTCACCTACCATGGATCATTGGCAAGGGATAAAAAGAATATTGAGATATCTCCAAGGCACAATAGATTTATGTTTGCACATAAAACCTTCTAATGATCTTGATATAATAGGGTTTTCTGATGCAGATTGGGCCACTAGTACTGATGATAGAAAATCCATGGCAGGACAATGTGTATTTCTTGGAGAAACACTGATTTCTTGGTCCTCAAGAAAACAAAAAGTAGTGTCACGATCGAGCACGGAATCAGAATACAGGGCCTTGGCTGATCTTGCAGCTGAAGTAGCATGGGTTAGATCACTACTAGCAGAACTGAAGTTTCCAATGCTCAGAAAACCAGTCCTGTGGTGTGACAACTTAAGTGCTAAGTCACTTGCATCCAATCCTGTTATGCACGCTCGTTCCAAACACATTGAGATAGATGTCCACTACATACGTGATCAAGTCCTAGAAAATGAAGTCACTGTGGCTTATGTTCCTACTGCTGACCAGATTGCAGATTGCTTGACTAAACCTCTTACTCACACGAGATTCAACATGTTAAGAGACAAACTTGGAGTGATTGTGTCACCACCAGTTTGAGGAGGCGAGTTAGAGAAAGTCAGAATTCCAGAATTCATTATTAAGGATCATGACTTAATTTCTATGATATGGTCAATACATTTATTGTATATTATTCTGCATTACTATAGCAATTACTGTAATTACAATTAGCAGGATTCTAGGATAGTGATTTCATATCATTACATGTATTTAAGCATACCTTGTCTATGCAACAAAATATAATAATCATCACCATTTTCTATCTGTAGTGAATAAGCTTCAGAAGACTGTTCAGAAATATTTTGATATTGTTGTTGGATTTGAAGAGAAAGAGAAATCCAGCAATGAAGGTAATTTCTATTTATGATTGATTGATTAATTGAAGTCTTCATGGCTGTTTGATATTCTTCATATTCTTAATCTGTTGCATTTTGATATTGCTTGTTTTTCTGAATCAATAGTTTGAGGTATTCTTTTGAAAAACAGTTTTTTGGTTTTTAAAAATATTATAAGAGTAAAACATGTTTGATTTAGGGCATTTTTGAATGAGTTTTTATATGAAAACATTATGCTAAGTAAGATCATATAATCTGAAAATACAACAAAATGCAAAATCCTTACAAAATTCAATTTCTAACCTATATATTGAAAATAATAAACAATAGATCTCAATAGTCAAAATTTTATAGGTTGATAAACAGATGGTATAAACCTATAAAGCCCAGATACGTAGTACGGATACGGATACGCGGATACGTAAAATTTTTAAAATTAAGATACGATACGGCTAAGATACGATAACAAAATATTTATACTAAAATTTATATGCATGTAAAATACTTAAAAAAAACATTGATTACCCTTCAATACCGTATAACTATAAAAGTCACAATTTACAAAAAAATAATACATATGGCCAAAATAAAAAATGTAAAGTTTTCATATAAATCATATTCTATTTTTATTCATATGTTAGGTTATCTCCTCTCTCGTTACTTTCATCCACCAAAAACATAATTTTTAATTGGTTATCAATGATTCATATCTTAAATTGAATCATATACATCTTCATTGAATTTTCACAACACAGTCTCATTTTTTTTTCCACTTCATGTTTTTCCAGGATATATCTTTGTGAAGTATCTTACAAGTATCTGTGTGTATCTGTCGAGTATCTTATAAGTATCCGATAAAATATATTTAAATTTTAAAATAATCAATTCCGATACTCCGTGGGTACGTATCCGAGAGTATCCGCGGAGTATCGGTATCCGATACGGGTACGTCTCCATTTTGGAGTATCCGGGCTTCATAGGTATAAAGATTTATGTAGTTTCAACATATAAAAAAAATTTGAGGTTTTATTTAAAAAAAAAAAAATTTGAGGTTGATCGTTATTTAAAATTTTGTGTAGTTCCACATAATAACACAATAAATGGAAAATCTTTTACACGTTCATGTTCAGCTCTTCCAATTTGGAGAAGTTGGAACACAATTGAAACACCCACAATCCAAAATTCTATAAAATGTAAATTTGAAGTGAGGAAATGAATTCCAAACTCTTGTAATCCTTTTTAAATGAAATGGTGGAGCTTAAGGTGCTTTACCAAGCATAAGCTATTTTCACTATAGATAATTCTTGATTGCAGCTACGACATGTAAACATCTAATCAATCTCTAAACTTTTGTCAAATTTGACCTCATCTTCCATATTAGTTTCTTCTTCTCTTTAAACTCCTATTTAAAAATAAATGAAGCTTTAAACTAAATATTGTTAAAATTTAAACTAAGAGAAATGCTAAATCTCCCGACAATAAGTCTCACGATATTATCACGATAGTGTATAGTAACCATGTGGGCCACTGCTTATGTTTTCCATCACCTCATGTATTGCAATAAAAAACTAAATCTAACGGTTGCAAAGCTTCGGGAATCTTTCTTGATAAAAACCTTTGTTGTTAATAGCAATGTTGTTAAACTAAATATGGTTAAAAGAGTTCGGTTTTTAAAGTTGAAATTGTTCAAAAACTTCCCCAAAATATGTTGTAAAAAGGTCTGAAGATTTTTTTTTTTTTTGGTAGTGAAAGGTCTGAAGATTTAAACTAACTAATACTTCTTCATAGATTTTAAAAAGTTAAGATTTTTAAGTTCAAAAACTTTTTTGAAATCCTATTTAAAATGTAACTTGCTTTAAACAAAGTAATACTTTAAGGTAATTCAAAAAATTTAAGATTCTAAAGTTTTATAACTTAAAAAAGGTCAGATTTTGAAGTTCTAAAAACTTAAAAACTTCCCTAAAATGAAAGATATAAAATGAAGAAATTAGTTGGTATACCATTATATTTTTTCCTGAAAGTCTTAAGTTGGGAAACAAACACAATGCTTGAATAGAGAATAAAGAAGCAGAAAAGTGTTGTCGTGACATTACAGTTATGAAAGATATAAAAAGATGTAAAAAATAAAAAAGTAATAAAAATGAAGAATAAGATAATGATCAAAGCATAATACCATCCAATAAATAATCTGCATTTTCAACTGAACATGTTCTTCATATTATTGAATATCAGTTGTGACTATGCTTATAAGAATTTAGTAGGATTGTAATAAGTGAAACCATGGACATTATTCATAAAAATAATGTTTTTACATTACAAAAGGACGGACACCACTTGTAGGAAAAGTTTTTCATGGACACAACCCCAAATAAATATTATTTGAGCACACTCACATAAAATTAACAAAATTAAATAAAAAGTATTTAGTCACGTCAAAATTATATTGTAATTTTATTTTTGGTTTAATTGCACTTTTGACTCCCTATGTTTCAAGAAGTTGCGATTTTGGCCCCCTAACTAATTAAAATACAAAATAGCCCCCTATGTATTGGAGTGACACTTCAAATCCGCCACGTGTGCATTGCTTTGAAGTGCCACGTCAGCGTTGACTGAGTCAAAATTGGTCTAGGGGGCCAAAACTGCCAAAGATCCAATACATAGAGGGCTGTTTTGTATTTTAATTAGTTAAGGGGCCAAAATCGCAACTTCTTGAAACATAGGGGGCCAAAAGTGCAATTAAGCCTTTATTTTTCTTTAACTTTTTCTAGGTTTTATGTGTGTGCCCAAATATTTTGATTTGGGTTTGTGCCCAACCAAGTGTTCCTCACATAAAAGACCTAATACAGTGAAAACTGGGGCAGATCCCAAAAATTATACTGACAAACAAAACAAACGCAACCCCTAGAACTACAACCTTGAACTTCATAGTCTTATCTTCATGCCACTGTTGCAAAATAAAAAATATATGACTCCGAAACAATATATTTTTTCACTCCAATTACAATACAAAAATGAAACAAAACAACCAACAAACCTTATAATGTTTGAGCTCTTTCTTTTCTCCTCTTTCTACTGCAAGCCCTTGTATTGCATGCCCAACTAATGTCTGAGTTATTACATACCAACCAAAATGAATCAATGTCAAGTTAATATGACCATTTTTCAATAAAGAATAATAGAATGACAAGTAGACAAATTTTTTATGCTTTCTTTATACTTTTGATGATACCAATGTGTGAAAGAACAATTGTGTACTCTAATGTGTGTTTAAAGTGTGCATGACCATAAAATTAAATTCTAATTTCAAAGTCAAGTTATTGATTCTGGAAGATCAAGCTCTGAACGCAAAGGAAAACATTTTGGTATTCAAGAGAAGCTTTGATGACTTAGAAGATGATCTAAAATAACGTGAACAAAAAGTCAAAGCTCTAGTTAGAAGTTGTATCTAAGTCTGATGAAAGCAAGTTATGATGGATACGTCAGGAGTCTAAGAGACTCTGACAAGTTTTGTCTTCTTATGATGGAACGTAACGTCGCTTTCAAATTATGATCTAACATTTTGTCTTATTCTGATCACATGCAGAAACAAACAGAGAATTTCAAAGGCAAAGAGAACACAACATATCATTCTCAAATAAGCAAAGGGTCCTTTTAATACTACTCAACGCACAATTTGTCTTCTTCTGATCACATGTAGAAACAAATAGAATTTCAAAGGCAAAGAGAACACAACATTTCATTCTCAAATAAGCAAAGGGTCCTTTTAATACTACTCAACGTACTTATCCATTAGAGGTAAACTTTTTCAACCCTGATCAAAGCTTCTCAAGGACTTTTTTTTATGCATTGTCACTCTTCAAACAATGACTCATTTATTCTCTCCAATTTAAAGACTTGAGCAGTTTGAAGAAAATAAGAGACTTTGCGTAATTTTGCAAGATCCAAAATTTTATCAAATTATATAGTGCACAAACACTTAAGAGAAAATCTTAAGAACTTTGATATCTTAGAATTTCTTAAGTATCATAAGTCACTTAAGCTTATTGTTGGTTTACCACTTTGTGGGTATAGTGTAAACAAACAAAATTTGTTTCTAAAGTCTGATTGTAAAAGTCCTCTTGTGTTAGACAAGTAAATCTTTGACTTGTGTGTTTAAATGATTGTAATCTTGTGTGATTATAGTAAAAAATCAATTGGAAGTGCAAGAGGGTTGAACTACCCTCCAATTGTGGGGGTGAACTAGGATGATTGCTTGTGTTGTCTAACTTTGATTATCTTGCTTGATCTGTTTTGTTTAAACACTTAAAAAAAGACTTTCAGAAAAAGCCAAAATAAATTCATCACCTTCTTGTGTTTTTCGCACCTTTAGTCGGCAGAGAAAAGAAATTCTCATAATGCTTACATTACCATACATGAATTTTTATTTTTTTTACTAGCGTTAAAACAGACACTCCATAAAACAATTTTTAAATTGTATGTACAAATGTTTGTGATATTATAACAAACTATGTTTATATTTTACCAATATAATTAAAATTCTTATATTTTTAAATAACATGAACAATATATCATTTTTTTTGGACAAAACAAACAATATAACATTCTTAAAAGCAAATTTGTTTAAAGGTATATAACTCAAATAAAGAAAAATCAATCCAAAAGAATATTTATTCCCTTTATATATTGTGTTTCTTAAACCCATTATATATAGTTTTTACAGAACCTTTAAATATTGTTATAGATGTTGAGTTGATTGTCCTCGTGAGTTTAGCTTAGTTGGTAGAATAATGCATAATATATTTTAGGTCCTCACATATTTTTTTATATCGTAAAGTTGTTGATTTTATTTTGGCAGGTTTTGATTTTATTTTTATACTCTATATTCCGTTTTTTGATATTATATTTATTCCATTTAAATTCTTCCTACCAAATTTTTTAACACAATAAACTAATTTTACTTTTCATTATTTTATTTAGTCAACTTTTTGAACAAATATCAAGTGCAATTTTCCTAAACATTCTAGAAACTCAAATTTAAATATATATTTTTAGAATAATGTTATATTTTATTATTATTGGAGTGTCCATCTGTCAGTTTTTTTACCGGATTAAAATTATATGTACAGATGTGTGCGACTTTGCAAAAGAGGACCATAGAGAAGAAGAAAAGCTAAACAAAAACGGATCTTTACACATAAAAAAAACGGATCTTTATGCCATAAGCAAAGTAGATGGAGGAAACCGAAAGAGGGGAATGTAAAGTGCAATATTGGCGCGGCAATTTTCAAGGAGGAAGGTTGTTATGGCATTGGTTTGCGTCTTAGAGGAAGGCATAACAAATATATAAAAGTTAGGACAACTTGGTTTTAAGGATTACCACAACCTCACGAGGCGGAAGCAAAAGGATTAAAGGAAGCGATGAAGTGGCTTGGTAGTTTGAATTTGTCTAACGTGTTTCTTGAACTTGACTGCAAGCAAGTGGTTGATGGCATCACTAGGAGACTCAACGCCAATTCCATATTTGACGCTATTCTAGATGTTTGCAAAGCTTCTTTGTGAATTTACCAAAACTTTAAGATAATGAAATAAGGAAAAAATATATACTAGTATAAGTTACACAAAGTTATGATGAAATAAGGAAAAAATATACACCGGGATAATTTAGTACTATTTGGGAGAAAAAATTGTTTTAGATATTTAACGTTTTTTAGGAATATATATATAAAAGATTGATTTTTTTTTTGGAAAGAATATAAGATTGATTTATGAATACTTTTTTTTATCGTTATATAATAGTAAAATAACATTAAGTTAGGATGAAATCAGATTTTTTTCTGAAGGGAATCAGAAAAAATTATATTAAGATAATTTTATTTTAGACTAAAGCTGTTTAAAATTTTGTTATCTCCTATCTATCTATATATGAAAAAACTGTTTTAGATACTTTAATTTTAGACACTTATCTTAAATATTTTATTTCTAGGACCAAGACTAAAACTCAATGAATCTTTTTTACCATTAAAAATAACTATACATTTGGTTTTTGGGCAACAAATCTGAGAGTATTTTGTTATTTTCTCCATCAACTATTCCATATTGTCGATTTCTAAGAACATATTTATTAAGACATATTTAAAACTAAAAAAAAACTATATTTAATTTAAGAAATTTGAAAACATAAAACCAACAACAGCCTCAGCCCATATATATTAACAGTAATTCCATTTATTAGGACATACCTTTGGGAACCCAGTCAAAACATAAAACCAACAACAGCCCATGTATTTAACTTTGTGTAAAAAAGTTAAATACTTTTTATTGTACCAAAAAAAAAAAGTATTTAACTTTTTGACTAAAAAAAAGCATCTTTTTTTTTTTTGAAAGATAAAAAAATAATCTAAAAGGATAAAATCATGGTATGTTTTATATATTTAATTAATTAACGGGCTAACTTAACGCATATTCCTTTTACCATTCATAAAAAATTCCTTTTACTATTCATAAAAAAATAAAACATTCCCCTTTTTTGTAGCTTTTATATCCCATTAATACAGTTCATAACGTACAATTATACAGCTTTTAATTTTCTTTCCCAACTCATTTAATAATAAAGTGGAGTACACACAAAACTTTTGGTATTGTTTTGATATCAATTTAAGTATCATTTTAAGGAAAGAATCAAGCTTCACCTATGCTCTCTACCTCTCTCTCTCTCTCACACACACATACATATAGTGTATAAATACTCAATATTTTCACTATTACTAATATACACAACAATATCAACACAAAGTCCTATTATTTAATCCTTGGAAGACAAATTCTCTTCCATTTTTGTTTGTGTGCCATGACCATGAAGAATAATAAGGATCAACAAGGTACTCTAGCCTTATCATATCTAAAGTTTTTCAATGCTCAACTATATTTCATCAATTTCTTTGGTCATATTCTTGTATTTGGTCTTGGTTTACTCATTGGTGTCACACTCACTTTTTGTCTCAAAAATTTTTCATTCAACTTTCAATTCCAACACTTTCAAGATCCATCTTTTAGCTTCAATACACCTTCCCATATTTCTCATTCACCTTCCCATATTTCTCATTCACCTCCTATCCAAACAAATATTTCTATCAATGAGAAGAGTTTGGTGATTACTCATAAAAACGTTACTTCAAATGGGTTGGAGGAATTTTTGAAGATTCCAATGGCTATGCATGATATGAATGAAGAGGAATTATTTTGGAGAGCTTCGATGATTCCTATGATTCATAAACCTCCATTCAAACAAATACCAAAGGTTGCATTTATGTTTTTGACCAAAGGAGCTGTTTTATTGGCTCCTCTGTGGGAGAAATTCTTCAAAGGAAATGAAGGGTTGTATTCTATCTACATTCATCCAAATCCTTCTTTCAATGAAACGGTTTATGATCAAAGCTCAGTCTTTCATGGCCGAAGAATCCCAAGCAAGGTACGCTTTCAAAATTCTCTTTTCTTCTAAGATTTTAAAAAAGATAGTGTGATTCTCAAATGCTGGTTGAATGAGTCATTTTCGGAACGACTTCTCTATTATTTTTTTTTATAGATTCCGTCCACTAGAGGTAAATAGATACTCTCTTTTGATCCGGATTTAAGCCATAATTTACGTCTAACCTTTTTCGTTAGATTGAATCCTGTTGGTAAAACCACTTCTTTACTTTTTTTTTTCTTTTCCTTTTCTAGAAAACTTCTTCACTTATTCTATTTATTTTTTGGTACAAAGAACCACCAATATGTTTTGTTTTTTCAAGTCAAATTAGGATATTTACCATTTAAAAACTTTAAAATGCATTAATTAAAAAATTAATAAAATGGTAACTCCTGTGGTAGCTCAATAATGTAAAACAGCTGTTAATTTAAAACTAAATCATAATTATTTCTATATATTTTACGTTTTTCCTTTTCATTTGATTATAAGGGTATCTGAATTGACGTGTTTTCCATGATTTGTGACCTGTTTGAGTTCTAGAAATAACCAAAAATGAAGCAAGAAGATTCATTTCCTCACATTATGTGTATTTTTTGGCTCCTAAAGTAAACAATTAGATGCATAGTAATTGCCAAATACAAAAAGTTCCTTAATACACGCCATATTTCATGTATTACAGAGGATTTCCTTCCAAAAAAAAAAAAAGTATTACAGAGGATTCTTGTGTTTTTGGCAATGCCACTATTGTATAATCATGTGTCTTGAATCCAATAATAACAAGTTTTCAAATTTTACTTCAAGTGCAAAATTTCTCTAATTTTATTATATAATCTTAGGAATCTAAGCATATTCAACATTTTTGCTTCAAATAGTTCCTACCACAATGTGCCATCAATATTTTTTTTTAATAAATAAATGAAGTTGAACATTAACTATAGGAGTTGCACATTACATCATGAATTTTGAGGACTAGCTTCATTGGTCTTATATACTTATTTTGGTTAAACTTCATGGTCAACACTCAACATACAAAGATGATAATTTTTTAATATTATTTATGGTTGCTTCCACAATAGTTAAAGCAAAACGGTTATGCATACTTTTCTTTGATTCCACTCCTTTTGCAGGTCCAAGAAAATTCCGTTCCTCATTTTTAAACTCACTTTTCTACACCTAACAATTTTTTCACAATTCTTTTCTTCATGTACTTTGTCTCTTGCATCTGTAAAAACGATTCCAAAGACAATAAAATGTATCCTTTTGATAAATCATTTGCTTTTAGATAGCAACGTATGTATTAACTAGAAAAATTTGCATACATCATACACATTATTTTTTTTATACACTATACTAAGAAGAGGGTATATGTTAAATTATTATTTTGTAACGGTCCAAATACTAAAATCTAAATTTGCTTATTTTTTTTTAGTAGATTAGCATATTGTACAATAATATGAATTTAAGAAATGTTCCTTCAACATCAGGAACATATTAATCATGTCTTATCTTTTGGTACACACATTGTTGGACATGAACCCATTCTGTTGGTGGCCCACTTACTCATTTTAGAAACTTTTATTCTAGAAAGACAAATAAGAGGACAAAAATAATATTTTTAATCTTTTGTCCTATTCTTTGTTTTGTTTTAGTCCTATAAAAAACTCTAACCTGGTTTTGTCCTGCTTTTGATTCTTGATATTTTGATTTTATTTCCTAATTCCTATGATATTTATTTCATATTGAAATATTTCCTTTAATATGTAAAACATGTGGTATAAATTTCAGTAAATTCAAAAGTTAGTTTCCACAGTTACATGCAGAGATATTTTAATTTATCAAAGAATATTTACAGGATCAATAATTTTCAAATAGAAGCCAAAATAAATGATTTTCTTTTGTTATGCAGGAGGTAAAGTGGGGTGAAAATAGCATGATAGAGGCAGAAAGACGTCTACTTGCAAATGCATTGCTTGATTTCTCAAACCAACGTTTTGTACTACTTTCAGAATCATGCATACCATTGTTCAATTTCTCTACAATCTACTCTTACCTAATGAACTCAAGAAAAACCTTTGTGGAAGCGTATGACCTAGAAGGTGCTGTTGGACGTGGTAGATATAACTATAAAATGAGTCCATTGATTAAACTTTCACAATGGAGAAAAGGGTCACAATGGTTTCAAATTGATCGTTCCCTTGCACTTCATATAGTTTCGGATAAGCTATATTTTTCTATGTTCAAAAACTATTGTGACCCTCCATGTTATAGTGATGAACACTACTTGCCAACATTGGTTAGTATCAAATTTTGGAGGAGGAATTCTAATAGAACTTTGACTTGGGTTGATTGGTCAAAAGGTGGACCCCATCCATCTAAGTTTATTAGAACAGATGTGACTATTGATTTTTTGGAGAGGTTAAGGTTTGGAAGCACTTGTGAGTTCAATGGGAAGACAATTAATGTTTGTCATTTGTTTGCAAGGAAATTCACTCCTCATGCTTTGGATAGATTGCTTAGATTTGCTCCAAAGTTGATGCAATTCAATTGATTTTACGATGTACATTTGTACTTCGATTTATCATTGAACATATTCATTTGTTCTACATTTTCCACCATAGTTGAACCATCATAGTCATTGATTTAAGTAATAAATCAAGGGGCACTTAGAATTTGGCCCTTTCTTTTTCCTATTGGTTAGAGTTTTTTTTAATGGTTTGAATATATTATTCTTTGAAGGAATTGTCGATTTTGTTTCTCACTTTTATATTCCTTCTCAATTTGGTGAATATCTAGATTTGGAACCTATTCGTAGAGCTAAGAAACAGAATATGAAATATATCAAGAAATGAAGGAGTGAAAGCAACCGTAGATATCAACAACTATTGGAATGAGTAAATAACTACAATTTCTGATGAACTCCTCCAAAGTGTAGTTAGTAAACTGAGAAAATTGAATGTTAATATTTCAACCATTTAAATGCATATAATATCAATTATTAATTGATTTAGAAATGATTCATACTAAATTTTAGATAGTCCACGAATTGGAATAAGCATACAATGCGCAATGAATTGGCTATAGAAATAACCTTAAACTTATTTCATTAAGAGTGTTTGAACATGAGATTATTAAAGAGTGGTAATTAAATTTGATATATAATTTACACAAATAAAAGAAGCGGGTGTCACTTGACCCAAAAAAAGAAGAGGGTGTCTAGATAAAGGAGAAATTTTTATGAACACCCTTTAAAGAGGTACACCCGATCCACCACTTATGATCTATCCAAAATACAGTAAAAAAATAGGATTATGTTGACGTGAAAGAATTTTTTTTTTACCTTCTCCACTCTTTTAGAACGTATGTGATCTCTCTCTCTCTCTCTCTCTCTCTCTCTCTCTCTCTCTCTCTCCCCCCCCATAACCAACGCAACCCTGATCTTCTTTATCGACCATTGATCCCCGCCAATTCACTGTCGAATCAAAACTCACCGTTTACACTCACCTTCAATTTCCTCTCTGTAGATCCAAACCCACCTTTGTTGAATTCCTCTGTGTTGATTTCCTAAATATCATCAGATCCAAACCCGTCGCCGATCTCCTCTCAGTCACAATCACATCCAGTCATAGTTCCCTTAAATCTCTCCGCTTAAAAGTTAATCTCTTTGTTGAAGGTGAGTTTTTTCACAATTTTGTTCTATAATTTATGGGTTGAGACTTTATATTTAGGATTTGTGTGTTGTGAAGGCGGTTATTAAAAATAGCTTATGTTAAGGAATAAGAAAGCTTAGTAGATTATGTTTAGGTACAATAACTTATGGGTGGGCAAATACGGTTCAAACTGAATGAACCCGGCAACCTGAAGCAAATATTGAGCAATGGTTCAGTTTCAGTCAAGTAGTCGGGTCATTCAAGTGGTTTCAACAGGTTCAATCGGTTCGGTTTGGGTGGTCTTTTCCATCCCGTTAGTAACCGAACGAACTTGACTTAACCCAATATTATTATTATGTACAGGCCAATTACTTTTATTGCCCAATACCTTGCTCAACCCTAAAATCCCAATTATTTATTTCTTACATTCAGAAAAAGCAGCGCCGTTTCTTTATTCTTCTCTTTTTCTCTCGCTGTGTTGTTTCTTCTTCTTATATTACTTTTACATCCATTTCTATTTGCTACTACTCAAATTTGAAGCTTTATTGAAGGCTAAAATAAATTAAACCCAAACAATTATCAACATGACCAACCCAATCACAACACACATGTCTAAACCCCAAAGAAATAAGCCATCTTATTGCCTCCCTTAGATTTAATGTAGCGCCTCCTTCACTTCATTGTTTCTTCTTCCTTCTTTCTCTTCCAATCTTTTCATTTGTTCTATTATAGTCAAAATATCCTCCATGAGAGAAAAGAAAAATAAGAGTTTAGATATAAAGATTGAGATGGAAAGGGTTGTGATGTTGAATTGTATTGGGGTGTTGGAAGTCATTCTGATTGTTTTAGATTGAATCTATTTTTCTTTTCTTTCTTTGTATTTTTATGCTAACATGTCTTTTATTTTGGATTTTTCTGGGTGTTCAACTCGACCGTTCGAACCGGACCGACTGGAAATCGAAACCTAAGCTACTCGATTTAATAACCAGCTGTAATCAGTTTCGTGTTCACCACCCGTGGGTTAGGCCGATTTCGATGTTGAGCCCAAACCCTGCCGAACCGAACCGATGCCCACCCTACAATAGCTTTTGGAAATACTTAACCTATTTTTCAATTTTTTAATATTATTTATGGTATGAAATGTTTATTAGCATATGTTGGATAGTCATTTTGGGAGTCTTTTGATGATTAGTTGTGTATTTATATTTCATTGTTACATATTAATTTGGTTTAACTTGTGGGAAGAACTAAAATGTTGAACAATTACTACAAACTATGTTTACAAAAAGCTCAAATTTCATGCAAAAAATTGCAACGTTCAAATGAGTTTGTTATCTGTAATATTTTCATCACGAACATTGGATGATATCTTAAAAGTGTTTTTAAATACTTTGTGTTTTATCTATTCTCCAAATTAGGTGTAAGTACACTTCAATTTATTAGACATTTAATATGTATGTAATTGTTATGAATGATTAATATTAATTTTTCAGCTACGGATAAAGAATCAAATGAGCCATATATACAGATTTGTTAATAGAAATTAACAAAAGAATTATGGAAACCATGTTCCGATATCTCGTGGATATGAAGACCAATATATGAATGAATGATAATTTATTGAGGGAATTCTTGCATAGGTGGGATGCAAATAGGTTAAGATTTAGAGTACGGGTTAAGACAGTTGTCTTTAAACACGTAAATATTTGTTTAGCTCTAGGTTTGCCTATTGTAGGAGAACCTTTGCCAAAATCCATTGATAAGAATAGTCATGTTAGAGCCTTGTTTGACGTGAAAAAGATTATTGATGTTAAAAGTGTACATTCAAAGCTGGTTCTCTCCTTTAAGATGGGGACAACATAGATGATTTTTGTAGAGTTTACATCCTCTTTGCCTTCTGTATCTTATATTTTCAGAAAACACGCACATATGTTAATGTTAAAAAGTTTCTTTAAGCTTGTTGATCAATTAGACGCTCTTAAAACATATAATTGGGGTGTTGCTGTTTACAACGACTTAATTGATAATCTTAGTAGTACGACCTCAAAATACCATCAATGAAAGAACGATGACGTTGTATATATTTTTGGTTGTGTACCTGTATTGCAGGTATTGAAAATTTAATTGGTTTTTTTGTTTGTTGTATTATGTTTAACATATATATATATATATATACATATATATATATATATATAGTTGTTTTTTTAATTATACTTAAAGTTATGCCCAATGTTGTTTTGGTTAATTTTATTTGTCATTTGAATATATATGGGCGGTTGAACATTTATGTCTATGTAGTAGATCAAATAAGAGTTTTCCACGCATTAACAATTCGATCGTTGTGGATGGAGGACATGTTGGATTTTTTTTTCTTCAAATGAGACGGTGAATACTTGCCTTTAATATATTCACTCAATATTAGGGTTTTATAGTTTAAGTTTTCACCCACAATTATGTTAATTTTATCTATTTAGGGGTCGTTTGATGGTCAGGATAGGATATGAAACAAGATAAAGATAAGATATGATATAGACAAGATAAACACTATCATATCATGTGTTTGATGTGCACATGATAACAACTCGTGTATAACACTATATTATCATATTAAATAACAAAATTCTCCTTTTCATATTGTACATATTACTACAAAAACATCAAATAAAGAGGAAAAATTGAAATCGATAAAAAAATAAAGAGAGGA
>Ga0228711_1008218_pt1 | contig 14753 bp, 8 predicted proteins | sample MedpolnodulmetaG_2_FD_177996 | JGI IMG/M metagenome (GOLD analysis project Ga0228711, IMG submission 177996) | Root nodule microbial communities from Medicago polymorpha collected in Santa Monica, California, United States - brown nodules | ecosystem: Host-associated > Plants > Roots > Nodule...
AATAATAATAATAATAATAATAATAATAATAATAATAATAATAATAATAATAATAATAATAATAATAATAATAATAATAATAATAATAATAATAATATTGGGGTGAGAATAGGTTAGACCGTCTATCAGAAGTCTATAAACTGGCCTACTTAAATCCTAGTTCAGCCTAATTCGTTTATTAAATATGTTAGCTTCAAACTTGTTAAAAAGCTCATTAATTAAAATAGGTCAGACTAAGGTTTATAGAAAAGCCTACTAGGTCTACCACACTAACCCTTATATGTGTAATTGAGAAATGCTAGTAACACACATTCTAACACACACTTTTCAACACCTCTCTTTAATTGGTTAAAATTCACATGGGACCCACCAAATTCATATGGGACCCACATGATTTGGTGGGACCTTTGTGAATTTTAACCAATCAAAGAGAGTGTGTTGCTAGCATTCATATATACTCTAATATGTTAATAAATTTTTGGTTCTTTCAAATTTTCAATACCACAATTTATTTATTTTTGCGCAACTTTTTTTTCAATTTAAGATTTGCAATGAGTTACAAAACTTTTGGTATTACTCTCTAATTTCTATTTCAACGAAAACACACACTCGAGTATTACCCTCTTAATCTCGTATGATTGCCATTTTCATCTTATTCAAAATTACAAAGTAAATAACTTATTAGCAACAAAAATAAAAGTCAATAGATTAAATCTATGTAATACACGTTTATTTTTTTTTTTTTTGTGGTGGTCGGGCTTTAAACCTCAGACCTTACATATATTATGTACTGTCTATGACAACTGAGTTAAACTCACGAGGATCTTACAATACACGTTTACTAATCTCTACAAAATATATACAATATCTACAAAATTTTATTTAATATACATGCAATATTTGTTTATAAAGTGAGAAAAATGAAAGCACATGTTTTTCCAAAATTTTATTGACCTATTGACCTTTTAAGAAATACATATGCTTATTAACCTTTTTATAAATAAATCAAATGGGAAATTTAAAATTTTTACTAAAAATTAAGCTTTTACATATGCTATTAGGTGAGACCTAACTTTTAAAAAGATTAAGTCGGATTACAAATAAAGTCTTTGACAAAGTAATAAGTAAAATTCAAATGTAGTTTTTTTCATCTAACTTTAACCTATTTAAGCAAGCTCAACTTGACCCGACTTATTCCCACTCTTGTGTAGATAATACTACTAAAAAAAATTATACAAAATACTAAAAAATTAAAAATAAATAAAATATACTAACAGCGGTTATGCAACGTGTAGGTGGTAGAAAGCCCTATGAATGAGTCGGCTAAAGGATATTGGGCACGTGTAGTGATTTAATTCTTTAGCTGGAAAATAAAATAAAAATGAAAAAGAAAGAAGATCAGTTGGAAGGAGAAGAGAAGAAAACTGCTACTTTTGTTAGGAGCATATCATTGGACCTCAACTCAAATGTGAAGCACATTATTGTGCATATAAATAATTTGTACTTAATAGTTTTAAGTTTTATTTCACAATAAGAAAATCTATTAAATAGATTTTAAATTATATACCAATTATAAGCTTCTAGAATTATAAGGTATTCAGTTAGGAACAAAGTAGTAGTAGTAGTTTCAGTTTGAAGCAGTGTAAAAAAAGAAAAGGAATATAGATAGATAGTGCAGTGTGGTGGTGGCGGGGACCTCAAGGATATCGGGGTAAGGCAAAGTTTGTGGGGTCTAATACTTCCCTTTCAAACGTGGGTCCCACCGGTGAATTTTGGTCCTTTTGGATTTTCCTGTTTTTCCAACTATAAATCAAACCCACAGCCTATGTCCTCTTCCTCCACTTCCACTCTCTCGCTCTCTCTCTCTCTCTCTAGTTCCAAATATTCCCTATCTCTCTTTTGCCTCTTCAATTTCCCTTCTTCCTCTTTTGCATTCCATTGCAATTATCCACTTCTCACACCCCACCTCTTAACCTATTTTCTAATATTTTCTTCATCACAAACCCTAAGGTTTAATACGTTACCTTTAATTTCATTGAAACAAACTCTTAAAGATTAATTTAATTATAATATTTTTTAGTAAGGTGTGATATTAATATATTGGGTTTGAATTTTTGATTTACAGTGAAGATGACTCAAAAGAATGTGGTTGTGTCTGAGACCAAAACCGGAATGAATGGTAGCGGTACTATTACCGTGGCACAGAAGCCACCGGCAGCACCCGGTGGATACATTCACATTCCAAGGAGGAGAATTTTGAAGAATCTTGAAATCAATGGAGGACAGAGAATCAATACATGGATTGATTCTATGAGAGCTTCTTCTCCAACTCATGCCAAATCTTCTCCTTCTTTAGCTGAAGAATACAATTCTTGGATTGTGAGCACCATCACTCTGTTTTCACTGTTATATTATATATCTTAATGAAAACATAATTTTTTTGAACAAAAACAGTGGATCTGACTTTTTTTTTTATAATAGTAAAATACTCGTGCATTCACACATCGTCTTATACGTGTTGTTTTTATCGAACAGCTTCGCCATCCATCTGCATTAGATATGTTTGAACAAATTATGGATGCTGCAAAGGGAAAACAGATTGTTATGTTTTTGGATTATGATGGTACTTTGTCACCAATTGTCGATGACCCCGACCGTGCTTTCATGTCTGAATCGGTTAGTCTTTGTTTTTAAATTGGTTTATATCCTTTAAATAAATCTGTTAATTTAGTTTTCTAATAAATTTAGTTTTCTAATTCAGATGAGGAAAACAGTTAAGAAACTTGCAAGGTGTTTTCCTACTGCAATTGTTACTGGAAGATGCATAGACAAAGTACACTTTGACTCTTTCAATTTCCATTCTATCCTTTTTTTATCTTTTGAAATGAAAATAAATTTATGTATTTTCTGCAAACAATTTTCAGGTGTACAATTTTGTTCGTTTGGATGAACTATATTATGCTGGAAGTCATGGCATGGATATTAAAGGGCCAACAAAAGAGTCCAAATACAACAAAGTGAGTAAACTACCTCTAGTGTATTAACCTACATAGTACCTTGGAATAAGGTCTTCAATTTTTTTAATTCTTAAAATTAATTTACATTGGTAATGGTTTGTAGAATAACAAAGCAGAGGAAGTACTTTTTCAACCTGCCAGAGAATTTGTTCCCATGATAAATGAGGTTAGTCACACTCACACAACTCTTCATGGAATTTTATTTTTTTTTTTAATTTTTTTTTTTTTTTTTTTTTTATAATAAGCAAAATTAATTTATTTTAACTTTGTTAATTTTCAGGTTTACGAACAACTAGTTGAGAAAACAAAATCAACTCCTGGTGCCAGAGTTGAGAACCACAAGTTCTGCACCTCTGTTCATTTTAGATGTGTTGATGAAAAGGTATATTATAAGTTTATATCAATTAATCAGTGTTATTGATGCTAGAATATTTATGATCTAACTCAAAGTTGTTTATTATACACAGAGATGGGTTGAATTGGCACAGCAAGTAAAATCCGTGTTAAAAGAGTACCCGAAGCTTCGTCTAACACAAGGAAGGAAGGTGGGTCATGGTTCTATTTTCTTTATAATCAATTTTTTGGAGGGGGTGCATATTTTTTATGGTGGGGTGTGATTTAATTAGTTCAAAGGTGATTATGACAGGGATTAAGAATAAGAAATAAGAGATGTCTCACTTTCAATGTCAATTGTTTAATACAGGTATTGGAGATTCGTCCCGCAATTAAATGGGACAAGGGCAAGGCCCTCGAATTTTTGCTAGAGTCACTTGGTAAGTTTTAAATTTTATTTTTATGTTTTGGTTCTTCATTTGTCACAATCAAACATATATGTAATACATATATTTCATTGAACATATATTAATAGCACAAACTTATAAATATGTTACTGCTCATGGTGATTTGTTGGATAATTATTCCAAGTATTTGACCATTACAAAGAATTAAGAGGGTGACACCTACAACTCGTGGGATTAGTGTACTCATAAGATTACTGTATTTTATATCCATGCGTTTCTAAGTATATATTCATATTTTAATTTGTCCATCAATTTTCTAACTAATAAATCGTTTTCAACAGGATTTGCCAACTGTAACGATGTATTTCCTGTTTATATTGGTGATGATAGAACCGATGAAGATGCATTCAAGGTATCCAATGATCATTGTTTTTTTCCTTCAATTTTTTATTACTAAATGAACAGTATTTAATTAATTAGTACTAAGTCAATTTTGTTTAATTGTTTGTAGACTGTTTTGGATAATTGAACTAATTAATTGTTTTGAATTGTTTAATCATAAACAGAAATTAAGAGACATAGATCAAGGTTTTGGAATTCTAGTCTCTAAGTTTCCTAAGGACACAGCTGCTGCATACTCTTTACAAGAGCCCAATGAGGCAAGCATAATTTCATCTATTTCTTGATTATTGTATCATATCCCTTAAATATATTTCTTTACTGATTTATTAATTTAATACATTCAGGTTATGGATTTCCTTCAGCGTTTGGTCGAGTGGAAAAAAACATCTCCAAGATCACGTTCTAGGGTGTAAATGAAGACGTTGTACATCCTTGACTGGCCATAAAATACATGACCCTTTTTTCTTTTCTTTCTATGTTTTGTTCAGATTAGTACAAAAGAGCAAAAATGTATGGAAAAAAAAAATGAAAGACAAAAGTGTCTTTCTGAGTTTGAAGCTCGATTGTCTACATTGATGTAATTAGCTAGCCAAGTAGTAATTAGTACGGGGGGAAAGTATATGTACTAACCATATCAGATGAAGTGATTCTGAATGGGTTAAAATTTGTACCCTTATGATTATGATTAAATATTATAAGGTTACGTATCAAAAGATATGTATTTATAGGTTCTCTGTCGTGACATGCTTATTAAGTACTTAGTATGGTCCCACAGTCTAGTTTAATTGCATGCTCGTACGAATTTATTTGTTGTTTTGTGGTCATGACAACTTTGAAAATATCGCCCTTAAGTACCATTTGTTCCAGAATTTATGAAAAGAAAAAACTGAATTGCTTGCTTGTATTTTTGTGACAACATCAAATACTATAAATATTTATAAAACAAAAACATTACTCAATATATAAACAAAGGAGGAGGGAGAGGGGGACAAACAAAACAAGTGTCATGGTCTCTCAAGTTTTATAAGTTATTTGAGAGTTTTAGGTAATTATGTTATTGTTTCAAGAGAGATTAATTTACTAAGCAATTTTTGCGTGAAAATAGTAGCTATGAATAGTTTGAACATGATATTGATGTGTGAATACGTGTTGGTTAATAATTAGATTAATGAGAGATGAAAATCGGACAGAAGAAGGAGTGGTAATTAGAATTAAGTATTTTTTATAATATAACAAAAGATCTAATAAATTTAAGAAACTACTATGTTAAACTGCTGTTTCTTTCGGCAGCATGCAAAATATATTAGTATAGACTATAGATATTATAATTTTGTTCATGGTCCCCTATGATATCTTCATAATCAAATAGGACAATACATGCATTGAGACAAAAAAATCATACGTGGAGATGAAAATTGATTATCCAATGCTTAACAGTCCATGCAGAGTACTTTCATTCTCAAACATTTCTGTTTGACGATACACTGCAATACATGGGGAAAGAACTAAACGGATGAAGTGATATTACAAACTAGTTTTGGGTCTTTTGAGACCAATAAGAGAAAGTGGTAACTTCATTTCATATTTCACATCTATCATTTCAGCTGTTAATTGTTCCCCCCAACATGATTATAAGCAAAATTTATTTTTTAAGTTCATTAAATAATCGATGTATCTAATCTATAATATAAACCAGATACATCACTCACTTATAGTGGTGATTGGATGGAGTATTTCTTAGCAATTATTAAGTCCCTATTGCCCATTGTACAATTCTTGATTTACTTGCAATTTTTCCCCATTTAAGAATATGTACTGCTGTCCTACATATTTGGGTTTTGAGTGAAGATTTACACAAACAATAAAGGAAAATAATAATTCATATGGATAACAGATGATTATGGTCTATAATAGATAGTTGTCTTGATTCATTGAATAAGGCTACAATGTAATGTGCATAGCCATGTTAAAAAGAAAGGAGAATGCTAACCAGTGCCGTAAGGGCAATGGTTAAGTAACCAAAATAAGTACGTTTTTAATAAAAAGTAGTGTAATTATTACTTGGTCAATTGTAACAGCTTACTTTTCCAAGACAAAATTTCTATTTATGGATTCCTTAACCATTGCCCTTAAGGCATTGGTTAGCAAGAACCAAAAAGAAATTAATCTCACCTACCTACCCCTAGAAGAAGGTTACAATGATCCACTTGTATTAAACTTAGGACCACTTTTCACACGTGTATATAACTAACGTGAATTTGTAATACATGGAATAGCAGGAAACAACGGAGTTGTTGCTATATATATCTCAGTAAGATATCCTTAATATGGAGATAAGATCATCATAACCTTCAATGATTGGATACTTGGAGATTCAGGTAATAATAAGAGTAAAAGAGGGTCCCTTATCAAGTAGCTTATATTAGAATATTTTTATCCTATAACTGAAGCTGACTCAAAAGTTGCAGTTGTGGGCTAGACTTTATAATTGGTGCTCAAAAATACTCAACACTTTGTGCTATATGTCATTATTCAATGTTCACATCAATGCTCCTTTGGCCATAATGCCAGAGACACTCCAATAGCTTTAGTTCTGTCATGCAGCAGTATACTGACATTTATGTATTCTATACAAGTGTTGGAAATGGTTTCATGGATTCGTATATTAATACCATCAATCCAACACAGATATAAGCATATAAGTCTCAGACAAGGGACTAAAAATAGCTCTACTAACATAATTGAGCACTTCTAGCATATTGAAGGAATTAATTTGAAATTGGTTGATTTTGGTACTAAGTATTATTAACACCAATAAAATTAAACCTTTGACTGATTGTAGATCAAAACTTTGCATTTATATTATTTATTTAGAGATTCTAGGTTTGATAATTATGTTCCACTCATCACATGCAGCTTGGCGATATAAAATAAAAAAGAAGGTTACCTGTCCCTTGTATTTAAAAGGTGTTTCATTTTTCAGATTTCTCTAAAGAAAAAGGAAGAAAGGTTTGGGAGATTTCCATTATAGTTATATAGTACTTCTGTGTCCACTATTATATGAACCTTATGCCTGCTTTGTTTAAGTAGCTAGATTTGTGAGGTGGCACAATATACAATAAGAGATGGCAGAGAGAGATTAATATATAAATGAGCAAACAAATCATGTGAAATGACCACAGATATTATGCACATGCAAAAAGCTGTGCCCGTGTTATTGCAACAAGAAACATGCAGGAAAAGCTAATCTATAATGTAATTATGATCGAGATGGTATGGTTTATGGCTTAGATTCTGTGATTTATTAGGCACATAACAAAGTTGACAAAAGAAAAAAGAAGAATAGGGACTGGTGGAATAATTGGTGCTTAAGTTCGAAGAAAACTTATTTCTCTCTCATTCTTTTTGATTTTGTAATGTAGGATAGATGAAGAAATGTTACTATGTTTTTGTTAGTTAGTGAAAATGAAACATAACATTGTGTTTAGGGAATCTATATTGGTTGAATGAAGAGTTGGAATCCACTCAAAATTAAGTAGATGTTTGATGGGAAGAATAATAACATAGATATTTGGAATAGAGACATTAACATGACTCCATCCAACCTTTGACAACCCCTCTCAGATGTTAATTTGTGTGTGTCGGACGTGGAAAGATGGAGTCCACCAGATTTATGATTGATGTCTAAGTTTATAAACTAAGCTTTTCAAACCTTCAATTATTGAGGTAAAAGTTGAATACCATTTGTCATCTTTCATTTTCACTATTGGCTTTTGTAATTTAATTATTCCCCCATCTCCATCTACCTCCTCTATAATATGCATTGGCTCGTGATCTTAGGAAAATATAGTATATAAATGCATAGACCACTACTATAAAATATTTTTACTTCTATTTCAATGAATAACATATAGTATATTGATTTGAGGTGTACTTAACTAAAGTTTTACCCTTTGGTCACCCATTATGCACTCTTGCTCCCACCAACCCCAACCTAGGAGTTGAAAATTGCAAAAAATTTAATTAATGTAGCAGCCATATAATTAGGGGAGAAAATCAAGGACCCTATCATATTCAATTAGAATCATTGATCTAAATTATGGCCTACAATTGCAATTGCAACTACAATATGAAGAGTTTAGAAGTGTCTACAACAATATTGTTATTGTAATTGTGGTCGTATTAAATGTATTTGGTCACATTTTGCCGCAATATCAAAATTCGCAGCAACTACAATTTAAAACTATGATTATGACCATATATATGACCAATGTATTAATGTAGATGCACACTCACTATACTTAAGGTAGAAAATGAAAGACAAGATCACATTTAATTTAATCAACCTCATGCATGACTGTAAATTTTGGTTTGTGCAATGGTTTAACAATGTAAAGGTTTTAGAAGTCTCTCCAATTATATGGTATAGTAATTACCGTCGCTTATATATACGTTGTTGCATTTTACTGCAATATCAAAGTTTGCAGTGTACTTAGTGTGTGTTTAGGTGGGCCGTTTAGAAAAGCAAATCCACGACAAAAAATCACGTTTAGGCAAAAGCTACATATACCAAGTTCGGACGCTTAATCGAACATACACTTAAAATGTCAATCCAAACATACCCATGATCGAAGTGGGAATCAATTAAAACCCATAATTGGAACAACATGATCAATATAGTATTAAAGTGAATCTGGATCACACGCAGTAATTGAAATCATAAAGATGTAGGAACCTCTTGTCTTGGTCTTTGTTATTGTCATGGTGTCAGAACTAAGAAACTATGCTGGTGATCATGAGTGGTGAGCGATGGTCCTTAAGTACACCTGTATGGTTCTCACGAAAATGAGATATACAAATTTGTTACACGTGTCTTAGTTTGGAGAATCGGTCCCCGCATTGAGGGTCGAGCCCACAGAACAATGCTGTTGTAGTTTGTTGTGTTATGAATGAATACCATATTATATACTAGCACGTTATATGTATATATAAAAATTAAAAGTAAGCATTATATATTTAGGAATAAATTACAGGTTGAGAGTTGAGTTGAGTATTTGCATTTGTTGGATACGGTGAACTTGTTGGGCACATGGGTCTCCATGTGACCCAAAGATGCCTTGTTATTGGGGAGCAAAGAAATAATGATGTTCTGTTTGATGGGTCACAACTCAATACTACTCACTATAGGTTAGCTACTCATTGATCAGAGCAGTTATGCTTGTTCATGATCTGAAATCTCTCTGTGATAATGCACGTATGAGAGTGGAAATATTGAAGGAGGAGTGATGGAGAATGTGCCACAGGGTAGTGTACTAACAATGTCTTGTATCATGTGTTTGAGAACATTTTACCTTTTCCCCTATTCATTTTCGTATGATACATGGATACGTGTTCATGAACTTTGAATATTTATTCTTTTTTATCTTTACAAAACTAGTGTATTCTCTTCTTTTTTTAATAACAAAAAGTTGTGTATTCTGCTTCCAATACTGTCCAAAATAACCGGTATATTAACTTTTCCATTAAATATTTCACAATACTTTCACATGACTGATATGTTATGAATATTTCAAAAGTGTTAACTGTTAAAGAATACTAAATCTTGTATTTAATAAAATAGAAAAAGTAAGTGTTTTTTTGCTCAGAAACTAAAGTGTTGTTCATAAGCATCAAGGGAATATAGATTGATGCATTAGGCTTATTAGCTGGCATCTGATTTTCTCATGGATTCTATTTGCAAGTTTGGAGGGGAGGGAGGCGGGAGGGTTTGGGGGTGGATCGTAGAGGTATAAATAGAGAAATCTTCCATCTTTTTTGAAATATTGGAATACTAAACCCAATCTTATGGCTTTACAAATTAGTAATATCAAAGTTCCATTTTTTTTGGGAATTCTGCTCTTTACCCAACAGAAATTGCTCGCGTCTAACTGTATTTACTAATATACTCCTGTGTGAGTTAAGTCACGCACAGTCGCAGTCACGCATCAAGAAATTTTCTATTCTATATAAAATTAATTGATACATTTTATTCTTATAAATTTTCTTTTTACCCAAAGGTTGGTCTCAATTTTTTATTCTATATAAATAAAAAGATTAAAAATTGAACAAAAATAATCATAAAATAAATGCAAATATAAATAAAAAGAATGGAACAAAAATAATACATAAAACATCTCATTTTATTAATATCATTGATACAATTACAATAATTGATACATTTTATTCGAATTTACTAAATCTACTTCTTTGGGGTAAAAAGAGACCAACCTTGGCATAAAAAGAGACCGATCTTCGTGAGGTAAAAAGAGACCATCCCTTGAGGTAAGTCTAAATCTGGTTCTTTTTATACCTCAAGAAGATTCTTTTTACCCACGGTAAAAAGTTTTTGGGGTAAAAAGAAGCAGATTTAGTTTTACCCGAACGATTGACCTCTTTTTACCCAAGTCAATCGGCCTATTTTTACCCCTCGATTGACCTATTTTTACCCCTCGATTGACCTCTTTTTACACCAAAATAAAGACTAAAAAAAGAAGGAGATTTATAGGGGGAGAGTGATGAGGAAAGAATGTGAGATGGTGTGAGGAAATGAGAAAGTTTGGAGGGGTACTTATAGATGGGAATAGTAACATAGGTTATAAATACAATAAATGTAGTCAAAAAACGTGTAGAACTTGTAAAAAAGCTTATCACCGTCCAAAAAAACGTGTGTTTTTGAGCTCAGACCACCGACCAACCTGCGTGAGTTAACTCACGATGCGTGACTTAAGTCACGCTGAGCACTATTAGGTGCGTGAGTTAAGTCACGCATCGTGACTTAACTCACGCAAGAGTATATGTAAAAATACAGTTGGGCACGAGTGATTTTTCTGGGTAAAGAGCATAATTCTTTTTGAACAACAATTCATTTTATCTAAATGGTAGATGATAAGTGTACTTTCTTAGTTTCTCATATACATACTTCCACATATTCATAGTTACTCTTCTCCAATTTTTATATATCTGCAATGGTGTGTGTTTCTTTATTTCAAATCAACAATTTACACATAACCAATATGAAGAAACAAAAGTGGACATGCAAATGTTGATAAGATAGTTATTATGTTAATATTTGTCTCTTAATTCAAACTTTTTTAACTCTTGATTCAAACTAGTTAGCTATCCAACACGTGTGTCCCTAACATTTCTCTAAGTGATAATTACTTTTTTTCCATTTTTTACATTTCTTCAACAGTGTGCGTATATCTACCTTAAACCAACAATTTACAAAGAACAAATATGAAGACAAAAGAAAGATAGACGTCTTTTAGTATAGAGTAGTTATTATGCCAATATTTTATCTCTTTTTTTAGGGGTTAAATCATTGTCATTTTAATCATTCAACTTCTTTAACTTTTAATTCAACAATTGATCTACTCAATCCTCGAATTTAAAATTATAGTAATTATGAACGATTTTTTGTATTCATTCTTAGTAAATTTTAAGTTTACAACATATAAATTCATCGTGAATAATGTTAATATATTAATTGTAATCTTAGTTTTATTTTTTTCATAACTTGAATCTTGAATTTTTAACTCTTCAACTCTTATAATCCCTTATCTCAAAGCAATTTAGGTACTGAACCATTGCAGTTTAAGTTGAATAATGTTTTTGTTTTTCCATTTTTTTTGTTTTTAGCTGCAGTTTACGATCAAGAATGTAGGGGATATGAAATAAGTAAGAAGAAGCAATAATTATTTTAGTAAAAAAAAAGTAGTGATAATTATTTTAGAAATATTATAAAATTGGAGGTGTATGTACGTATATATGTTAAGTGGGTGTAAGATATACCCATCATGGGCTGATCTAATACTTGTATACAAGCCCAACATCACAATAAAAAGAAGATGATTGTTACTTTTTCCACCCTATAAGTTTCTCACACATCCTATTCGGATTTCAAAATCCGAAATATTTTAACGTGTTTTGAATGTTTTCATGGGGTGTTTATACCGTTCAGATTATATAATCCGAACTGCATAGAGCGTGTGAGAAATCAATAGAATGAGAAAAGAAGGAGTAAAAAAGATTTTGCTCAATAGGTCCATCGAGGTTGTTCATCTATCAAGTTGTAACTACCCATGGGCAATATCACTTCTCAACTTTATGGTACTTGGTTCGATACTTGTCATTAGGAAGAAGAAAATAAGACCAATGGATAATTTTTTTGCTTAATACAGTAATGGACTAGGTGCTAGAACCTGGTTGTTATTTTTAAGAAATTTTGAACAATTCTAGAAATGTATAGAGCAATTTGTTGGGAATGAGCAAAAATTGTTGGGAGAAGAGCCGTACCCAAAATAAAAACCGAAAGAAAAAAAAGGACTTTCAAATCACAATTGTGGTTGTTAAGCAATCAATCCACCCACATTCGAAGGCCTTTGAATCGATTTTCTTCCAAAAAATTATGCTAGAATTGATAGCCAAACATATGAACTTACACCAAAGTTGCTTTTAACACTAACAATCTCACGTTTGATAGACTTTAATGCGAAACCAAAGAAGCAATAAATTAATCTACTTCCCAAATTTTGTGTACGCACTCACCCTTTCACCTCATTATAGTTTTCTTCTTTGTGTTTTGCATCTTGCCATAGCCCCTCTAATACTCTCCACAAATCTCACATTATACTGTCTCAAATCTTGTACATTTAATATGGAAGAAATGCAATTGCTACAACTCGAACCTGTAAAATAAATCAATAAGAAAAGACAACGATGAAAGAAGAAATTCAGAGCAAAAATTAAAATCCAAGAAAAAACAATAAAAAAAAAATGAAGATAATAAGATCAAAAGGATCATAAATTTATAGTTTAATTGATGTTGCTACAAAGTACATGAACATATGTTTTCATCATCAAATAAATTTTCCAATAACACCAAAATGATCCCGTTCCCCCGTTTTTTTTTCCTTTGAAGATGATCCCATTCCCCATACATCCAAATAAATCATCAATATTGTTTGAAATTGTTAACACATTCTTGTGACAAGATTTTCGAATCCTTCCCAAGATTGTTAACCTTAAAATTACAAACAACATGAGATGTCATAACCCATGTTTTGAGTCCCGAAGCCGTCATCCTCACATCAAGATTCATATCCAATTCGAAATCCACGGGCTTCTTCGCCATTTTTTTGGGCAATGCCTTGTTCGTTCTTGTTACAACAACCTTAAATTGTGTCGAAGCATTTGTACCTTGTTCCATCAACTTTGTAAATTTCCCCTTAGCAATCTCAGTATTGTCAAAAAGCATAGAAGCCTCGGAATTTACGTAAGCGATTCCCAACCTTTTATTGGGATTCTTAGCCTTCAAATAAATTTCATAATGTGGTGGCCTAGTAACGTTTTTTACCTCAAAGCGGGAAATTGTAAATGTGGGTCCCTCTGGGTTGAAAACAAAGAACAATGTGGCTAATGTTATTCCAACAACGGCAACAATTGTAACAAGGATTATAGCAATGGTGAGCAAGAATCGAGGGCAACAACAACCACGTTGTTTTTTCTTCTTCTTATCATTGGTTGTATTGCGGTAACTTTCAACGATGAATGCATTTTCACTTGGTGGAACGCGGTAGACTTGATCTTTTGGAAATTGAACGATGTACATATTGTCATGGTGGGCGCGGCCTGGTGGTGGTGGCAATGGTGAATGTGGTGAGACAACGTGGTTGTTGTCGTTGGTGGTGGTGGTGGTGGTGGTGACGACGTTGTTTTGTGGGGCCTGTTGCTGCCCTTCCATGAACAATAGTAGAATTGGCTACGTGCACGTGTTGTTTGAACGACGCAGCTTCAACTTCAACTTCAACGAAGGCATGGATGGAAATAGGGGTTAGTTGGGGAACAATGAGATGTTGAATGCAATATTGGGGTGGTGACAGCATCGAAATTAACACACAACGAAGCATATGGGTGGTTATTATTTTGGTGTTTTGACTTGAGGGATATATCATAATAGCTAATTTGAGATTGTTAACAAACATTGAAATAATTTATTTTGTCAATGAGGTCCTCCATTATTAGTATGTAAAAATAATTGTCCATTTTTCAATTTAATTGGCATGCTTGTAATAACTAACAACTATCACCAAAAAATCCCTAAAAAAGAAAAAAACTAATGAGACTAATTAGCTGGGCCGTTTCTACAAAAATGGAGGCTCGGCTCTCAAATAAAAATAGACCTCTAGTCAAAATAAAAACACAATTTTTTTAAAAGAGCAAAAAAAATTATAATGTTTTTTATTTTATTTTTTGAGAGAATAATTACAATGTTTGTTTTTTTAAGAAATAATTATAATGTTTGTTGTTAGAGCTTATTGGAAGAATAGGAGATAGTATTCAGGATATATAAACCTCAAATCCATAAAAATTAGGCAAAAAAGAGGTGGAAAAAATATTAAATGATAAAAAAACAAAAATCAGCCCTTACAGAATTGAACTGAAGTACACAAGTTCAACATCTCCACATTTTACCACTAGGGTCATGGCTTCCGTATTCTAAACTTTTTAATGCTATTGGTATATATTAAAATCTTTGGTGCATTATATATATATA
>Ga0228711_1008219_pt1 | contig 14752 bp, 11 predicted proteins | sample MedpolnodulmetaG_2_FD_177996 | JGI IMG/M metagenome (GOLD analysis project Ga0228711, IMG submission 177996) | Root nodule microbial communities from Medicago polymorpha collected in Santa Monica, California, United States - brown nodules | ecosystem: Host-associated > Plants > Roots > Nodule...
GGGGGGGGGGTTGAATTGTGTTTTTGGAAACTTCTTCTTTTACATTCTAGATAACTGTCCTCAGGTTCAGAGTCTGAAGTAGTTCAGAGTCTGAGAGAGTTCAGAGTCTATAATTGGTCTATATTGTTCCTGATCTTGATTAAGTTACAATTGTTTTATTGAATTAGTGAGTCAGAATTTCAAGTGTTTAAGGAATCAAAGTTGAACTTCTATAAAAAAGGGAACTTGATGGCCTTTTCTTGTTGTTGTTATAACCTTGAGTAAATTTTGAGACAACCTTAAGGAATTTTATCTTCAGCAAGTAAGAATATTTTCATGCCATTTTTTCATCATTAAGGAATCCAAATTTGTATCTCATAATTTTTAAGGAATCCAAATTATGCTTTGATTGTTCTTTAATTTTCTGATGGGATCCAATTTTCTTAAAACGTGCCATAGTTGTGTGGTAAACCATGGAAAAACAAAATTGGTCAAATCAAAGGTGATAGCTATTCTATGTGAATTGTGTAGTAGCGATATTGATGACACTTTGTGAGCTACTATTTGGCAATATTTTATAAAAACATTTGGTTATGTTTTATGTAAATCATTTTGTCTTTCTCAATAGGATACTTTCATTTATTTATATTAATTATCCATTCAACATACAGGAGGGGCATTGATATAAAATAATTTTGTCAAACACGTTTCGTTCTAATGTTACCACCATAATAGTAGAAAATTATTTTATTGGGTAACTACGATACAAGGTCCTAGTTAGATGACAAAATAATTAAGTAGGAGTTATTTGGTGATCATATTTGAATCAAACCTTAGTCCTCGAGTAAGTATTAGGAGTAAGTAAATTTGAAACTAAGTTAATAAATATTTAATTGTGAAGGTATAGAGATTTCGGAGAAATGACCGTTGCGCGAGAAGTTTAAGAATTGCTACCGCAAAAGTAAGTGCATCACTTCACACGCTTCCGTACATGTAGATGTGCATATGTCTGTATATATTTGTGTTGAGATAATTATCATAGTGCTGTTATTTTGAAATGAATGTTATGTGTTATATATTTGTCTTGTGATTATCTTGGTGGTTTTGTTTTGGCATGAATATTATGTGTTATTATTTGTGTGGTGTTGTTTTAACATAAATACTACTTGTTTATGGGTGAATAAGTAACTAAAATGGTGATTCATAACTATATCTAAAGGTGGGATACTAGACTTAGAGTTAAGGAGTTATTACCCAATGGTGAGGTATTTACGGAGACATTCATGCATTAGATGACTCAGACAAATACCCAACGGTGGGGTAGTGACGATTCATATGCATTAGGTGTTTCAGAATAATGCTCAACGGTGGGGTACTCAACATCAAATTTTAGGAGTTATTATCCAACGGTGGGGGTATTGCTCAATGGTGGGGTATATTATTGTCCAATGGTGGGACATTTGGCTCGGCATAGAGGAGAAATCCGGATCATGAGCATTGACATGTAGACTGACCAACAGGGATTAACACATTTTAATTGCATGGTTAGGTGGATATATATTGTCTCTTCGCAACCTTACTTTGAAACTTTCTCAACAGTTGCTAAGCTTTCCACAATAAGAGTACCTCTAGCACTTGCTTCAATACATGGTTGGCATCTGCATCAGCTGGATGTCAACAATGCCTTTTTGCATGGTGACCTCAATGAAGCAGTTTACATGGTTGTTTTTTTTGTTTTTTGAAGAAGCTAAATTAGCCCATCCAAATTGGCACCAGAGAGAATCTAACCTGAGACCTTGAGAGGAGTACACTCCCAGATCCCAAGCCAATACCACTAAGCCAACCCAAGTGGGTTAGTTTACATGGTTGCTTAATTCTCTCTATGAATTAAGCAAATTAGTAGGCAGTGGTTTGAGAAGTTAACACAATTCCTCTTTGCTCAAGGATTTACACAAGCTATTCTGATCGTACCCTCTTCACTTAGTTCACTTCTACCTCTTTCACTGCACTTCTTGTGTATGTGGATGATATTATCCTTGCTGGAACTTCTCTATCTGTTTTTGATGAACTCAAGGATGCTTTACACAAAGCTTTCAGAATTAAAAACCTTGGGAAAATCAAATTTTTCCTTGGTCTTGAGGTGGCCCGTTCTTCTAAGGGCATATCTCTGTGTCAGAGGAAGTATTGCCTAGAACTCTTGGAAGATGCTAAACTTACTGGCTGCAAACCTGTTAGTACTCCACTTGACCCTCCTACACGTTTGTATCAAGATGCAGGTTTTTCTTACCCTGATCTTGCAGCTTATAGAAGACTAGTAGGAAGGTTGCTTTATCTTACTACTACCAGACCGGATACAGCCTTTGCCACTCAGCAACTCAGCCAGTTTATGGCTTCCCCACAATTACTCATCATCAAGCTGAAATTAGAGTGCTCAGATATCTCAAGAGATCACCTGGTCGTCGTTTATTTTTCCCCAATCATCTGATTTGCAGCTCTTTGGTTTTAGTGATGCTGATTGGGGAGGGTGCGCCGATACCAGAAGATCCATCTCTGGATATTGCTTCTTCATTGGGAAATCACTTGTTTCCTGGAAATCAAAGAAGCAAAACACAGTTTCTTGCTCTTCTGCAGAAGCTGAGTATAGGGTTTTAGCTTCAGCAACACGTGAGTTACAGTGGATGTGTTTTCTTCTTCATGACTTACACCAAGCACCATCTCGTTTACCAGTTTTCTATTGCGATAATCGAAGCGCACTTCACATCTCAGCTAATCCTGTGTTTCATGAACGTAGCAAGCATCTAGACATAGATTGCCATCTTGTGCGTGAGAAGCTTCAAGGTGGTGTTATGATATTACTACCCATTTCTTCCCATAACCAGACTGAAGATGTATTCACTAAGGCAACAGGTCCTCGTCAGTTTTATAAATGCATCAACAATCTAGGTATGGTAGACATCTACCAGCCTCTAGCATGCGAGGGGGCATTAGAGAAGCAAGAAAATACTGAAGCAACTGAAGATATTACTTAGTGCACAAGTGTCATTTACATTTGTAATTTAGATTGCATTTACATTTCATTTAGGTTACATCTAGTTGGTTAGAAGTTAGATACACTCTAACCTTCTATATAAGCTTCCCTTTGTAACAGATTCAATAATCAATCAATAATAATAACTTTTCAGTTTCAAGCTTTTTCATGGCTTCTGAGTTCTTAGAACTATCCCAAGGCTAAAAGCATTCATGATTTAGTTAAACCATAAAAATTGAAAGTAACAAAGTAGGGAAGAACAGAAGTACCAACTTATCATTCATCCACTATAGAGCAACAATCCGGTACATTTACTGCTTCCAACAGATGATGATTCTCAAAATTAAACCATTCAAAAATTTGGAGTAGGTTTTTCTCTCCAAGAGGGTAGTAACAATATTGATCCTACCAAGCCAACGAAACCAGTGAGTAATCCTATCCCCATGCACATGTATAATGCTTCAAAAAATATTGAATTTTCATCTCCTGCATTTGTTGTTGGCACTTGATCTCTCGGTAGCTCTTCGTCTTGACATTTTATATCAAGTGGTTCTCCACAGAGATTAGAATTTCCTTCAAAACTTGAAGCGTTAAATGTCTGCAGCTGTGTTCCGATTGGAATGTTTCCATAGAGCTGATTGTTCGACAAATCCAACATAGTGAGACGATCAATGTGAGCTAGACTAGAAGGAATTCTTCACGATAGATGATTTCTTGACAGATCAAGAAATTCTAACGACTTCAAGTTTCCCACATTTGAAATGATTTCTCCACTGAGATTGTTCCTTGACAAATTTAATGCTACATTCTAAATTTGATACCGTTTGTTATATTTTTAAAAGAAATGGATTTTTTTTTTAGAAATTTACTCAAAAATGGTAGAAGTTATTTCTAACTTATTTGACATAAGTTAAAAATGAGATTTTGGCATTCACTAAATTAAATATTCATTGTTTGAGATTTTTAAAGTGACATCTTTTTTTCATATAAAAACATTATGAAGAGGCTTATGTTTTGCATATCTTCAAGTGGATATATGGTATTACTTTTCACCAAAAGCTTCTCTGGTTTGGAAAGAAGCAGAGCCTGCCCAACAAGTTTAGAGTCCTAAATCAACTTTTATTGCAGACCTTTTAAAATAAATAAAAATTACATAAGCCTTTATGAAAATAAAATATAATAAAATAAAATATTTAAATTTTCTTTAGACCAATATAGTTGAACCTATGCCAAAGAGGATATGATGTCTTCACATCTACCAACTTAACTATTTTGTTATGTTTTGGATAATGTGGTGATGGCATGGGCATAACTATAAGAGTATAAGTCTATAACCCTTTCAGCTTCTCAAAGTGATTAGTATATATGAGTTGAACACACAGCTTTTTAATCAAAATAATTTTATTCTCATTAAATTGAAGATAAAACTTCTAAAAAAGGACAGTGATATAAAAGTGTGTCAAATCAATGTGCCTGATTGCATAGATTTATTCAAAGAAAGGAACTTCCTTCTGCCTAGAGATATTACATTAAATCTTAACAAAACACAGTCACACACTTGGTTTTAATAGGATGAGATTTATTCATAGTATGCTACCCATAACCAGAAAGAGATTACATTGAGGATGTGGACTGCACACAGTTTACCAATCTACATTATTCTATAACATCAAAAGATGTAATTATCACATGCAGTCAGGAATAGGAGATCCTGCAAAAATAAAAATTGATTTTAGTTCATGGAAACAACATCAAAGCAATGCACTTTCAATGGAGGCAAATGAAAATAGCCTTGAAAAAACATTAACAGCAAGAAATGTCATGCAAACTGTAGTAAGAAAGAACAGAAGTACCTGCTCATCATTGTAACTAGACAGGTTCAGTCATTGCTTCCACCACCTGATGACTTTCAATATCAAAGTGTTCAAGAATCTGGAGTAAGTTTCCCTCCAAGACGGTAGTAACAGTATTGATCCTACCAAGCCAACGAAACCAGTGAAGAATCCTATCCCCATGCTCATATATAACGCTTCCAAAAATATTGAATTGTCATCTCCTGCATCATCAGTTGTTGGCACTTGTGGTTTTGCTGGTTCTTCTCCTGGACATTTTCTATCAAGGGGTTCTCCACAGAGATTTGAATTTCCTTCAAAACTTGAAGCATTAAAGCTGTGCAACTGTGTTCCAATTGGAATTTTTCCATAGAGCTGATTGTTTGACAAATCCAACATAGTTAGACGATCAATGTGAGCTAGACTAGAAGGAATTCTTCCTGACAGATTATTTCTTGACAGATCAAGAAATTCGAGTGACTTGAAGTTTCCTATGTATGAAATGATTTCCCCACTGAGATTGTTCCTTGACAAGTTTAATGAATCAATCCAAATAAGTACTCCATTTCAATCGGTATTTCCCCTGTAAGATGGTTGCTTGAGAGATCAATGGTTTTTAAAAACTTATCTGCATTTTTGTAGCGTTGGTCTACACCTTTCCACATCAAGGATAGTTGGAAATGATACGGCATATAAAAATACATACCACTGGTTCTGATTTGATACATGTGGTCTGTTGATGTGGTTGAGCTCATGAAGTTCTGAGCCATTAAAGTAAAATTATTTACACAAGTTGGGATTCCTCCTGATAAGTTATTTAGTGACAGATCCAAGACTTGAAGTTTTTTCAAATAACAGAGATTTGATGGTATACTTCCATTGAAGTTATTGGATCGAAGGCTTAAGATTACTAATTGTTGTAAATTGTCTCCGATCCATGAAGATAATGGACCATGAAACATATTTTCTTGAACGTCCAACAAAGCCAACTTGTTTGAGAAGTTCTTCAATGAGGAAGGAAGTTGTCCACTCAAACTATTATTTCTTAAAATCAAAGCTTGCATGTTAACAAGGGAACCCATTGAGAATGGATTCTTTCCGGACAACTTGTTATTACTCAGGTCAACAAACTGTAATGAGGTTAAATTATTCCAACAATCAGGTAACTCACCCTTTAATTCATTGCTTGACAAATCCAACAGTTTGAGAGTATTAGAATTACTTCTGTTGCATAGAAAGGAATCTAAATCTGAAAATTTGTTATTGGACGAATGTAGTGATACTGCTTGCGATAAAAGAGATGGAATGGAACCTTCAAACTGATTTGAACTCAAATTTATTACAGGATTGTTGGTACCAAGATTGAGTTCCAAATTAGGAATCATGCCGGTGAGATTGTTGTTTGAAATGTCCATGATACCTAGTGTTTGCAATTTTCCCCAAAACCAAAGAGGTATTGGAGATATATTACTGACATTTGCAAGGGAAAGATCTAATAAGTGATTTTGTGTTTGAAGCCAATTTGGAAATCTAGAATTCAGATTGCAATATGATAGATCCAAACTTAGTAATTGAAAAGGAGGAATCCAATCATCACTAACCTTCATAGTAAACAGGTTGTAAGACAAGTCTAGCCTTTTCAATTTGGAGAGGTTAGTGAAATGGAATTCAGAGACGACGCCTTCAAAAAAGTTTCCTCTCAGGTCCAAATGATCCAACTCTGTAAGTGATCTGATACTCGTGGGTATTTCTCCAATTAATTTATTGTTGTCAAGATACAACTGTCTCAAAAATGAGAAGATTGAAAGGTCTGGTAACGTGCCCGAAATCTCATTATATGATAACCATAGTTCCTGTAACGATGATAGATTTCCAATGCAATGGGAAGAGTTACTGGAGGTGATAAAATCTGAAATCTCTCCACTCAAATGGTTATCAGTAGCTTCAAATATCTGCAAGGTGCAAATATTCCCAATTGATTTTGGGATTTTTCCTTCTAGATTGGTGTATGAGAGTTCAAAACTTACAAGTGATTGCATTATGTTTCCAAAATCTTCAGGAATGGGACCTCTCAATAAGTTATTAGAAAGGTCAAGTTGTTGAAGATTGGAGGTGTAGTTAAGCACCCAGTTGAATATCATTGATGACGACGTCAACTGATTGGAAGATAGAGCAAGGACAGTAAGAGAAGTAGTGGAAAAGTTCAAATGAGAATCAAATAAAGGAAGAATATTAGTGCCAGAAAGGCTACATCTTCTTAGATCCAACTCTTCAAGGCTTGGAAGCTTCATTATGAATTGCAAGGTGTGATGAGAAGAATCATTTAGATTTTGAACTCCACTCAAGTCAAGAATTCTCAAAGAAGAGAGATCTGATAGCCACTCAACATTTCCTTGAATTTGGTTGCTGATTCTAAGATTAGAATTGAAACCAAGTTTAAGAGATTGCAACATTGAAAGATTTCCAAGTTGGAAAGGGATTTCTCCAATGAGTTCATTGTTGCTAAGATCAAGGTGTAGCAATTGTGAGAGATTCCCAAGTTGAGAAGGAATCTTCCCATCAAATTGACAATTTGATAGATCAAGGTGTCGCAGCTTTCTGAAGGAGCCTATAAATTTTGGGATTTGACCATTACTATTCAAATGACTAAGATCTAGATATGTTAGATGTTGCAACTCAGTTATGGAAGGATTGATTTCACCAAACAACTGGGATACGTACGAGCCAGGCAGGTCTAGCTTTTCAACGTAACCAGTTTGGTTGTTGCATTGAACTCCCATCCATTTGCAGCAATCTGCATTTGGACCGTACTTCCATGTAGACAACATACCATAGTCATCTTGAATGCCTTGTTTGAACGTGAGGAGTGCATGTCTCTCACTCTCTTTGCACTCTGTGTCTCCATTCTTTGCCGCTGAGTTGAACCCAACAATGGAGGACAACATCAACAATGCATGGAATGTACTATAATTATAGTTTCTCATCATCATGATGTCAACAACAAAATAAAGATGAGTTTCTCTAATGTATGCTATATTTTAAAGAGTTATACACATATATATATAAGGAGTTTCTCTAGTTCAGGAAGGTTTTTTTTTTCCTGCTTTCTCTTATCTTAAATCTTATAATTTTATCGTCCATCCATTTAATTTTCAAATTATATTCACTAACAAAGATAATATTTTGTCTTATATGAAGGAAAAAAGAGAGAGATTTTGTCATTTATACAATGTCAATTTTTAGTTGATGGAATAAAACAGCAACTTATATTCACATACGTATGGAGTGGGGAAAATGGGTTTGGGATATCTGTACTTAGAAAATCTTCTAATTGTGGAGATTTGAAAATGCACTTGCCAATGGCAGGAAGGCTGCCACAAATACATAATTTGCCAACGGTGGATCCCAACTTCAGAATAACAAACATAGAGTGGGTCCAACAATAAAGACATAAAGACTTGTAATTTTGATGCGAATGCATTTGGTTCTGCGTCATAAAAATTGATTTTGAATTAATTGATGGTGTAAAATTAATTATTGTTAAATTTGAGTTAATTATAAAATGATTTATGTTTCAATATATTTATGTAAAAATGAATTGAATAACAAATTTAAATGTTAAAATTATGTGTAGAATAAAAAATCTTCAATTTCTAGCTTATACTAAGAATCTATTTTGGTAAAAAAAAAATCAATTTTATTTTAGAGCAATGTAAAGTTTAACTTTTAGAATAAAATAAGTTAATTAATCATCGATATTTGATATTATTTACTCTATGTAGATCCAAAAAGTATTATTCTATTTTCCTTTTCATTTAGGATTAAATTGTTGGCTAGGTACTTTCTAACCACAATTAAAAGTTAATTAAGTTTTTAGTTCCTATAAATATTCACAACTTTGTTTTTAGTCCCTACAAAATGGCAATTTTGGCCCCTTTCATCCCAAAATTGTTAAGAAGACGCCATATGTCCCAAAAAAGAGAGCATAATCACAACTTTTTGAGAAGATAAGGGGTCAAAAGATCATATTTTCCTTATTTTAGAGGGTCAAAAGAGCATATTTCCCTAAACATGAGGATCACTTTTGTCATTTTTTTATAAGGGGCCAAAATTGCAACTTTTTTAAAACTTAAGGGGTGAAAAGTGCACTTTAGCCAATAAAATACTTAACCTAAAATGATATAAAGGTATTTATAATAAAATTCATTTTAATTTTATAACCATGTTATATTTTTTTTGAAAGAATTTTATAACCATGTTATTAAAAAATTATTATTATAAAAATGAAATCATAAAGTGTGTTTTTGCTAGAAAACTTTTATTAATTAACTCGCTAGCAAAACCTTTTATTTATTTAATAATTTTTTTTGAAGGATTTATTTATTTAAGAATAACATCTATATGAAATCATCAAATATTAATGCTACAACCTCTTAAATGTTTTTGCTAAAAAAAACCTCTTAAATGTTTATTTCAAAAAAAAAAAACTCTTAAATGTTATTAAGATGACCTAACAGAAAAAATCAGATGACCTGACTTGTAAGAAATTGTTTAATCTATAATGAAAGACTTGGAAAAATATGTTTTTCTAAGTCTTCGGAATTTGGAAAGTTATGGACCATATGGAATTAGCTTTTTGTGTAGAATTGAGGAAATACATTCTTGCAGGAAAAAAGAATATCAAAATTTAAGTGATTTGAGTTAACTTTATGGCAAATGTTAACTTGTGCCTTCAAGGGCACATGTTAAAGAATTATTATGGAAATATACGTATCAAAAGTCGTGCATTAAACTTATTAAAATTTAACATGTTATTAGTATGGACATCTGTGTCAAACACGGGCTAAAATTTCATTATACTTAAGCGAGATAATGTTGTGATGGAACAAATGTCAGTTAAAGTTTTACATTGAATAAAAAAGTGCAGCTTGAAAAACAAATAAGTAACAAAAAAAATCATATACTTAATCCTTCAATTTTTGGATGAAGAGGTGGTATCATATGTGATTGCTCTTTTTAAAATGTGTCGACTCACACCAATGTTGGCTCCCTTGGAAGGCCCAACAGTGGCATGATATCCCGATTCAACATTGTCGGAGAGTGGGAGTGGTTCTTGGTAGTTGATCACGGGCACGGAGAGCCTGATATTTAATGAAGAAATGTTAATGTATCAAGTGCGAGTTAAACTTCCACATTTATGTAGGAGTAGATGTTGAACAAAATATAAGTGAGAAGACAGATATACCTAATACCTTGAGACTTGGAATGAAGTTGTGATATTAATCTCACTTGTGTAGCTGCTCTTGGCCTAATGTGATTATATAACCCAGTGTAATTTTTAGGTGTCATTTGTTTAGTTTTTTTATCTTAAATTTTATTTTTTAATTGTCATTCACTTTCATGTAAAAAAAATTATTCAACCTATATTATTTATAATTCCTTTGTTTTTTTTTATCTTTAGTGGGATCTCACAATGGAAAAATATAAATGTGTTTTGCTGAATTGACAAAATACATGCTTATTTTTAAATTGATGTGACATTTTTTTTTTGAGTAAAAATTGATGTGACATTTTTTTTAATGAATCTAATATATTGGTTGCATAATTACCCAATAATCTCCAATTCCTTCAATAAATCTATAAAATTTTCATCAACCCACCGTAAACTCTCACGGATAAAACACACACTACTTACTTCTTTTTCCTTATAATTTCTCTCATGTTTAAATTTCTTTTTCATTTCTTTGTTTTTCTAATTTACTTTCTTTATTCTCATGAAAGAAAGGAACAAAAACATTCAACTATGAAACCGCTACCAACCCACACTTTTTACCATATTGTGTCTCTGACCTTATTTGACTATCTCACCAAATCACAAACACATATAGTCTAACATATAAGAGAGATATGTTAATGTATCATGTGTGAGTCAAACTTCTACATTGGATGCAAGAGACATTGAGCAATATATATGTGAGATGACTAATATACCTGTTGTTTAAGATTTCCGATGAAGATGTGGTGTCAATCTCACATGCGGGGCTTCTCTTAGTCGAATGTGATGATTCAATCCATTGTATAGTCTCCATCAGAAATCCAAACACTATGATGAAGTATTTTTTTAAATTTTGGGATGTCATTTGCTTAATTTGGTTACATTAAATATTAATTTTTGCATGTCAATTTCATGCAATTTCTTTGTCTAATCTCTATTATTTCAAAGAGGGATGTTATTTGAACAACCACTTTTTTATACAACGTTTTTGACAACCGAAATTTAGAAATTAATATAGGTATTGGCACAAAAACAAAAGAAATACAAAGAGAAAATAAAACACAATGTGAATATGTGAGAAAAAGTTGTCACAAAATGGTTGTTCAAATATCATTTCTCTTTCTCTATTTCAAATTCCTTTCTTTTGGTCTTTGGTGGGATTATACTAAAAAAATATGTAGATGTATTATATTGAGTTGACAAAATACATGTTCATTAGATATTTTAAGTAAAGATGTGATGTCAGTCTCATTTGTGTGATTGCTCTTAGCCTAATATCGTGATCCAACCCAATGCAACATCTCTCTATCGTCCTACCATTATGATGAACTACTTTGTTAGTGTTTGAATGTCATTTATTTAACTTTTTTGTATTTATAAAATTAATTTTTTGATGTGCTTCGCTTTCATGCTATATTTTATTCACACTCTAATTTTAAATTCTTTCACATTTGCTGTTTGGTGGGATTTCACAATAGAAAAATCCACTCATGTGAAAATTTATGTTAAGCTAACCAATTTTTTCGAGAGATCTTATATATCAGTTATGTGCTTGACGGTACTTATTTTGACATAGACAAACAACTACATACAATTTTTTCAAACCTTTGTTGCACTATAAATCCATAAATTGCTTATGTTGACACACATGTGGTGAATCATTGAAGATATATAAAACAATGTTACAAATGACGAGAGAACTAATTGAACACAAATCATTGTTTTTTCTACAAAATAAAATATAACTAAATATACAAAATTACAACAAATTTTTTTTTGATACTGGACTTTGGGTTGTCAAATATCGTGAAATTAATCCAAATGAATGTCATGAGTAAGACACAAGTTAGAGAATGAGAATTAGCTATATATTTTGATCACTATTATAAGAAGAATCCGAAATATACAACCATTAAGTGTAGAATCCAAATCTATATCCAAACTGAAGGTAATTAAGTGTAGAAACCGAAAATCCAACAACCATTCAATTCTGAGTTACAGAGCAAAATATACGGCCCAAAAACTAGAAACATGTCTTGCGAATTTCAGCTCACATTTCGTAAAAATTCAACCATAACCAATCAAATATTAGCAATCAATTCCAACAGCAATATCAATCCTTAATACCACAGCAACATTCCATTTTAAGGTTCTTAGATAGAGCAGTGTTTCTCTTCTTTCACGTGTCTGATTGGAAAAAGGAGAAATGAGGAAAAAGAGAGACATAAGGTTTATACACTTGTGAGGTAAATTTACCTTCATGCCCCTTATGTACAAAAGTTCCTTTAGTTATGCTAAATTCTTGTTCATTCTATACTTCCCTTTTAATTTACTCTTAATCTTGGTAATTTATCGTGTAGAATATTACAAAAGTGCTTTTTACTAGTAATTTTTTTTATAGTGCCTTATTTAGTTTTTTAGCTCAAAATTTAAATTTTTTGTCAGCTCTTAAAAACTAAAACAGAGCCAACAAATTTGTTAAGACGGCCCTGGGTAAGAGTGGTTGCTATTGGGTTCGAGGTGCATACCGGTTGTGTTGAAGAAATAGTAGATAATACTCACCTTTGAAAAGCTGGGGTTTGGAAGTCAAAAGTCTGGTTTGACCAGTTGTATTGAAATTGCTTTCCCACCCGGACTAGATTGCAAGGCAGTGGAATAAATTTCCCCCTAAAATGTGTGTTGTTCAATCATCCTTTCGAGAGTTGCTATGTTTGAAAATGTTTGGAGAGTTGCTGGTGTTTGAAATATTATCGAATTGGCTTCACAACAATTTGATAATGTGAATGTGATGGACGCTATTTTCAGTATTTTGCAAGAGGTTCCAGAACAGCAAAGAGATGATAGCTACTGTAATGTGGAGTACATGGAAGAACCACAATATTAAACTTTGGCCGCAATTGGTGGAAACAAGCACAAACATTTTAGAGCGAGCGAAGCATGTGTTATAAGACTGGTGAGAAGCAAACCACAAACAACAGGCTGATGTTCCGCAACACGCAGCAACATCTGCAGCTGTAAATTCTATGCACAGGTCGCATACGAATAGCAAAACAACAAGCAGTAGGTGGACTAAACCATGAAGTGGACATTATAAATGTGACTTTTTTCTTCTTTTTCAACTTCCAAGAACAATTTTGGTATTGGTATGTGTATTCAAGATGAAACAGCCTTGGGGTTATATCACGCTATCCGGTCGGTTCACGACTTACAATTATCAAATGTGGATTTTGAAGTTGACTCGAAAAGAATTGATGATTCTTTTAATGTAGGTAGTGGTTATTTAACAAAGTTTGAAGCCATTATGGCAAGGAGTATCCAATTTTGTAATTTATATTTTCCAGTTTTTTATTTTGTATCATACTTACTCTAAAAGCTAATTAGGTCAAGCAATTGTTTAACCCTAATTACTTTTGCATTTTCCCTCCCAAGCTCTAATCATAGGTGTGTGGTGCAAGTTAAGTGTGGCTCATTAAATGCTTTTGCAAGAATTTAAATTTGAATTTCCCTCCCAAGCTCTAATCATAGGTGTGTGGTGCAAGTTAAGTGTGGCTCATTAAATGCTTTTGCAGGAATTCAAATTTGAATTTCCCTCCTACATTATACATGTAATAACTATAGTGACCTTTGAATTCCTAACCACTTCACTAAATGCATCTAACCGTGGTTAATATTCCCATGACTTTAACCCAATGCATCTGGCTATATATATATCGAAGGTAAACACATGCAAGTGTCATACATGACTGTACGAGACACATGACACTTTCTCTCTTACTTTTGTTTTACTGATACGTAACTATCTGGTTTTTTTTTATATAAAATTATCATTTTTTTTGTTTGTTACTTTATGATTTCTTTACCTTTAACTTAATATTGGTTTGTCTTCATTTGTTTGCATGATAAGCTCCTTTGGATCTGAATCCCACAACTGAGCTGGATAAGTTAAGTTGGTTAACAAGTTAAGCATGAAGTACATGACACATTATGCTGAAGATGTAAGTTTGAATGTGTTTTTAGCATTTGTTTTTAATTTGTTAAATTTAAATTTTTTGTCTTCAATCTGCAATCTTCCATCAATGTTATACACAATTTATTTATACTTGTCATTTGTTTTTCTCTAATTTTAGGGTGTTGTCATGTTGCCTAACATGTTTCGACAAGATTTCGGGGATCAGATTAATCGTTATGTAACTTTGAAATCAATTTGTTATTTTACCTCTATTTTTTTTTAAATATCATAATTCATTCCATATAAATAATTATCAGGAAGAGCAACTAATCCTGCAAGTTTTTAGTGAGTATCTAGCTGCATAGCCACAAATTAGTTAGCACGTTTAAGGATGATTACGGTTCGTGTTTATTACTAAATGAACTGTTATGAAGTTATTGTGATTAGTGTATATTAACTACATATCTATAAGTTGTCACGCCATTTAGCATGCAGTTAGGATTAATTACATTTAAGCCACGTAATTCAAGTACAATAGCTAAAAAGGAGTATAGTAGGATTGACATGCTTATATAATAAATGCATAGAATTATAGACTGTCAAAATAAAGCTCACGCCTAATTTCTTATTGCGGATTCATTTTGAAATTTCTACTTCACTACAATTTCAGATTACCTATTAATAAATTA
>Ga0228711_1008221_pt1 | contig 14751 bp, 6 predicted proteins | sample MedpolnodulmetaG_2_FD_177996 | JGI IMG/M metagenome (GOLD analysis project Ga0228711, IMG submission 177996) | Root nodule microbial communities from Medicago polymorpha collected in Santa Monica, California, United States - brown nodules | ecosystem: Host-associated > Plants > Roots > Nodule...
AGGAACTTGTTTTTTTTTTTTTTTTTTTTTTTTTTTACAAAGTCTATTGTTATTTTAAAGAAGAAGAAAATGTAGAAAACTTCTATTCAGTTTTGAGTTGGACGATGGATTTTGACATGAATTATATGATAATTTTTTTGTTTACTGAATATGATACATTTTTTTTAGGAATAAGATAATGACATTGTTAGTCAGTATCTTTTTTGATGAAATTTTTTATTTGGTGAAATCTTTTTTTAGGAAATTGTTAGTCAATATCTTAAAAATATATATATAATTAATGGATCGACACATAAAAACATCCATTGGATCTATTTTGGATTAGGTTTTGGCCCTTAACAACGACCCAATGTGCAAGGTCAATTAGCCAAATTCACCGCCATTGGAGGCCATATGGGAGGTCACATGTGCGCCTCACTGCACAGGAACACCACCCAATCAACTCCTGATTTGGATGATATTCAACGAACTCTTGTATCCGTCGTCGGATTTCACAGGGTTAGTTACGCTTAACTCGACTATGAAAGTGTGGCATCTGGCCATGCCCTAGGTATGATCACTTTTTCACACATTTTCTTGCGCTTTTCTCTCAAAAATAAACACTTATTTGAGCGTTGGAGCCCTAACATGATTTGCAAGTTCCTTCTCCCCCGTCGACTAACAACATCTACCGCATCGGATCACCGTCATCATTAGCTTTATGGTCGCGATATCGTAGATCTTTTCCCATACAAAACATAACCTTACATAGTTAAAATCATATTAATAATTTTTTAAGGGGCATATCAACGATGTTTTGATGAAACAGTTTGAGTCTATTTAATTAGAAGCCATGGATTCAAATTCAATCATGTAAATGTAACAACATTAAATCCCATAAATGTCATAATCTTTTTCTAAAGATCGCATCGGTTAGATTTATTCTAGAATATTGGCGAATAAAGACACTAGTTGGCAGAACTAATATCACATTTCTTTATACTATATATAAAAAGAATACATGGTCTTGGACTGACATTTTTAAATTCAATTATACCATTAAACAAATCTGCCTGTGATAATGCTACATTGTTAGTGTCATTCAAAAAGATAAAAATTTAGACGAACGATTTGTTATATCAGTGGTCTCATTGAAAAAGATAAATATAGTTTGTTATAGTATGAAAGTGCAAAATACTATACCTATAATTTTAATCAAAATTTTATAAAAACTAATGTGCGTAATTCATATGCATCGGGGAAATAAAAAGATCGGACAGACAAACATGAAATGCTAGTTCAATATTTAATAGTGTGTGTTTTTTTTTATTTAAGAATTTAGCACGTCGAAACTCACGTATATACTAGAAATACTAAGAAGGGAAGAATTGCATGTTAGAATATGTATCCCATCGTATGAAACACCTTTGCAACCTTTTAGCCTACGACTCCCACCTTCCTTCAACCCTAGTTGCCACTGCCACCTTGTCGGAAGCCGTACTCTCCATTCAATCTCCTTTTGCTAAACAAATCACCCTTATTAATCCCTTATCTCTAACTTACCCACCGCCAAACACTTATCCCTTTCCCTTTTCATCCAAATTTTTTCATCATCATGTAGACATTAGTTGGTGGTGGTGCGACGGTCGGCTTTAGCCATCCGCACCACCCTTTCTAGATCTCCCGGAGGTTGCCGCACCGGTGGACTGTGGTTGATGTTGTTCGCAGATTTTGTTCGTACTTTGTTTTCGTTTGCTTGGTTTGGGTCTGTTCTCTTCTCTTTTACAAATTTGGAGATTCTCTGTATTTGTTTGGTTTTAGTTTTTGGTTGGTAGTAGCAGCTCGCGGTTGTGGTTGGTGGTGGGGTTGATGGTGGCAGTCTTAGGTGGTTTTTGTATTTGTTGGCGTTGATTTCGTGGCGGTTGTTTTGTGTTTGTTTCGATTTGTCCCAGATCTGTGAAGTGATGGTGGTGTGACATGCTGACGGTGGTGAGGTAAGTCTTAGTTTTGATGGTAAGAGGAGGTGATGGTGGTGGTTTTGGTATTGTATTTGCGGCGGTACTATTTTCTTCCTTGCGGGTGCTGAGTTTGCGGTTGTTAGAAAAACACAGGTTGTTTGGTGTTTTTGTGTGGTGGTTGTTTCTTTTCGATCCATATCTATGTGGAGGAGGTGATGGTGGTGTGAGGTGGTGATGTAGGCCACATATTTGGTGGTGTGAGAAGGTGTCGGTGGGTCTTCAACAGTTGGGTTCGATCGGAACCTTATCATCCAGTTCAACTACTCTGTTATCTAGTGGTTTGTCGATGTGGATCGATGGTGTTGCTGTTGTGAAGGTGGATTTTGTTGTTGCGCTGGATGTTGTTGTTGCAAAGGTGGATCCATTAAGGTGACATTGATTGTTGTTGTGGCGAAGGTGGTTGTTGTTGTTTCAATCGTTATTGTTACCGGTGGTTTTTCAAAGGTTGTTGGTTTGTGTTGTTTCTTGACGTTGTTGTTTGAGGGTTGTGTGCGAGCAACAGGTTGTAGGTGGTGGAAGTTATTTTTTGTGGCAACTTGTGATGTTGGTTGAGGTTTTTTTTTATGTATATTGGGTGAGGGTTTTGGGTACAACTTTTATTTTCCTTTGTATGTTGCTACCTACGACTCCTAGACTAGCATTTCTTGTGTTGGTTAGGACTCATTGTGATTTTAATAAATTCCATTTTGGCTTCTTCAAAAAAAAAAACTTTTAGCCTATGAACCACACTTACATGATATTATATAATTGTGTTTTGATGTGAGTGTGTGTGTATATTTGTTTTAGTTTGGTTTTTATCGGTCATAAATAAGTATATATACTCTATTGAATATTGAACTAGCATTTCATGTTCGTCCTCGATTGACGTTATCATTCAGGCATTTGTATGCGCAACACCCCCCTTGTGGAGTAACAGTCATCCTCGATTCAAATAATTTATGTCAGGGCTAAATCTGGCCGATGAACTAGGGCAAGTGTAGTCAAGTTGAAGTCGGATTCCCAACTTGTGATAAAAGGGGAGTACCCAGCCAAATATATAACATTGCAAAAATACACGGTTCTTGTAAAAGATACGATGTGTTGACATCCTCTACAAGTTAGAAAGCACGAGGTATGTTGACAAAAATCAAATCGTCGTATAGAAAACCCTAAATTCCCAAAGTATCATCAATACAATATCCAAAATGGAAACCTTACCCATGTGACGACAACACATGGTTTGGAACGACACATCACTCTTTAGTGGATGATTAAGAATCGTTAAAAGTTTAGTTCAGTTAAAAATGACCTTTGATCCTAACACCACGATTCTTCCTCAATGGACTAGAGTCATAACTCGTTAAAGGGATCTTGCTAGCAGAGAATCAAGGGCTCAGTAACTCTATCTTCAAGTACTTAGTACAATTTATCACAAAATCACAAACACGTAATATTGTGATTCATAGTAAAAGAGATGCAAACATAACCAACAACAAATCACCTAATTTTCCTTACTTAGTAAGGACTTCAAATCATTCACACAATTTTAAAGCGAAATGACATGTCTTTTAAAAGCACTACTGAAGTTGGATTATTTGATGATTAAAGATGGTTTTGCGGGGTCATCTTTATCTCCATCTTCTCATTGGTCTATTTTGATTACTGTAGATTACTATCCAAGTGGGTAGGTAGATTCCTTCACTAACTAGTAACGCCCAAATAACTGTTGACTTCCTCAAAATCATTTTTTGTTTGTTTGTTTGTTTGTAATTTGGCGTCTCTATAATACTTACAAGTTGTAGGATAAAAACTTAAACAACAAGTTTGATAAATGGTTTGACTAAATATGATATAAGGATCAAAATGGATAATTATATTAAAATACTATTTAAGCACAAGACATGTAGAGAATATAAACATAGAAATATAAGCTACAATGCAAGAAAAGGAAAGGAAAGGTTGAAGAAAGGAAATTATGAAAGATATGAGAAACTAGGACAACGTAGTAAATTGAACTACCAATGGTTAAAATAATGATGAAATTTTTGAACTTAGTCTCGATCCACCACCAGACTTGAATTTTGACCATGTATAAGATTTTATATGGAGAATGTTCTTTAAGATGGAAGAATATGTTATTATATTCTGACCAAATATTCCAAGTGCATGCTAACCAAATAGCATATTAGCATTCACATGAGTTTGAAATTCCGGCACACTAGCAACCAGATGTTCTATGTGATGTTCCAACACCACACACAAATTACGAATATTGAGTGTAATGTTTAGAACATTATGCTAGCAGTCAATAAACACGACAAGGAAAATATAAAGGACATAAAATAAAATGGCACAGGAGAATTGTTAACCCAGTTCAGTGACAAACACACCTACTCTAGGGGCTAACAAGCCAGGAAAGAAATCCACAAGTGTAGTCCTTATTCTAAGTTCTCAGCAAACTCCTCGTTTACGACTCTAGACCTAGGACCTACCTATCTTGACTTCAACCTAGGAACTCCTAGATCTGAGATCCCATTTCACTTCCCTCAATCAATCACAACCCCTGTGATTATCCGATTACAACTCAATATGGTGAAGTTACCTTCAAACAATAAACTACCTCCGTACTTCAAAGCTTTGGATTAGCAACAACTTACAACTCAATAAAAACAGTCCTAAGCTTGCATCAAGGTGATACAAGAAATGCTCACAATTAAAAACTAAAACTCAATCCTTATCATGTATCAAAGCAATACAAGAAAAGGCTCACAAAGAACATAGACTCAAAACCCTAAAAAGCTATTTCTTTAATGACGGCTTGAATGATAAACTAGGTCTTGCATTCTTGTATATATATAGCCTTCAGAAGCAACATATATTTGAATCAAATATTCTTCTCAGAAATATGTTGAAACAAATAATTCTTCATAAATATATTTCCAAGATTCCTTCTAGAAATATATTTGCACAGCTAAATCTTCCTTAAGGCCAAACATATATTTGTATCAAATATTCTTTTCAGAAATATATTGAAACAAATAATTCTTCAAAAATATATTTCCAAGATTCCTTTTAGAAATATATTTGCACAATTAAATCTTCCTTCAGGCCAAACATATATTTGTATCAAATATTCTTTTCAGAAATATATTGAAACAAATATTCTTCAGAAATATATCTTCCAAAATCTATTTTGAAAATATATTTCACAAATAAAAATATCCATCTGAAAAATATCTTTCTTCTGGAAACACAATCTTTTTGGAGCACAAGATAAAAAGGTGTGGATTCCTTAATAAGATAAAGCGCGCGTTAAATAGGGCACACAAACAGGGCACACTGAATCGTGCCAGGATGTTGGAACATCGTATCCAACATCATGTATGAATATTTGTTTTAGCAAAAGTGAGACCAACACTTCAAATACTCAACAATCTCCCCCTTTGGCAAATTTTTGCCTAAAACAATCTCAGGCCATACAAAACGCAGAAGAGAGATACAATCATACCTTCTTTCATTTTAACACAAGAACTCATCTTGAAAGAAAGTAACAAACTTCAGCATTACTTCAAAAGAACATCTTCAAAAATAATGCACAAGAAACACCAAGGGAGAAATAAACTTCAAGAACATCAGAGGCATACGCAGCAGATTAAGAAAAAAATTAGCCTCACAGAAAAACAAAACACAGAAAGGGAAAATAAATTCCCTCACACACAAGCAGCTAACATCTGGATGTTTCAACATTCCTTAGAACATCCTGCTTATCACACCCAAACAAACACCCAAACAAAATATAATATCACTCCCTCTCAAGCAAACAACCATAGAGTGACTACTAACAAACATATACTACTCCCCCTGAATACTTGCATGCATAATAATAAGGAGAACTTTAGAAACAGGAAAACTTCATATGCACAAATCAGGAAAACTTCAAAAGCAAACAGATGTTTCAACATCTGGTACAACATCAGGCAAAACTATTAGTACCATACATCTACTCCCCTTTTTTAGCCATAAATTCATACAACTAATCATGCATGTCAGAACAGTAGTAGCAGAACATAAGATCAGAACAAGAGTAAACTCCACACACTTTGGTCATCGCTTTCTGATCCATCCTTCTCATCACCAACAAACACATAATTAACATTCTCATGATCAGAAACTTTCTTACTTTGGGATTTTTCATTATCATAGACTGACTCAGACTCAAACTTTATGTGATCATGTTGAGCCAATGATGTTGTAACATCTGGTGCAATAGCAGTTTTAGAAGGAGACAAAAAAGCACCTTCCTCAATAGTACTACCAGCATCAACAACATTCAAATTAGATTGACCTAGGGTTTCAGTAGTCCTAAGATTATCTAGATTCCCAGTTTTACTGGCAATTTTTTTAGACGTGTCAATATTATCAGCAACAATAGAAACCATACCATATGATTTAACACTTGGTTTGACATTAGGAGTTTTGGGTTTCCATTCTTTCCTAGCTTGAACAATCTTACCACTGACCTTTGGTTTATCACGGGGTTGAGGATATCCATACAATTTATAACAGTACGGCCTTATGTGACCATATCTACCACAATTGTGACATATCCAAGGAGATTTCATCATGAACCTCTTGCTTAGGTGGCATATGAGGATCTCCTACATGTATAGGAAGCAAGTACATGTGTGACATCCAGAAATATCATCTCATATATATGCATGTTGTCTCAAATCCGTGCAACACAATATCTCCTAGGTCTTTAACATATAACACGTGATTAAGAAAGTTAACATATGCCTTTTGACAATTGTTGTCGTGTTGTCACCTGTGAAGCAAAATGATATGGATGCCTAAGAATGGTCTCAACAAATCTAAATTAGCTCAACACGTGCTCTTGCAAATAACAGACCATGCGAGGGTTGTATTCGGTCCAACTAAAGTAGATGTCGATTTCCTGTAGCGGGTGTGTTTGGCGATGAACGACATACAAACAGAAGGCATGTTTCATAGCTATGATTCGATTTATGTGCATTGTATAATGGTATGTGACGGTGAAACCTCTCACCAATACAAACGTCATATCACACAGGTGTCAATCCTCCCTGTAATGCTCCACAAAATTTCTCAATCCCTGACTCTATTAAAGTGTTGATATATCCATGTTTGTATAAACATATACTAATAAATACACAACACATAACGTAATATGTTTAACGATTACGTAAATAACAATTTTTTGTTATGCCAAATGCAATGTCATGTAGCCATCCAGGTTCCTGATCTTATGAACACCTGCAACATTGACCTCCCTATACATGTGTACCAGGTTAGCCCTTCCCCATGTAAAGTCTCTAACCATCTCAAGATCACGAAAATACTCATAAAGACGGTGTGCACTCTTGTTAGTAAATAACGAGATTCTCACAAAGTACAACAGATATATTCCAACAACTTACTATGACTTACACTCCATCTCATCTATATCATCAACCTACTTAACTACACCTGTCGTTTGCACACATCGCGAATTGATCGCCAAAAAAGATGAATTGTGCACGAGCCTCATTCATGAGATCAGCTTCATGAGATTCTCCTTGATTTTCTAGGGTATGTTTTTATCTTTTATATCTTGTTTTTTAGTTACCATGTGTAACTAAATCTCTTAGAGATTAGGTCTGAGATGATTATGATGCAACCCTAATTAAATCATGTTGCTGTGAAACTCTATTATTATGAATATCAATATAGTTTTATTCAATTCAATTGTTCTTAATGCTTTTTATATCCTGGTCAAATATAAACATGATTTCGTGAGAATGAATGACTACTGACCATAGCTTTCAACTTAGACCTAATTGAATTGTTCAAATAAACAAGGTTAGTCTAGGAATAGATATCGTTTATTTGTGATATTAGGTTAACGTTCTTAAAACCTTCAAAGAATATTATATCACCTAAGGAATTAGGGACTGTAATCTGAGAAGAGGGTCCTAAGTCAAGGGATTGATTAGGGCTATTTTAGTTAACCATCGTAAAACTAGAGAAATATTCGTGAGAAATAGGTGCAGTGTACCAATTAGGGGAACTCAGAGGATTCGAAAGACCTAGTCTCATCTCTCTCAATCTTTTCTAAACAACCTTATTTTTTGTTATTTACTTTTTATGCACAACAAACCTACTGCCTCGGGCACTAAAATAAACTTTACACATCCTATTTCATAACACTATTGTTTAATTGAGATTAACACGGTCCTCATGGAAACGAATTTAATTGTATTACTTCGATAGTTTTTAGTACACTTCCTAAATATCCAGTAGTTATCCATGAGATGACCCTTAATGGACAGATGCAGATGATACGACATGTTATTTAGTATCATTGTCATCACCCAAATTGAAAGATGGAAGCTAGATGTCTCCCCTTGCCACCTCTCAGCAAATGCCGACAACAAGTAGTGGTCAATTAAGGTATAATTTATAACGTAAGAGCATACAATCTACTAGACATGATGGCATCTCTGAACCGTCGTACATTCGACTTTTCGAACGTTTTTCATCTTATTCCAATTGTTAGCGCACGTTAAATTGGGACGGAACTGTTAACAATAGAACAGTTAAAATAAATAAATAACATATACAACACTAAAACATATACAAAAATAATACATAAACGAATTAATGAATTTAAAGGTTCACATCTCTCTTCTCTCAAAAAAAAAAAAAGTTTACATCTCCCTCTCATATGCGTATGGCACCATGGTGCGCATATAAGTCGAGGACTGGCGTGTACTCTCGGCCATCAGGATATGAATTATGAGTGGGTGACAACACATATGACATTTCATCATCCTCGACATCCATATGTCCCTTTGCCTCATTTTCACGATGGGGCTTTTCCCCTCCTCCTCCACCTCCTCCTCATGGCAGGGCTCTGCCACCTGAGTCTGTCCAAATTCATCACGCCCGCCCTTTCTCACCCGTAACTACCCTCTCTCGCCGTTTGTTTGAGATTTTTTTGAAAAAAATGTATTTATTTTTGTAGTGTTTGTTTAAGATTTATAAAAAATCCATCTTGTTAAAAAAAAAAAAAAAATCATTTTTGGCCTAAAATGAAAAGCTATTCTAAGCAGCTTTTCCAAAATCTATTTTTTTCCTAAATACAAGGAACTCAAGTGCAAGAGTTTCAAATCTAAAAAAAAAAATGATTTTTATGATAGTAAACAAACAAAAATAGCTTTAGAATTTTTTAAACAAATCTCTAAAAAAAATTCTCTAGATTCTTTTAAGCCAAAATCTATTTTTTTTAAAGCTGAAACAAACTTACCCTAAGTCTAAAATTTGTAACAATGAAACAAGCGCACCCTTGTTTGTTTCGGATTTTTTTCCCAAAAAAAAAATCAATTTTTTTCTTAAAAGAAATTACTTTTTTTATTTTTAAGTGTGTGTTTAGGATTTTTCAGAAAAATCATTTTATCAAAAAAAATCTATTTTGACCCTAAAATAAAAAGCTATTAGTTTTTGTCAAAATCTATTTTTTTTTTCAAAAACAAGGAGGTAGTAGACAAGTTAAAACTCATTGTTTTTTAAAAATATTTTTTTATAGGTAGTAGACAAACAAAAATAACTTCAAATTTCTTTTAAAATCTCTAAATTCTTTTCTTTTAACATAAAATCTATTTTTTTAAGAAAAACAAACGCACCCATAATCACATTTTTTATTATATAATCTAAAACATGTATATTTTTTTTACTTACCAAATTATATAACTGAATAATTGAATGTTATTATAAAATAAAAAGTTTGGAGGGGGCGTGAAAAGAGCGGCACTCAAAACCCGCAAAAAACGTGTTCCCGCAAAAACCCAAAATCCCTAATGTAATCACAAATTCTCATGCGAAATTGATTTTAATTAAGGACGTTATGAGTAGAGAAAAGAAGGATATTGGATAAACTTAAAACTACACGAGAACTAGTACAAATAAAATAAACAAAAATCAACATAAATAAGCAACTATAATTGAGAATATTCTCAAAATACTTTTCTACTTCCAATATATATGTATATTTAAGAGTATATATATTATCAAGCTAGCTCACGAACCAAAGGAGTCGAACTATATATAGTTCAAGTTCAGCTCGTTTAGTTAACAAAATTCATTTTGAACTCAAGTTCAGCTCATTTGGTTTATGATTCAAGTTCGTTGAGTTAATTGTCGAATCGAGTTTCGAACTATTTTTGAGTTGGTACAGTTCATTGCCAGCCATAATTATAATGTTGTATTTATTTGCATTTTGCATGATACATGGGGCTGGTCTCACCGGCTAGGGACTCAGAGATTCTAAGCAAGTGGTTAAGAGTTTAATATCTTATTCTTGCATATAGAGAAAATCTAATTGGGGGAGGGGGCCTAACAATGCTTGTTCTACAAGTTTTTTTAACAGAGACTAAAAAAGTGCCTCTCTCCTTCAGAAGTTCTGCATGATGCTAACTTATCTATCATTAATCTACACTCCTCCAACCAATGCTAGACTAATTAAATAAAAAGTTGTTCAGTTAAAAAGGTTGGTGGGTAGATCCAAGGTCGGCCCTAGGCATAGGCCGGGGTACGAGGTCTAGAACCCATGCCGGTAAGGGACCCAAATGTTTTTTTATGATGGGGGTGTGTATAGAAATATTTGGTTTTTTGGGGTATATACAGCAAAGTTCATCAACATGCCCAAAATATTGACATGATGAAGGACTGGGTTGAAGCCTGCTAAAGTTTTTGGCCCTTTTGGCACGCTTTACTATATATACCCCTATATGGCACAAAAATTTCTCTATTCACCCTTCCTATAAATTTTTTTGTTTGTTCTTAATAATATGTCAAAAATTTATTATCGAAGAAATTGATGATATTTTTTTTGGGAAATTTGTTCCTAATAATGTGCCTCACTTATATTAAAAATATTGGTGATATTTATTATCCAAAAAATTGGGATAATTTTATAACACAATTTTAATTTTATAACAAAATATTTTAGTGTTCTCCACTTCAACGATATTTTATATTGTTTTCGTGTCTATGGAGTATTTGATTTATTTTCAGATGTTGCCTAAAAAAATATTTATTTGGTAGTGAAAAGCGGAAAAAAAAATGAAGAGCTAATAAAATCACAACAATGAGCTAATTTTTTTTATGATGTACTATATAAGGGCCCTTTTATGATATTATGCATAAGACCCGTAAATCTCTAGGAACGGCTCTGAGTAGATCGTCATTTAGAATAATTTGCACGTCACCTACAAAGGATCATCACACCAAATGGATGAGAAATTCTTAACCGAATAGGAACTCAACTCACACTCTTGGTAAACTACATTTGGTAATTGCAACTCACAAGAAAAACTACCTATAAAAAATGCCACCCTTTAAATTTGCAAGCATAAATATAAGTATCACTTCAAAGGGCACCTATATGTTACTAATGTTATATAGTATGTCGGGAAAAAAATAAAAGAAAGGGTTGATAGTCATTGTTTGTGGTTGGTTCATGTAGTAGTATTGTTATTTAGCTTGTGCCATTATCAGGGTACTATTAATTATTTTCAAACTTCTTTGTATCTTGGAAGAAATGAAAAGACTAATAAATAAAGAGGATCTTTTCCCCATTATTAGAGGTTGTAAGCAATGCCTCCATATAACAAAAATTATTTTTTTCATGAATTTATGTTTGATATGAATTGAATAATTATAATCCACAAATCATAGCTCAACTAGCAAAATGCCAAAATTGTTAGGCCGGATGCCATGACCGGGGTTCGAACCCCGGTACCTCCACTTATGTGTGTGAGTTTATAATGACTTTGCCATTTTGTTTATCTACCAAAATGAAAAATTATATATTCATATTAGCTAATTGATTTTAAAATAATTCCATATCTTTCACGTCATGTTTTCAGAAGATCGAGCTCGTGAGTTGGAAACCAATTTGTGAGAGAGCATTGTTCAAGTGTGAAGATATATTTTTCATTATGCCTAGGTTCCTTCACTCGATTGATAAGTCTTTCAAGGGTAGCTAATAATGCTTCTCATATTGTTATGAGAATTGATAAATCACCAGTAGCAATTTTGCACTATTTGAAACTTTTTAAACAAAAATCCAATTTTAATATAAATCAAATTAATTGTCATTTTAACAATACAGCAAGGCAAACTCAAAATATTCATGACCATTTCATTTTGCTGCATCTTTTAAACATAGTAATAAATAAATAAATAGTAATAGTAATAATTTAAGCACGACAAATTAAACAATTTACTACAACCTACGAAATTGCCATCCCTGAACGAAGCACTAATCAAACCTTTTAAATTTCATATTTCCTTCATCTAACATACTGATGGCCTTCCTTTTCTTGGATAAGTTAGTATCTTGAAATCCACTATGTTCATTAAATTGAGCAGCAGTTCTAGCTCGCAGTTCCTTCAAACTCTCACCTTCGTTTGCTCTCTCAATCACCTGAAAATAACAAGGCCGTTATTTATCAACTATTTGCAATCTAATTTGAAAATATGTATACCACCTAAAACAAGGGGCTGAGTAGAGGATTCCCTAAACTGAATTTGCCGAATCCAAAACTTAATTTCACTTACCAGATGTCTGCCATACAAGTGGGTGCTTGAGAGTGCTGTAAGAGCATTTTGTGCCTCCTGCTGAGTAACATACTCCACAAAAGCAAAGCCTCTAAGATTTCCAAACTTCATTGGCAATTTTAATTTTTTAATCTGCACGGTTTTAAGCCATCAAACATGAGTGAAAGGAAAACTTTTGAATACTCTCAATAAACAACTAAATGTACATATTATTATGGCCGACAGAATGAATATTTGTTAGCAATTGGACTAAAATTATCATTTTTTATAGTAATCACCTGGCCAAATGGGCTAAATAACTGTCTCAGATCCTTCTTTGTTGCCTCAAAAGCAACATTTCTCACAAGCAACTTAGTTGAACTCTTGCCTTTCTCAACTTTCTTTTGTACTTTACCAACATTCTTGACATGACAAGGTTGTAAAATATGAGCAAAACTGTCCAAAACAGCCCCCTATGCTCAAACAAAAAAATAATAATTAAACAATTCCTTTGTAAAACAACCATAACTATATTTAGGATTTCAAATACATATAACATGCATCTTTTGATTCAAACGTGTAAATACCTGTAAATCGTTGCAAACACTTGTAGTAGTCTCTGTAGAGTCAAACTCAACAAATCCAAATGCCACAGAAACATTTTTCCCATTTTTCAAATGCTTCTTCACCTATTTTTAAAAGCAGATAAACAAAAAAAAAAATGAAAAATAGCCAAGTCATAAAAAGTAAAATGTGTTACCTAGCACTTAAACCCATTTACCTTGACACTCAAAACCCGTCCCGCTTTCATGTGTTTACTGAAATGTTCCCTCAAACCCTCTTCTGTTGTCTTGAAGTTTAGGTTCTTGACAAACAGGGACCGAGCCTGAAGCATGATAGATTAATCAAATGATAGAAGAACAATAATTATTGATTATTTAGCAATGGTTAATGTACACAATTTCAAAATAAATATTGACTTGATTGCAAAGTAAACTGCGTAGGACAAAAATAGAGTGGTGAGAAACAATTTCCCTAAAGGCAAGGACAAAGAATCAACAGTCCAGGGGATAAACGTCCTTCAAAATTGACAATCAATACAGAAAATGATATTGAACTTCAAAGTTCTGTTCTTATTGACATAGATAGAAATTATTGAATGAACAACAAAGAGACAGCTATGGGCCTTCAAGGAAAGTGTAAATGTTTAGGGCCAAAAAGCTCAAGTTACAATGATAAATAACAAAATGGAAAGAAAAATCCAGTTGTAATACCTAACAGGGGTTAATACCAATATTTCCAATGTCTATCATTTTTTCATATTTTGACCACATAAAGGACTATGACAGGTTAAAAAAAGTAATTTAATCTGGAGATCCTTGAACTATTTGAGGATTTTTAAATAGCCCTTGAGCTAAAATAATTATAATTGTGTCCTTGAAATGTCTATAATAATGAAGTCCTTGAAATTAGAAAAATACCCAGTCCCTGAATTTTTAAATAACTTGCAACTAAATACCTAAATTCAAAGAACTAACCAATTAAAAACTTTAGTTTAAGGATCTAACTATAAATTATTGACAAGTTAAGAGACCAGATCTAAAACATTTTTAGTTAAGGGATCTATATAAAAATATGGAGTTCAGCGATCTATAGAATAATTCAACCTAACAAGTAAAATGAATATATCATTGTTATATTGTCAATTGCATTGCATATACCATTGTTATTTTGTCACTTGGTCTATGCATTTCTATTTTATTTTTATCAATTGACCATACATTTTTTCTCTTCTCTGTTTTCCATCAATTCTCGCAAAAGACTAATGCATCAAAACAAACTAGAGCAGAAGAATGATAAAAATAGGTCAAACCTCTATTCTGTCCGGATCAATATCAACATCTGATATTCTTTCCACATCTTTCTCTAATATCACTCACTTGACATCCTTTTCAGCAATTCCATTATTCACCTCATCATTTTTAGATTGTGATTTTGGGCTAAGAACATCGGAAGGAGCCCACTCCAAGTATAAGGGAGCATCCCTACATTGAATAGAAGGCAAAGCAAGTCAATAACCTTCAATGAATAAAAAATATGGGATCTCTATCGTAGCTGAGTGGAGAGGGGTTTGGCTACTTTGGCCAGACAGGGGGGG
>Ga0228711_1008223_pt1 | contig 14750 bp, 7 predicted proteins | sample MedpolnodulmetaG_2_FD_177996 | JGI IMG/M metagenome (GOLD analysis project Ga0228711, IMG submission 177996) | Root nodule microbial communities from Medicago polymorpha collected in Santa Monica, California, United States - brown nodules | ecosystem: Host-associated > Plants > Roots > Nodule...
AGGACCCATTTTGTCAACTAAAATATCAAGTTGTGTTTTTAATACATGGGTGTTCTTATTCCTCTTTTACCTTTTTATATACGAGTAATTAAAAAAATGTAACTAATCTAAGAAAATGCAACTAGTCGTTGAAGTTATAAAGAAACCAAAGTTAAATTTAAATAAGAGTACACTCTTCCTTGATACAAAATAGTACTCGTTTTGTGTAGCGCGTATATGGCAGAATTGTGGGGTGTTTGAGGGGTTGAATTATACTCGAAGGTTGGGATTTTCAGCTATGAAGATTCACATTGATTCTTTAGTGGTGGTGTAGATACTCTCCAAAGGTGGGAAAGGTAGACCGTGTGGTAGTTTGATCGGTAAGAAGACTTGACGTTTTTTGACGTTGGAGTGGGGGTTGTATTTCATCACTCTTATCGAAAGATAATTCAATGTGCATATGTTTTAGCGAATCTTGTTTACTCGGTAGATTCAAATGTGATAAAAAAAAAAAATTGATGTGTCTGTCTTAATTTATACATTTGTTAGAAGCTGGTGTGTTGGAAATAATCACCCTTGTCTAGTAGTAATGCAGTCTCTCACTCTCATTTTCTCTTCTCGGGCCATTGGCTCCCCTATTTGTAACCCAAAAAAAAATTGTTGACATGTCTGCCTTAATTTAAATATTTGTTAGAAGCTGGTGTGTTGGAGATAACTATTCCTTGTCTAGTAGTAATGTAGTCTCTCACTCTCTCTCTCTCTTCTCGGGCCATTGGCCCTAGTTTGCTCGGTAAGAAGACTTGATGTCTCTTGGAGTTGGAGTGGGAAGTTGTATTTCACCACTCTTATCAAAAGATAAATCAATGTCCATATGTTTTAGCGAATCTTGTTTACTTAGTAAATTCAAATGTGATATAATTTTTTTTATGTATCTGTTTAAATTCAGATATTTGTTAGAAGCTGGTGTGTTGGAGATAACTAGCCCTTGTCTAGTAGTAATGTAGTCTCATGCTCTCAATCTTTCTCTTCGCGGGACATTAGCCCTATTTGTAAATAGGCTAAAGGGCACTTTTTCACCCCTAACTATCAAAATCTTGCAATTTTGACCCCATAAGTACAAAAACTACAATTTTGGCGCCCTAAGATTTACCCCTTTACAACTTTGATCCTTTTTGTCAATTTTGACCGGTCAATGCATACGTGGCATGCGACGTGTGTAATTAGAAATTTTATTTTTTTTTATAAAAAACCATATAATCATTTTTTAAATTAAATAAATGAAAAATGAAATTAAAAAAATCAGGAAAGTAATGTAATTAGTCTCCTTGTATTTTTATTTTTTTTCCCTTCCGAAAGTTGAGAGTGTATCTGCCATTTTTGCATTGGTGGTGAAATCTGCATGCTGCTGCTTTGATTTTGATGAATAATCAAGCTTTAAATCAATAAAACTAGACTCATCCATGCCTTTAAAATCACTCTCTTAGTGAAAACACACGCCTATTGTAGCTTCCATCAATTTCCATTACACCACTCTTCCTACCATTTTCATATTCATAGAAGAAATCACTTCTTCTTGGTTCAGCTTCACTGTAATCACTTCTCCTACCAGATTCTAACATCAATCCACCATTCACACCTGAACTTCTAGCTGCAGAAATAGAGCTTCTAGCACTTGATAAAACTGAATCACCACCATCTTCAGATCCAAATATAGCTCCACCTCTGAAACTATAGAGAGATCTTGACCTTGACACACCTCCATGATGATCAACCATCCACAACTCATTCTTCTCATCAAAGCCACCAACACTTCTTCCACAATCCTTGTTCTTCTTATTCTTCCTAAATAGTTTCCCAATTCTCCAAACACCGTGTCTTTTTATATCAACACAACTGCTACTGCTTCTCTTAAGCACCACAACCTCTTCTTCTTCTTTATCTTGCATCTTAGCCTTAGAATTCAAATGCTGACATGGGTTTGTCTGATTCTTTTCATTCTCAATAAGAAATGAGACTCTGCCAACACTTCCTACCTCAACAGAGCATGAATTTCGATTGGAAGTGATCTCATCAGAGCAAGAACAAGAAGAAAGCCTTTGTTCCCCACAATCTGAACACACAAGCTTGACCAAACGTTCTTTAAGATTGCGACAAATTAATTACATTTTTTTTTTCTGATTTTTTTCCTACCCCTATTCATTTTTTTTAATTTCTTCATCTCCTTGTATTTTTAATTTTTTTTCCTGATTTTTTTATTTTTTTAATTTCATTTTTCATTTATTTAATTAAAAAAATGATTATATGGTTTTTTTAATTTTTTTTAATTCATTAATTACACACGTGGCATGCCACGTAGGTGTTGACCGATCAAAATTAACAAAAAGAATCAAAGTTGCAAAGGAGGTAAATCTTAGGGGTCCAAAATTGTAGTTTTTGTACTTAAGGGGTCAAAATTGTAAGTTGTTGAAAGTTGGGGGGGCACTTTAGCCTGGTAAATAATATGGTACTCGTTTTTTTTTTTTACAAAATAATAGCATTCTTTTTTTACTTATTCATGAGGGAAAACTTATTAAGCATTAAGAGTCAAATTTAAATCTGTAAAAAAAACTTGTTAAAGTATGCAAAATTGAATATTACCATATATCCTTGGATTTGTGTGTGAAAATCATTTAGATCAGATTATAGATTCTTTTGTAAAACCAAAACAAACAGAGTAAATCGCATATATAAAATTTAATATCGATTTATTTATGTATTTATTACTATATGACATTGTGTTAATATGCTATTCATTGATTTAAAATTTTACAATAATACTTATGAGGTTAATTTAAATTATCTTTTTCTTTTTTAGCTATTCCAAACATAATCAATCATTGCTATTCGATAATACTTCCTCCGGTCTCAAATATAAAAAAAGATTCTTTTTTTAGGTTTATTGAATAATTAATGTATTTGTTTTATAATGTAGACCAGATACATTAACTACTCAATGAACTTAAAAAATGAATCTTTTCTTATATTTGAGACTGGAGGGAGTATTTATTTTTAATATATTGTATGATAAATTTTGCAACAGACATATACGTTTATCAGGATATTATGATATTAGTGTTGATATAATTTATTTTAGAATTGTAAATTGGATAATCGAATACTTATCCAAATTAAATTGCAATAAATCAGATAGGATTTTCTTTTGAGAAACATCAGAACCGCGAGTATTTTAATTTTTGGATCGGATGAATGCTTGCCTCGTAAACAAATTAGACCACACCATGAATCCCCTATTTGTAAGTATAAAAATTTATTAGATGCATTAAATTTAACGAAGATTTCTATTGAAAATGACTTTGACCTTTAATATAAGTGTTGATGGAAGCTGAAAATAGTCAAGGTCAACTTAGTTTTCCTAATTGAGATTTTCTTTGCTTCAAGCGATTAACGTCTAGGAAAGAACTTTGTGACATTTTCCCTCAGTTGTGGGTTTTCTAACTTCTTAGTAATGCATTGAGTACAATTATTTTTGGGTTTATGTTTCACTAAGAATTACATAAACAAATGCGGAAAGGTAATTGATGAAATAAAAGGATGAAATAATTTTGTTTAATTGATTGAATGTGTTAATTACAATGTATGAACATAGTGTTTATAGTGTGATTATTACCTATTAGCCAAATGATGTGGTCTATGGTGCTTAAACCTCCATTCAGATAATTTGTTTTTTCTCCCTTATTCCTCATAGCAGTTATTTGTGTTGATAATAGGGATCATAGGTTTGTCACGGCATTGTTGAGGCTCCATATGGTTTGACTCATTTTTGAACCCATGATGATGTAACGCCCGAGGCTGAAGAGGGCGGGGAATGGTCACCGGTGCGCAAGGCATGACAGTGAGCAGCTCCTGGCAGCTTCTACATAAACTGAATCCACATTAGAATGAGAGGGACCATGAGACCGTGTACGTATGAGAACACAAGATTGAAGAAAGGCTTGTTATAGTTGTTTGGTATTACATATACCAACAAAATGCATCTTCTTTTTGGTAGACAATTCAATAAGAACTTCAGAGTTAAGCGTGCTTGACTTGAAGAAATTTTGGGATGCGTGACCTTCTAAGAAGTTTCTCGGAAAGTGTGTGATTAAGGACAAAACATGCTGGAAAAACTCGTGTTGGTTGGTGGGGTCAGCCGACAATCCTAAAAGTCGTATGAGATACTACATACGACCCATGTTTTAAGTTAATGTCCTTTAGAAAGAATCAAGTTCCTAGCTCAACAATTCTAGCATTGTCTATCCTTCACTAGACTAAAGGGCTCCCTCACATAATGGTTTAATCGTCCATTTTCTGAGTTTGGCTAACATGATAATTATTTTTATGTGTTAACAAATGCCTCCATGTATTGTATCATTGGTTGACCCTTGTGAAATTATATGATGTGGCGCAATTGAAGTGGTTGCGCATGAACGTGGTCATAATTATATTGTAAAATAAGATATTAGTTGTTATAACCATGTTTGACTTATGATAGGTCTGATGGTATTTCTTCTTGTAGAATCTACTTAATCCAACTGTAACCTCAATCTTTACAATTAACTAAGTGATTTATTTTCCTGATTATAACTTCATCGCTCTTTAAATGTTCCAACCCTGAATTCCTTTCATCATTCTGTTCCAGTTTATGATATCATTACTCATTGATGTGCACCGGAGCCATCGATGATGTGTTCGTAAAACCATTTGTTTTAACGAATTTCTTCATGTCACTTTCCTACAAATGGTTTAACATCAAGAATGTGCCGAAGTATTTCAAGTTTAAACCTTACCCGAATCAAGACTACATCTCCCATGGGGATTTTACGATATGATCATGCTTCCAAAATTAGAACAATTGTAGATTTTCTTATCGTGCTGGTATGTTTGTTCCAATCTATTTCTACTCCCATGGGGAATGATTACTCCCACCCTTCTTGATATAGTGGCAATATTGAGATTACCTTTCACCAGGGGTTGAAGACCCCAGTTTTCCATGATACATGCACCCTCCTCTTGGATTTCGTCCTTCGAAAATTGATGTAAACTTCAGGAATTTTTTTTTTTGTCAAGTAGCTAATAGATAGAATTCACTTTTTTTAAGGTGAATAAGTTGGATGGTCGGGTTTCGATCCCCAACCCCTGCATATAATAATGTATGTCTCTACCAACTAAGCTATGCTTATGGGGACAATTTCAGGATTTTTTATTTTACCAATAATGATGGTGTTTCTTGTGTATGAGACATTACGTTTTTTAACAAAGTATTGATGTCAAAGACTAAAAATATAACATCTGAGACAAACAAAATCACGTGACTAAAATCAAAAGTTGTTATGTTTACATGAACTAATTACTAATTTAAACAAATTTTACGTAATTTGAGAGTTTTTTTTTGTTTGTTAAGTAGCCTATTAGTTAGAGCTCACACAATTTAATTGTGGAGAAGTGGGGTGTCCGGGGTTCGAACCCCGACCATACATATAATAAGTAATATCCCTACCAACTGAGAGTATTGTTATTGGAAAGTAAAACATATCTAAAAGTAATATATTTAAGAATATTTCGGTCTATCTAATTTTTGTGGGGGTGAGAAGAATAGATGCATTTTTTTTGGTTACAGAAGAATAGATGCATGGGTATTAGAAAACATTTTTATTTCTTATTAAATACAAAGAGTATTACTTTTTCCACCCTGTGGCTTTCCTCGTGCGCCTTTTTATTTTCCAAAATTACCTCTGGTCTGGATTTCGTTTTCCGGATTGAATTGTTATAATTTACCAGATTTATCCGGATTTCGAAATCCGAAATGGCCTTTTTTCCATAACCTTTTCATTTTTAAGCTTTGAAATTGGTTCTATAAATGCAAATAAACATATAAAACAGAAATAAAAAGACAAAAAGATGAAAACAACTCATTTCATTGATATTTGAATAATACATTACAATAACGTTAAAGCTTTTTACATAAGAACCTAAAACTATTCTTAATCTTATTACATAAGAACCTAAAACTATTTCTAGGGGGTAAGCTATACTAGTGGCTTCGGCTCAGAGGACATACCAGTAGATTCACTGTTGGAGGGGAGACAGGGGCCTCTAGGGAACAAGAGACCATGATGGTCAATATGACACCCAGACAGACCAACCTCACAGCCAGACTGACCAATTCTCTATTGACCGATCATATGGCCCCTGATGGATTTCCAAAGAGGCCTCTTTCTATGAAAGGCCAACGATGGAAACACATCGTTGTAGAAGAGAAATGGAGAAAGAAGAAGGTGTGACTATTTTTGAGAAAATGAAGGCTATTTATAAGTGAGGGAGGGTTAAAAAAACGTGTGGGAAGCCATAAATTAAGTCAACACGTTTTTTGACTTTACCACTGTCCAAAAACGTTTAAAAACGTTTTGTTTGTGGTGCAGACCACCGGCCAAAACTTCTGGTGCAGTCCAGATTATATAATCCGGATTACACATGGATTCCGAATTACATATTCTGGAAACATACAATTATGAAGTGGACCAAAGGGAAATTTTAGACTTTGTGTATGGTAAGTGTTGGTTCAGATTTTAGAATCTGGATTGCTTCAGCATTGGATTCTTATGTGTGGCCTACATTGCACCGACAATTTTTGTGATCCACAACGCCTAGATACTTGTATTAATAGGGGTCCCTATTTTCATTACAAGTAAACTACACCATAAAAAAAACATCATGGAATTCCCTAGCTTTGATCTGAACACCAAGCTAACGAAAGTCTACTACAACGGTGGAACACCACCCCATCTGTTTAGGATTCGCAACGATGTCACCCTCTCTGAGATGAAGGATGAGCTGGATCAAATCAACCGTCAACTCAATCACAGAGACGCGAGGAGGGTGGTCGTGTTGACTATCGATGTCCATTGTCCGACTTAGCCGAATCTCTTCATTTCAGCCGGATGAAACTCACAAACGATGACGAAGCGAGAACCATGTTCTCTGTCTTTGCTCAGCATAGTACTAGAGGACCGATCGAGTTGGACGCTACGTTGGTTAGATCTGCTGAACAAATACTGAAAAGTTTGCACCGGCCGATCCTCTGCTGGAGGGACCAGAGGAGGAAGAAGTTAGTTTAGATGATCCATGATAATGTGCTATGTTTTAATTAATCGCGTGTTTTATGTTGTTTTAATTGCGTGTTAGTTATGTGTTGTTGGATTAAGTTGTTGCATTATGTTTTGAATAATATATATATTATTTAAACTTTCATTATGTATTAATTTAGGTCAAAGATGTTTATTTAATCGATAAAATAACAAAAGATATGCATTATGGATTATGAAATCTGGATTCACCTAGAGCGAAAGTGTGTTCCGAAAAACGAAATTCGGAATACCTCAACATAGGATTCTTTTGTATGGACCACATTGCACCAAGAGTTTATATGGTCCACAATATCCAAGAACCTCTATAAATACACCATCTCCGGTTTTCAGCTTCAATACCAGCAAAACACAAACACACCAAAGAAAACCATACAAATTTTTGTCATTAAGTTGAGGATCTTTCTCACGCTGTCGCAAATAGATAGCTCTCTATTTGACGGCGTGATGAAGATCTTCAGCATGTTGTCAAAAATACAAACAAACACAGCAAAGAGACCAGAGAAAATTTTTGTCATTGTGCTGAGGATCTTTTCAACATGCTGTCAAAAATATATAGATACTCCTTGATGCCTCCTTGATAGATAGATAACTCAAAAATATCAAGAGGTTTCTATGAGTTCGGTCCTGCTGCCTGCCAGATGAATATGTCATTTGGCAAGGCAGCAAGATCGAACTCAAAGAAATTCTCTTGAAAACATCTTCCCAAAAGATTCAACTTTTCTGTTATTATGGTTTTTTTAACTGTTAATTTGTCTTATGTTTCTTCTATTTATGTTATGTATCTTTGTTCTATTTTTTTTTAAGGCATTCGCAACGAAAATGATCCAAATAAAGGGTCTGGTGCAGTTCGGACTTTATAATCCGGAACATCTTCATGCGTTCCGGATTATAAAATCTGCACACTCAGTAACATTTTGGCCGGTGACGTTTAACCAAAGGTTAGGCCGGTTAGTGGTGTTTGAATGCATTTTTTGATGGTTTTGAATGTGGAACACGTTTTATTTGACTGTAATTAAGTCTTATGACTTATTTAAGGCTATAAAAAGGCTTGAATCTTCAACATTTTCCTTCATTCTTCTTCACCTCCTTTCTTACATTTTCTTCAATTCATTTTAGTTTTTTAGGTAGGTTTTAGGAATGTTTGTGGTGTCATGGTCATTGTTGACCGTTCATACGACCCCTGCAATTGCATTGCAGCTTATGCGGGGGTCGTATGGCGATCAACAAAGACTCTTGACATCAAAGAAAGACACAAAATTTCATAGCGTATGCGTCCAGATTTTATTTTCCGGAAACACTAACAATCTGGTTCGGAAAAAGAAATCTGAATCAGGGGTATTTTTGAAATTTTTGCAGGGCGCGCGAGAAGGCAGCAGGGTGGGAAAAGTAATATTCATACAAAAAATAGTGGACAGCGATATTTACTTTGGCCCAGCAATGTTTTGAATGACAAAGTGCTCAATCCAACTTCATCAAATCCAAAAAGGTGGCTAAAAATGGAAAACTTTCAATGGTACCCCTCAACTAGTCTTTACACCTCACGTTTCATATAAATCTCATTTTTACACCTCACTTGTATACAATAAAGGGTTAAATAAGTTTTTGATCCCAATAAACATGTCAACTTTATCCCGTGAGCTTAGCTTAATTGGTAGGGATATTGCATCTTATACGCAGGGGCCGGGATTCGAACCCCGGACTCTTCACTTCTCCACAATTAAATTGTGTGAGCTCAGCCACTAGGCTACTTAACCAAAAAAAATAAAAAAAATATGTCAACTTTTCATTTTAGTCCCTCTAAAAAATTTCAACTTTTAGTCCCTCAAAATTTTTCCATTTTCACTTTTGGTCCCTCGTTTAAAGTAAACTCATATGTAGAATTCATATTTTTGAATAAAATATTGCAGAAAAATTCATAATAATATATGAATCTCTCCCAAAAAAATTAATTTTTTTTTACAAAACATGAATTTTTATATTTTTTACCGTTAAACTTCATATTTAATTTGTGTTTTTTTAAAAATAATTATTTTTTTGGAGAATATTTTTTACAATATTCTACACATTTTTGAACAATTTCATTAAAAAATGTAAAAATTTACTTAAAAATAGGAACCAAAAGTAGTGATTGAAAATTTTATAGGAATTAAAAATTGAAGAAAAAATTTAGAGAGATTAAAACGAAAATTTAGAATATTTATAAGGACTAAAAACAAATTTAACCTACACTAAATATCCAAGACAAAAATAAAATATTTCGTCTCTTTTAAAAGCTAAGAAATTGGGAATTTAATACTGTTCACTTTTTTTAAAAACCGAAACATAAAACTAAACCTTTCAAAGAAAATAAAACACTAGCGTCGGCATTCAATAACACATTAATGAGAGGGCAAGATATCTTTGTCAACTTAACTGAGGTCGTGTTTCGAATTTAGCCATAAAATTGCAACAATATTAAATCTTTTGAGGTAGAGTTTTACAACCTTTATTATTCTGAAATTATCTTGATTGTCAATATACACCCAAAAAAACCAAGACATCAGGCATATAATTTGATAAAGATTATTGAATTGATCCTACATAATATTGAGAAGGGTTAAATATGTTTTTTATCTTCATAAATATACAAACTTTTCGTTTTAGTTCTTCGAAAAAAATTCTTCAACTTTTTCGCCCTTTTAAAATTTTCAATCACTAATTTTGGTCCCTATTTTTAAGGTAATTTTTGTATTTTTCAATGAAATTGTGCAGAAATGTGTATAAAAATGAAAAAAAATAATAAAAATAAAAATTAGAATTTTTAACAAAACATAAATTAAATATGATTTTTTAACTGTCAAAAATATAAAAATTCATACTTAATTAATGTTTTGTTAAAGAAATTCTACTTTTTTTTTTTGAGACATTCTTATAATATTATAAACTTTTCTGCAAAATATTATTCAAAAATATAAATTCTACGTATAAATTTACTTTAAAGGAGAGATCAAATGTAAAGATGGAAAACTTTTGGAGAATTAAAAGTTGAAGAAATTTTTTAGAGAGACAAAAACGAAAAAAATTAACATATTTATAGGGAACAAAAACATATTTAACTATATTGAGTATAAATTGTAATGAACAATAACACCTGCCAATAACTTATAGATAAAAGGGTTAATTAAGTAAATGGTCCTTATAAATATTCAGAATTTTATTTTTAGTCCCTACAAAATAAAATCACACTTTTTAGTCCCTATAAAATTTTCCATCATCATATTTAGTCTCTATAAAAAAATTTTATCAGCAATTTTAGTCCCTGTAAAAAATTTCCATCAACATTTTTTGTCCCTAAAATGCTTAAGGAAAATGTCACAAGGACTAAGAAGTGTGATTTTATTTTATAGAGACTAAAAACAAAACTGTGAATATTTATTGAGACTAAAAACTTAATTAACCCTAAATAAAAGGTCTACTTTATTTCTTATCTTATCACTGGACCAAACTTTTTGAGTTCACGGACTCTTAGCTTCTGGACCATTGATTTTGGATTAAATCATTAGTATTAAAAAAATGTTCTTCTCCCAACAAAAAACACTCTCTTCAAATTGAGTGGACGAAAGTACCCTCGCGTGAGATAACTCACGCAAGGTACTTTTAGCGTGAGTTAACTCATGCTACTTTGGTCGGTGGCATGATTTAACTCACACTGCTTAGGCTGGTAGTCTGAGCACATAAAACACGTTTTTTGGACGGTGATCAGTTATTCAAATTTGATTTTACACCTTTTTTGACTGCATTTAGTGTAGTTATAGCCTATGTAAGTCATTCCCCCTACCTTTACCATTTCTCACACCATCATCTCACACTCTCTCCTCCTCTTCCTTCTCCGATATTTGCATTGTGTACATATGTCTCAAAATTAAGGTGATGTTCAGTTGAAAAATGAGTGTGAGAAGAAGAAAGCAAAATCGACTGTGACATGGCACAAAATCGAATGTGATGGTTCCGTAAAAAAAAACCAATTTGAATGTGCCGGTGTACAACCATTCCAGGTTAGGGAGGAGCAGAAGGACTTGTTATTTTGGTCAACAGCCAAAAGTAGGTGCCCAATGAACTGTCGAGGACAACCTAATTGACTTAAGTGACGAAGGAGATGATTAAATGCAATGACTTGTAATAAAATAGGACGTTTTTCTTATGCTTTTTGATATGCCACGTGTAACATCCCATACGACTTTAAGCACTGTCGATTAATCCCAACAAACCAACACGAGTCTTTTCAGAGTGTTTTGTCCTCACTCGCACGCTTACCGAAAAACTTTTCAGTAGGTCACCCATCCAAAAACTACTCCAAGTCAACCACTTATCTGTAGAGTTCTTAAGGATTGGGCTACCAAAAAGAAGATGCATCTTGTTGATATAGGTAGCACCAAACAATTCTTATAAGTCTTCCTTCAACCGTGTAGTCCCATACCTACACGGCCTCAGGATCCCTCTCATTCCGATGTCCTCTAGAAGCTGTCGGGAGCCACTCATTGTCGTGCCTTGTGCACCAGCGACCACTCCTCGTGCTCGTTAGTCTTGGGTGTTACATGCCCACCAACTTTCGCTTGGTTCATTCCCGAACCACATTGTACTTGAAGAGGTATGCTCTGATACCATTTGTAACATCCCAGACGACTTTAAGCATTGTCGACTGACCATACAAACCAACACGAGTCTTTTCAGCGTGTTTTGTCCTCACTCGCACGCTTACCGGAAAACTTCCCAGTAGGTCACCCATCCAAAGACTACTCTAAGTCAAGCAGGCTTAACTGTGGAGTTCTTAAGTATTGGACTACCAAAAAGAAGATGCATTTTGTTGATATAGGTAGCACCAAACAATTCTTATAAGCCCTCCTTCAACCATGTAGTCTCATACCTACACGGCCTCAGGATCCCTCGCATTCCGATGTGATTTGGTTCCTCTAGAAGTTGTCAGGAGCCGCTCATTGTCGTGCCTTGTGCATTCGCGACCACTCTCCGCCCTCGCCGCCTTGGGTGTTACACCGCGCATTTTGGTATTGAATAAATTTGAATAAAGTTGTGTATTAAATAAATTTGAATAAAGTTGCGTATTGAATAAATTCGAATAAAGTTGCACAAGAACACAAAATCAATTCAAAAAATACACAATTTTATTTAGTTTTAGTTTTATCTACATTACATTACATTCTCCCTAAATATATGTGGTATCATCATGATTTTGGATTTAAATTAAATTGTTGAAAGTTTGCACAAAATGTTTGAATTGAAGTGTCTTATACTTAGTGTAAAGATTTGAAACGCCTTTTGAAAACTCAAAAGAATAGATATAACACATGTTACATTCTACCTAATGAGTTGTACAAATTTTCCAATTAAATTCCTTCATATAAAATGAGTGGTGACAAACAGGAATGCATTCCAAAAGGTTGCTTTGAACTTAATCTTACTGCCCTGCCAACTGACAAGTTTCAATTGACAGAAGAGCACGACCAAGTACAATACAACATCTTAGAGGTGCATTCTGTAACAGCCTGATTTTCCGTTAGATTTATTTAATTATTTTTATGTGTTTATTTATGCTCGTATGTGATTATTTGCCAATGTGTATATTTTGACGGGTTTAGTGTTAGGAGGGTATTATAGTCATTTTAGACTCAGGGGTATTTTGGTCATTTTGTGAGCAAGAGAAAATTAGTAAATTCATGGTGAGAGTTATTTTTAGTGTTTCAAGTGAGAACCATTATTTTTACTAAGTTACTATTCGGTAGTGGTAATTAGATTTGAACCGGTAATTATTCGGTAACTTTTAACCATAAGTGGTTAGAAACTTTGGGAGTTAGTTTATAAGAGTTTTGAGCCCATTAGACTTTTAAGGGTTAAGCCCATTAGTGTGGACACTATTTAAGCTCTAACCTTTGTAGAAAAATAGGGTTCACTTTCATTTTATAAGAATTAGAGAGAGGTAGAGAGAGGAAGAGCTAGAGGAGGGGTTTTGAAGAGAGAAGACTTTGGGAAGCAATAGGAGGGTAGAAACTCAAAGGATTGGAGGTAAAGTGAAGCACTAGCTTAGATTTGCGAAGAATTAAGGTAAGAGGGTTAGATTTCATTCATAATCTCTTAGTTTAATTTCTTTTCTAATTCTATGCATAAGAGCTTATTTGAGATAAGTGATTATTGTGAGCTTAATTGTTGATATTCGTGCTCTTGTTTTAGTGATATGTTTGAGTATGTGAATTTGTTGATAATTGAATTGTTGATGATGAAATTGCATGTTCATGATATGTATAAATGGGTATATTGTGAATTGTACTCAAATGGATGAATTGTGTTAGGTTGTTGTTGATTTGTGACTGAATATATGTTTAATTGATGTTGTTGTTGTTATGAGATGTTGTTCTTGATGATTCATACCTTGGGTATTCATAATTTCGGATTTGTAGTATGAATTGAGTTGTTGTTGAGGGTTTTTGTAAAAATGGGTTGATTTGATAAATTGTGTTGAAATGATACTTGATTTCATGTTTGATGTGTTTTTGAAAGCCTTTGGAAACGAATTTGGGTGTTGGGAGATCAAAATTTGGATTTTGGGATGAAAAATGGTTCAAACCCGTGAAGAAATTGTGCAGTGTTGATGACTGTACGCTTAAGCGCGCTCCAAGCGTACAACCACTGTTAGCTTCTGGAGTCTAAACGCTTAAGCGTACAAGTTGACAGCCCAATTGCAACACCTTTTGTTTTGTGTTCTGGTCGTTCAGGAGCCGATCCAAGCTTTGCAAAATGTTTCTTTCAACTTGTTTAATCACTGTTTATACTCTTAAACCTACTGGAATATCTTATGGATTGGATTGGACTTGATTTTGTGATTTGAACTTAACTTTTGAAAAATGTCCAAGAACACCGATTTTTCCGAAACTCGTTTTCCCCACGGAAAGGGGGTAGAGTTATGGTTGTATACTGAATATATGATTTCTAAAAAAAGTTGTGATTGATTTTATTGAGTTTCAACTTGTTTTGCTTTGAAAATGAAATTCCTTTGAAAAAGTGATAAAGAGAGACGAACTTTGTGATTTTAATAATTTTGTCATAGTTGGCCAGTGAAACCCACATGTATACTACACTCATATGTGATCTAAGTGTATACATAATCGAGGCCCTAGAGTTTATTTACTTGGTTTTTGTTCATTTGTCTCAGTTATTTTAAAGTTGTAAAGTGGGAGACGTACTTTGTCGAAAATGATCTTTAAGACCAAATACTTGGCAAATCTTTTGTGGATAGTTTGATATGATTATATGAAGATAAGTGAATGATTGATATGTGTTAAAAATGATATTTATCTTAGTATGAAGTATTTTCTCCTTTATTTGGATTGTGAGAAATAATATGATGTTGTTGATTGATTGTGATATTGTTGGTGAATAGATATATGTAATTGATTGTAATATTGTCGGTAAATGCATATATGCTAAGTGATGGTGATTTTGTTGGTGATTGCATATATGCTAAATGAATGGTGATGATGTGGTGAATTGTTTGTGTGAACATATGCATTGTTGTGAGTCATATGTTCATGCATACAT
>Ga0228711_1008225_pt1 | contig 14748 bp, 10 predicted proteins | sample MedpolnodulmetaG_2_FD_177996 | JGI IMG/M metagenome (GOLD analysis project Ga0228711, IMG submission 177996) | Root nodule microbial communities from Medicago polymorpha collected in Santa Monica, California, United States - brown nodules | ecosystem: Host-associated > Plants > Roots > Nodule...
AAAAACTACACAGAAACTACATAAATTTAAGCTGACTTTTGCATTTTCCAATTTTACCCTTCATTAAAAGTAAATTATTTACTTTTTTTTAATAATTTTACTTAAATTACAAATTAAAAAGTTGTTAAATCTTATTAAAATAGGAATAAAATCACTACAATAGAAATAATATTATCTATAACAAAGTATAACGAAAAGAGGAGACTTATGGTTAGATTATGTTTTATTCCAATTACATTTTTAAACAATTTTTTTAATAATAATCCTATATTATTGATGTCTTTGAAAAAGATAAAATTTTATATTATATTTTTTATATTGTTGATGTAATTTGAAAAGATAAGCTTGTTATAATTTCAAATCATAGACATCTATACGTATAATTCAAATCAAGATCTAATTAATTTAATAAAAGATATTATTCATAATTTACATGTGTTAGCACAATAAAAAAAAAAAAAGTTGAACGCATAGTAATTATAATGGTTATGTCATATTCATTCTTTTTTTTCCCTTGCGCTATAGCCTCCATTTATTGCATTTGTCTTTTACTTTCTTTTCCACTCTCTCTCTAGAAAATGCTCTTTTTCCTCCCTTCACTCTCATGTTGTTTATCTTTTGTCATTGTAATTGCGGTTTTTTCTCATCATGTCCTACAACTAACTAGGGTTTTCTATCTGAACTTTCACATCCAATAGTAAATTCCCAAGACTTCTCTTCTGGTCGCTTACCTTCTTTTTCACTACCATTATTATTGTTATTATTACTTAAGAAGCTAGATCTTAATTGAAAGAGCTTTACTTTCTTATACAAGAGGAAATAAAGAAAGGTAACGATCATCTAAACTACATGGTTTGTTCATTCCAATTATTATTTCTTCTTCTTCTTTTTTGATATATTGGTGTTAATTAGTTTGCATAATGATTTATGTTGCACAAGATTTGTTTCAAGGTTTATGTTTTTTGAATTATTTGGATTAAATTCTGATGAATTAAATGATGTATCAAGTTTAATTAAACTTCCACATCATGCATATTCATAGTAATTAAACTCAAGTTTAATTCATCAGTAGATTTAGATAGCTACATAGGTGTACTTTTCTTTTTGGCCTAGACCTATAGGAGTACTGGAGATTGTGAGGAGAAACACAGATTTAGGAGCTAAATTTACTGTTTCCGATGAATCAACCAAACGTATATACATAGAACAATAATCTACTTTATATAACATATACAGTCTATTAAAAATAAAATCAAACAACATATAGTGTTTATTTATTTATTATATTTGGTAATTTCCTCCTTTGCTTGTTTATGACCTTGAGCGGATTATGAAATTGAGATAAAAAAGGTTCTAGGTAGTTGACATAGTGCTGGGAGATTCTGTATATTAATATAGGCACTTTTTGGTTGTTTTTTAGCATAATAAATAGTACATTTTTGTTTTGACAAGAATAATAAATAGTACATTGATTCCACATAAATATGCCTTTATATGAATTAAAAAAGTAAAATAAGGTTGAGATAGAAGAATTGCTGTTACGAAAACAACTAGTAAGTAAATGATTAAGCAACTAATTAAGTTTCCTCCCTAACCCTAGTTTCATAATCCATGTCCATAGAAGTTTAATTGGTGATCAGATTCAGATTGGATCCATTTAAATTTTTTTTTTATATATTTATTCATTTTAGCTTTTCTCTTCTTTAGATATTGAATTCGGATAATTTAACTTCTTCAACACTTAACTCAATAATTACTTGTATTTAGTTTCCAATAAGATTCAACAAAAAGTCTTTTTGTTGATTTTTTTAAATTTAAACCAAAATAGAGGTGCTAAAGCATGACATAATAGGCAATACATTCCAACTATGTTGTTGTTGATTTCTTTATGGTTCGAAGATATATTTGTGATTCTTACTAGTATGCATACTCTTTTTTCTTCAAATTTAAAAATTCAATTAATTTATAGTGATAAGTTTTTTATTTCATTTGTGAGATTGTAATTATAAATTATTTTGTTGTGCTTGATTTAATTTGAAGATAATAATAATGGCATCTTCAAGCGCCTACTCAAATTCACCATGTGCTGCTTGCAAGTTTTTGAGAAGGAAGTGCATGCCAGATTGCATATTTGCTCCATATTTCCCACCAGAAGAGCCACAGAAATTTGCAAATGTTCACAAAATATTTGGTGCAAGCAATGTGAGTAAACTTCTGAATGAAGTGCAACCACATCAAAGGGAAGATGCAGTGAACTCTCTTGCCTATGAAGCTGAAGCAAGGATTAAAGATCCAGTTTATGGTTGTGTTGGTGCCATTTCAGTCCTCCAAAGACAAGTTATTAGGCTCCAAAAGGAACTTGATGCTACTAACGCTGATTTGATTCGCTATACAACTTGCACTGAAATCCCAAATCATGATATCGCAGCTACAAGAATCGGTGGTGAAGATGGAGGCGGTTCTTCTCTCGGTCAATCTCCTCCTCCGGCTTTTTACTATCCGTCTCCTTGGAACAATAATGATCCACTTGGCGATGGTTTTCATACAGGAGGAGGTGACAATATATAACTAATATGTCATATATTCGCAATTATTATTCCCTCGTTTATAATCTATAACGATATACACAATCCTACTATCCCTTTAAGTTCTTATTATTTAATCTGAAGAAGGGGATTGATGTGGGTATATATATGTCTATCTGTATATCAACAACAATATATGTTTATACCGTATGGTTTATATATGTCTATCGTATTGTACTTTGTGAAAATGATCTTGATATTTCATAAGACGTGTATCTTATTGTAAATGGAAATGAACTACTCTTGTTATGAAAAACTCATACTGAAACAACAAAGATATTGGTTCTTTTTTCTTTTTATTTTGAAAACAGCATGTATTATAAGCTAATTGCACAAACAGTAGTGCATAATATAGCAGAAGAAGGATTACAAAGGCGGTAAATATGCGGCACTAACCCAACGGAAACACACAAAACCCAATCCTAAACAGAAAACTGGCCTAACCACAGTAGAAGAAAACAAACAGGAGGAAGACGTGACAGGCGCAGAGCTACAGAACCGCCAAAGACAAGCTTAGCAGAGGAACCAGCACACCAGAGTAGGGAGACAAAAAGCCAGACAAAAATACCAGCATAGGCAACAAAAATATAGCACACCAACACAAAACTAACTCAGTTAGCCCCTTTGCAAGCAATCGCGCGGATTGCACGTCCATTCGTATAAAAGGTAATGCAGTTTAGACAATCTCTTTAAACTCCATTGCCAGTGCAACACTTTAATCTCCTCAACCAACTCATTAACCTCCTTTGAGCGATCATTAAAGACTCTCGGTTCTTTCCCTCCAAATCACCAAAATACAAGCATGCCAAATCAACCAAAACCCCTGGCTAATTTTCTTAGACCTCCATTGTGCTGTCCAACAATCCAAATAGTTAAACAAATTAGGCGGAGTAATGAAAGTAAATCTCAACCAATGCATCACCTTCACCCAAACCTTTGACACTACCTCACAATCTAAAAAGAGACGAGTTGCATTTTCGAACCTTCTCCACACAATACACACGACGCCCCCTCATCCACCCCCAAAGCATTTCAGACTGCAAGATACTTACGAGTTGGCATGTCCAATAAAAAGTCACCAATTTTGACGGAGGTGGGCTCTTCCATAAATATTTAACCAAAAACCTTTTCCTCTAAAGTACTTAAAACATCCTAAAGTGGCCAAATTTTTCTAGCATTTGATGTGTAGTCCTCACAAAAAAATCAGCTCTGTCCGCCGTCCGCCACCCCCATGAATCCTCCTTCTCACTAGCCCTAAAGTCAGCCACCACTCTTATTAAATTCAAATTGTTTCGTCTCCAAAGTGAAGGGTTATCTGCGCCATGGTAACCTCCACCCCACAAAACCATCTCTCATTTCCCACATATCTCCCACCATAGCCTCCCTTTAATTTAAGATGGAAAAGAGTCTCGAAAAAGACTCGCAAAGAAGAACCTCCCCAACCCGATGATCTCTCCAAAATCTAGTCCTTCTCCAATTCCCCACCTTCTTTATCAACTGATTTTTTTAACCAAGGGACACCAACCTCTCTAATGACGAAGCATCATGTGATATTTTAGACTATGCTTTTTGTTATTTTCTTTGCATAAGAAGACAAATACGTGGTCACATAGACGAGTTGTCCATGGTTTGAGAAATATTTTGTATTTTTCTCATTTGAGTCGTTGTAATTCATTTTTATCCTAAATCATTCAACTTCATAGGTGTTTTGAGTCTTTTTAGTGAGAAATAATGTAAATCGGAAAAGCAAAATATCTTATGAAGATCAAGGATATGAAGATTGAAGATCAATGGTTCTTAGAAGGTTTTTGAAGACAATAGAAGGGCATGGCCTCATGCGCCAAGGCATATGGCCTTATGCTCCTAGGCGCATTTGTGCGTGCAAAATGTAATTTTGCTTGTTTTTAATGCTGGATTGAAGGAAAAAGTCTTGTTCTTGTCTCTTAACCTCCAAGCAATGATAAATATATACAGAGACTATTGTGCACACTTTAATTCATTCAAAAAGCTAACGGTACAAGACAAGGGTCAAGGATCACGGCATCAAGGCATAGGGTTTTCTCCTCCCCTTGTTCTCTCTATGATATGTTTTTCTATTGTTTTGTAATGGCGTCAGTTACCATGTGTAACTAAATAGTACCTCTTGATTCAGGTTCCATGATGAACCTCTACTTATTTGCAGATATAATTAATAGAGTTTTTATTCAATTTATGATTCAAGTGTGTGATTTAATTTTCATATGTTACATTCTTAATACTTTTCAACTAGAGGTTGACCTTGTCTCTCAGCTAAGGTATAGGATTGACTATCTTGTCGGTGTCCAAAAAAGAACAGTAGTAAATTCCTCATTTTAAAGTAATCTCTTTTAATTTAAATACAGGTATGATTGTTAGGGTTATGATTCATCTTTAGAGAAACGTCGCAAGTATAGCCTTTGGTGCAGCAAAAATACACAAACTTCCCATCGTTACATCATGGGGTCATGTTCTACTCTCTTAAATCAAGGCAGGTCATAAACTAATAATAAACCGAGTTAATTCCAACAACGAAGGTAGATGTGATTCAAAGAAACCCTATTCATCATTCATTATTTGAATCAAAACCTAATCTTGCATTGAGTAAGACTATTCAAAACTTGCAAACTCATTCATCCTTTTTACTGCTTTTTACTCAAATAAACTTTGTTAATTGCTAAGTTGAACAACGATCACGATAACTTACTACTTTAATACTTGTTACGATCTGGTGCACTTGACAATTCGTCCATCAAGTTTTTAGCTTTGTTGTTGTGGATTGTTGATATACTAACGAGGCAATCCGCTGAATTTATTTTGTAAATATTTTGTTTTTTTTTTCTTTTTTAGATTAGGTTAGTTTTAAATTAGATTTTCCTGTTCTTTAATGCTTTTTCATTTGGTTAACTACATGAGTAATTTTGAAGAATAATCTGTATGATTAAAGTAGGCACTGAGAAATCGAAATTCTTCAGTTCTATTGGCTTTTCTAATCACCACCTTTTTATATGCCTTAAGAAGTAAAGGTTTGAATTTTGGCATTCTAATTACTCCCTTCTTCGGACAATGTAGTACTCAAATTAGGTTGGTTGTGCAATAGTTGTTGTGAGAAGCTTTGTGTGAGGTTATCCTCTTGTTTCATTAAATCATAAGTATCATACATAAGTGTGTGGCCCCAGGGAATTTTTTAAAAGACAAAAAATTTTGCAAGGCCCTTTTTAAATATTTTTCTTTTACAAGGACCATAACCAAAACTAGCTATATTTGTAAGGACGGATTTCATATTTAAGCCATATTATTAATATTTTCATAAAGACTCTATATTTGTAAGGACGGATTTCAAAATTGAAGAAGTGTCATCCAATAGTTGCTAGAAGAAAGGGATGATGAACAAAACACAAAAGTTTGTACCACAGAGATTTATAGCTCCCACTTTCTATAAACTTGTGAAAATAAAAGCCTAGTTTATTCTCTTCTCCTTACTTTCAATAAAACTGATCATATCCATGTATTAAATGAAAATAATAAAAGTATGATATTAAATAATAAAGAAAGTTAGAAACTTTAACCAACAAACATTAGTAATGATGATACATTGACATAATCCAAACTTAAGAATGACTCGAATATAATTTACAATAAAGTTTTTTTTTTATAGATGACATATAAGCACAAATTTGTTGGTTTATATGGCAAGGTAATATGCGTTATAGGGGTGAATAGAGATTTAAAATTTTATTGAGTTTGTAGCGAAAGCAATTTTTGAAAAACAATTGACGACATATTAGATTTCTGCTAGATTCAATGGCAATGACAAAGTTATTAAGACTATGCACAATTAATAAGATTCACTTGCAATTGAGAGATTCTAAGTCAAATCTTAACACAATCTATTATTAATGATTTTTACACAAGTTACAAAACAAGGCAAATCTCAAACCAAACCTAAGAGATATTAATCAATTATACTAATGAACACAACTGTGTATGTGTTTGATAAATTGACAATAGATTGAAACCAAGTGTGATCAATGAAAAGTGACGTAGAAGCTAATTCAAAGAACTAATTCAAGTTTAACAAAATGAACCTAGATCACACTCAATTTCTACTCTAACAATTTATCAAGCAATCAAATAAACAATTAATCAAAATTAAAGAGGATAGAGAAGAGAGAAGACACCGAGGTTTATAGTAGTTCGCTCTTTCGTCCTCGCTTCAGGCTACGTCTACTCTTCTTGGTGAAAAACGTATCCACCAAGGACTTCCACTACAATATGAATGTTTGATTACAATGTGATTACAAGAATTCCTTGAAACTACCATAGTTCTTCAATTCCTATGCAGTCACTCTCCCAATATTCAAATAACCTTTAAAATTGCTGCTTTTTGATGTCTTCGAATCCTCAATCACCCGTGAACACTTGAAGCTCTTCACTCAAACTCTTTGATGCTCCATCCGTCAGTTGGATCCCCTTGAACACAAGAACTTTAGAAAGAACCCCCAATACCCTTGAAGGTGGAATGAAATTACTCAATTCACTTTAGATCCTTGATTCTCAAACAATATCCTTAAAAGAAATCAACTTACAATCCCTATAGCACTCTAGCAATCTATGACTCAAAAGACCACAATGATTCGTAGAAAAAGTGTTGAATCTCAAGAACAAATAGACAATGAGCTTTGGAGACTCCAAAGAGAATAAATGCAAATGATTCAGTAGTTTTGGTGTTATGAGGAAGTGGGTATATATAGAAAAGGGTGATAAGTGCAATGTTTCGACCAAAAACATCAATGTGAATCGATTCACTTAATGCTTGAATGAATTCAGACAACAAAAGGACAAGAAAGATGAACTATGAAGATTGATACATATCAGACCATATTTGAATTGATTCAGGAGACCCATGATGAAGGTTGAAAAGATTCAAACTTTTATTAATCGATTCAACACAAGTCAGAGAGTTTCATGAAATGATTCAAACTATTTTGAATCGATTCAAGAGTGATATGCATCAAAAACACATGAAACGATTCACCCTAAGTCAGAGGCTTATGGTGAAACGATTTAAGGCAATTTGAATCGATTAAAATACGCAAAAAGGCTGGTTTTATCAACAAAGAGGAAGTTTCTTATGTAAAAAGACATACACGACGCCCGTGAATCATATGACACAATGAGACATGGTTTTCTAGTTACTTCAACATAATTTTATGCCATAATACCAAGACAAAACAAACATCATCTAAGAACTTCTAACAAACATCTTTAAAATACAAACCTAAAGCTATGCAAGATTCAAACTCTAGGCTAAGAAGATTTCAAGTTTATTTTATATATAGAAGATAATGTATATTGTAAGTGTCACATCATCAAAACTCTAGTTTAACAAGAACTCAAGTTTATTTTTATTTTTTTTGAGGAGAAACTCAAGTTTATTTTATATATCGAAGATATAAATAGATTACATTTATACACTTCTTGTTGAACACCCCTTTTCAAATGTGATGGACATTGGATAATTTGCATATCTGCTCTGCAACTTCGTTATGTCCATTTTGATTTTCGAGTTTTTTCTATATATTTAGTATTATTATTTATTTTTGATAGGTAAAGAGATAGGTAAAGCATTAAGGTAGAAACATATACCTCCATTCTATGCCGCCCACACATAATATATTATTATATAAAGGGAAAATATATATACAACGGGAGGGGGAGCCAAAACCCTCAATAAGAAAAAAGAAAAGAAAAAAAATAAGAAAAACAAAGAAAAATAGCCTGAAAGAGAAGGTTATATTCAACCCAATGTTTTTATAACCGAACCATACTCCAGTCTGGACAACCTTGAAAACATGGAGGTCTACAAAAACAGGAAAATAACCGAAAAACTGGTGTGAATCGGTAAAACTGATGAACCGGTCCCGATTTTGGATAACTTTCGGGATCTACCTTTCTTCTCAAAAACCATTTTTCTTCCTTTCTGAAAAATCATTCATTCTTGTTTATGTTAATGGAGATGAAGAAAACAATAATAATAAGAAATCTCATAGACAGTATTAGAAGAAGAAGAATTATGAAGAATAAACATCATAGGAAGAGGAAGAAATATGAAGAAGAAATATAGAAAGTAGAGAAATAGGTAGAAATAAGAAGGAGAAACAATAGAAGAATGGTAAAGAAACGGCGCAATAGATATATTCCTTAAAGGAGGGATATTAGGGTTACAAAATGAATGGTGAAAAATAACGTATTTGGCTCAAAATGATTGGTGAATAAAAATGTAAGAAAATTGCTCTTCTCCCATCAAGATTTGCTCACTCTCATACAAACTGACAAAAATACTCCCATTGTGACTTAAGTCACGTAGGTGTTAAACCCAACGCACCTTAAGTCACGTTGAACTCAACGTGAGTTAAGTCACGCTAATTACTCGTCAATGTGACTTAACTCATGTAGGTTGTAACCCATCGTAAGTTAAGTCACGTAGAGCTTGTGTCCAGTACCATAATAGTAGTTTTGGCATTTTTCCCTAATTTCCTTCATTCATTCATATTTTCATACATCCATTCCATTTTTTTCATCCATGTACTCATCCATTCATGCAATAATTCATCCATTCATTCAAAATTTAAATACGCAAAATAAATTGTAAATTAACAAAAATGTCATAAAATAACACAAATGCGCAAATGTAAATATATTACATCCATATCCGCCAAAGTGTCATAAAAATATCTAAATTTATACAAATGTGATGAAAACACTAAAAAAACCCTACTCCTGTGGACTATGACTCTTAGTCCTCCTTCGCGCAACCGACTTCTCCTGCAGCATGCTATACTCCGACTGGATGCCCTCCATAATGCCAACAAAGAGAGGATGTGTAAACACATTAGGATACGACATAGCACTATCCAATTTGCGCCTGATGTTCTCGATGATCTCGAGTGGGTCGGGAACCTGTCTGGCCCACTGCTGCTCAACAATAACCTCCTCATAAGGAGGGACAAGAGCTATGTACTCAGCAACGGGTGCATGGTAGCTCATAAGTGGATGAGATACACGGTAGAACCATTTGATGTACCCTCTCGCATACTTCTACAGTTAGGTCTAGATATAGTCGTACTCCCTCAGAACCCGCTCCGGCAAGTGACGCCACATCATTTCTTTGCAGGCTATGATCCATCCGGAGTACCAGCATATGTCCTCAAAAGGCGTGAGGTCTCACCGATCCTCGTATGACCTCCAAATGACATTAGCATTCTCCATCAAATCAATGAGGCATCAGTAGTGTCCATCATCATATTATCCCCTGGGGGGTTTCCATCGAGCCACAAGCGCGTGAGCACGCTCATACTTTGGCTCAAGCCTCCTCGGAATGATCTTCCAAAAGTGCGCGAAAACTAATCCCTACGAACACAACGAGATAAAATCATATCAGCACAAGTATCATAAAAACAAATATACATTTATGATCCACTAAAAAATAAGAAAAAAATATTACATTAAGTAAGGTCATGTAACCACCAACGACTTTAACATTTGCGTTGGAGGTAAGAGAAAGTTGAGAGTACAGGAAAGTAAGTGTCATCCCGCCCCATGACCAGTCGCCCAACCTGTCAATGTCCTGAATAGCAAGAAGCCATACCAGACTAACACTTTTGCTGTTCTTGTTGGCAAAAACATTGTCGCCAACCAAGAGCAACAAAAACGCCTTAATGCAGGCGGTCCTAACATGACTCTCCTCCTCCTCCTCGTCTGATGTAGGCTCCTCGAACTGACTACATCTATTCAACAGTCTTTCATGACACCTCTTCAACTTAGTGTAATTGACATTCTCACCCCACTGTTTTTTCACCTCATCCATCGCCTCCTCCTTCATAAAACGCAGCTCCTCCTCCAACAGTTGTATGCCTTGCTCATAAGATATCTCCTCTTCCTCAATGAGCCTCCCAGTGATGGGGTAGTCTAGAAGACATGCCACATCATCTAGTGTGATGATCATCTCCCCAACGGGCAGATGGAAGTTGCTGGTCTCGTTTTGCCATCTCTCTGAAAACACATAAATGAGCCCATGATTAATGTTCTCGTACCCAAACTTAATGAGGGGGGAAAGACCAGATGCATTCATCGGCGTCCAATACCATTCCTTTCTATTTCACGGGACTATCAAGGTATCAGGACTAAGCTTATTCCCGTGTGAGACAATGTTCACCTTATGCGACTTCTGAAACTGAAATACAAAAAAAACAACCGATAAAAAAATAATAATTAAAATAAACATTAAATAATCTAACATAAATTTAAATTCAAAATGATGTGCGTAATCTAAATTCTCACGCATAATTTAAAATGACACGCGTAATTTAAATTCTTACGCGTTAATTTAAATGACGTGCGTAATTTAAATTCTCGCCTGTAATTTAAAATTACACGTGTCATATAAATTCTCGCGCGTAATTGAAATTCTTACGCGTCAATTTAAATGATGCACATAATATAAATTCTCGCGCATAATATAAACTTATGCACATCATTTAAAATGAAGCACGTCATTTAAAGTGACACACGTCATTTAAATTGACGCGTAATTTAAGTCAATTTAAATTGTTTTAATATAAAAATTTAAATCATAAAAATGAACATATCATTAAAATAAAATTAAACAATTATAATTACTTGAACATCGACCCATAGCGTGCATGCCACGTGTTTACCGAAATTCGGTAGAAGAGACAACATAGTAGGCCTTCCAGGAAAGCCCTGTGGTCTAGGCTGGAACTTCATATCCTGCTCCTCCTTGAGCCTCACCCTCCTGAAAATGACCATGCTCATTCTGAGGCTGATATGCTTCATTCTGATGTTAATACTGATACTTCGTCAGGTCCAGTCTGGGACGCACCCACCTGTGACGTCGTTTGTAACACCCTAATTCTCAACGTTGATTTAATAAATAATGTAAATAAATTTAAATAAAAAGGATGTTACATATACTCATCAATCAATCCTTCAGATAATAAATAACACATCATATTTCAGAGTGCGGAAAATACTTCAAAAATATTTCATAAAATAAACAAGTTTAAATCTCAACCGTCATTGTGGAAAGTGTCATAAAAATTTCAAATACTTAAAATTTATAAAGTTAAACATTCAACGTTTGACCCCAACCCTAGTGTTACAGATCAGAGCATATGATTATTCGACTACATAAATAATTAGATAATAGTTACATAAGTGTATCTCCGACGCCACCTTCTAAATGTTCCGCAACTAGAGCTCCTCGTTTTGAGTGTCTGTAACCCAAGAGTACAAACACCATAATACACAACAATAACAAAGGGGTGAGAATATTCATCACAACATAGATTGGATACATGAATTATATATATAATAGGCATAAAATCATAGGTCATCATATACAACATATTCACATTTCTTCATCAGGTTATACAACATCATTCACACGTCATTGTTATCATAACTCAACAATTTCCAACATTAAAGTAATGCGCATGAGATTTATTACACATCAACAATAGCACGTATCACAAACACATCATATACAACTAACAGGAGACATATTCTAATACACTTCGTTCCTAGACCTATATGCATCCCGGTATCAGTTTCTAATCAACATTTGTATGTCAGATTTATGTTACTGAACATACATACATCAGTCATTTTTTGTCATTTTTATGCAATATGATATGATGCATGAAGACTCACTAACAACATGTAGGAAATACATCGACAACATATCATCACCACATTATAGTTCATTTACGTCATCATTATTCAACATTATACAACATGGTTATTACTTAATCATTCAACATTTTTCAACATAGTCAATACATCATTACTCGACACCATAATCACTTAACATCGTCCTTAAGCCCTATACTCAACATTAACTATCTTCATGCACTAAGTGATTTATCCTAACGACAACTCTCCATTCTATTTCATCTTATCAATTCTCTTAACATCATCTATCCTCTTAAATCGGTCTCACTCTATTCATTTTAACTTAAGGTCGTCACTTCAGCATTATCATTATTTCTAAACTTGTACCTTACTTTAACTTATGCCTTTATATTTCAAATTACATTCGTCTTATTTCTTTGCCTAACATCTTCATCACCTTTAACCACTTCACCATCCTACTTGTTCATTTTGGATCTACACCTTACCTTTTATGGCGTATCCTATTCTTCATCTTAGTTTTAAGCCCTTACCTCATCATTACTTCCACTTATAAAATCATATCTTCATATACTGACACATCCCTCTCACCATCTACTGCTTTATTCCACCAACATCATATGCTTATTTTACTAATGTTTCGTACTCTTTAAGTTAACTTATGTTATTAGACTCAACCTTTATTCTACGATTCTTTTATTACTTTCGTCCCTTGTTTAAGAACTATTCCTAATATAATCTCATTCTCTTCGTTTAGTCCTTATCTTCTTTCTCATTCATCTTACCGTCGCCTAATCGTTTCATATTCTAAATCACAACACCTTCTACCCATCATTTCATTGATTTACTTCATACTTAACTTCCTATCTTAGTTTATATTTCATCCTAAAAATCTTGGTATCGTCATCAATTCTCTAATTCGACCTCATTATTTACCTTGACTCTTCTTCTCTTCAACCTAACAACTTTCCTCTGTTCTCTCTCTTCTTATATTTTTGTCGCTACAGTCACCCTTTACTCTGATTTACTATTATTTTCATCTTTATTAGTTCATGAATTACCCTCTTACACATCTCTCTAATTTACCCTCAAGTCTTTCACAACGTCATTTATTACGTAGTGCATCGTCGTCATATAACATTTATACTATCAACATACCTCATCGTATTTCAACGTTAACGTCTAATTCATCTATTAACATCATATCTACATATCATATATATAGTTTACATCTTCGTTATTTCAACATCATGTTTAGAACACACATCCATCATTAGTTGTATCTCCATTTTCTACATCTTTTGCCCTAGTGACAGGTCTTACCCTTTGCTCTCAGTCATATTTGTCACCCCGTTCATTATTCCTCATAATGTTTTCCCCTATTCTTTTAGGCTCGTTAAGCTTAGGATCCTATCTTCATATATAGTTTCATCATTACTATCTTTTATTGTCTTACGCCATTATCACCAGTTCATGTTTTAGACTCGCCATTTCCTTGAGGTAATCATTTCTTTTTTCTTTTTTCTTTTTTTTTTGGTCAGGTAGCCTAGTGGCTAAAATTCACCTTATAAGGTGAATAAGTGGGGTGTCCAGGGTTCTAACCCCGGGTAATCATTTCTATTTATGCCTAAAGTCAATTCCTTATTTAGATATATAGTTTAAAGACCCTTACTTTTACTTGACAAGCTAACATCTTGCTTAGACTCACTATTGCTTTCATAGTTGTTTTAGAGTCCATAAAAAGGGTTGTGCTGAAATCTCATTAAAAACACAGCATGACCCAATTACAGTAGTTTATATAACAATGAAGAATACAAAGTTTAAAAACAGAACAAAAATACAGAAGCAAAAATAAAGAAAAATAGGTGTGCTTCTAAGGTTTAGGCTGTTGGTTCATCAACTGGGCTATCAAGTCTTCTTTGATTTTCAAAGTTACTTCAAGTTCCAGCTGTTTCTGAACTAGAAGATCTTCTCTAGCTTTAGCTTCTTGCTGTTTCACAATCTTCTGCTTCAGTAGCTTAAATATCCTTGCTTCCCTAGTCAAATATTTTGATTCTGGGAAGTATTGGCTAAGTACAGAAGAGGAGCTTGATCTTCAAAAATATGCACATTGGAGACAAAATGCATAGAAGCAGCAGTGTGAATCTTGATGCACTTCTGACTTACAACATTGAGTAGTTCAGAGGCCCTGTTCTTTAGAGTTACCCATTGTTCTTGATAAACAATCTTGAGAGTAGGAGACCTTTTGAGATGCACCAGCCTCTGCAGCTCATTGTTGATTTCCAGCATTTCAGCCGCTAGGAATTTAGACTTCAGAATGTTGGGGGGTGTTTGTGTGATGGTCTGAATTGTGGATGATGATGATGAGGGTTGGTCATTTGTGATAGCTGTTGGTTGAGGTTGTGTTGGTGTCTGAATTTGTTCAGAAACTGTT
>Ga0228711_1008226_pt1 | contig 14748 bp, 4 predicted proteins | sample MedpolnodulmetaG_2_FD_177996 | JGI IMG/M metagenome (GOLD analysis project Ga0228711, IMG submission 177996) | Root nodule microbial communities from Medicago polymorpha collected in Santa Monica, California, United States - brown nodules | ecosystem: Host-associated > Plants > Roots > Nodule...
ATAATAATAATAATAATAATAATAATAATAATAATAATAATAATAATAATAATAATAATAATAATAATATACGGTGTGACAATTTATATAACTAAATCTTCTTCTTTGTTGTGATGAAACTAAATCTCTTTCTCTATAGGGTTGATTTTTGTGTTTAAAAGAATATTTGAGGTGAACATAACGTTAATTCATGATATTTGAAGATATATTTGTGTAGAAATTTTTTTGATTCAATGAAGATGATGAAGATTCAAAGGAAGAAGATGAAAATGATGAACATGTTCATCATATTTCTGGATTTTTTTCATTTTAAAAAAAAAATTATGTTTTTTTTTAATAAAAAAAATGAGAAAAAGGATGTATATGTGCTTTTATGAAAGATAAAAGACCTAAACGGAAAAAAAATAAAGATAAAGGACTAAAGTGTTACAAATAAATAAGATAAAGGACCTCTAACGTAATCTTGTCTATAATTAAATAAAAATTAAAAATATTAAAAGTTACCTTACGATTAAAATTGGGTTTTTTGTTTTTTTTTTATAGAAAAAATTGACTCATTTATTTGACATTTAATGTTGTCAATATATATTACATTTTGATTGGTTGATATCATGAGGGAGTAAATACCCTCTAAACAAGATAGGGTAATCTAGAAAAAACCGTAATACAGCAGTCTAATTTTGATCATTATATAATAATTAAGCTTAAAACTTGCTTGTCTTAATGTTAGCTTAAAATTAACATGGCTTGTGTGAATTAGGCCAATAAAGATTAGGCTTAGCTCAATTTTAAGAAGTCTCCCTACTCTTGCTGAGAACCTCATAGTTGTAACTATCGGGCTTGCTTTTGTCTGGTTTTGAGAATAAAACTCATATGAACCACAAGATAGAAAAATATGTGTAGCGGTTCGGTTCAGTTGACTCTTAAAAAACCAAATCAAACCAATATGGTTTAGATTTGTTTGGTTTATTGTGAGACAACACATAATTTAGAAAATGCGCCAACAAGAGAAATTTATTAGTTTGAGACTTTGACACGGCGGAGTAAGCGAGCGGAAAACATAGATATTTAAACATCAACAACACATGCCTCTCTCTCTCAAACGGTTATTTTACTTCCATATCGAGCTTCATCCAATTTTATCTTTCTCATTTATTTTCCCTTTATCCATTTTTGTTAATTTGTACCTTTGGCGTGTGAAGTAAGAAAAAGATGTTTAAAGATTTTGACCTTGTGAAGTAAGAATAAGTTTCTTCACTTCAGCATGTGAAATTACAATTATGTTTCATGTTTCTTGTCTATAAATTGAATCAGCCACAACCCTCACTTTCCATTCATTCACCCCTTCTCTCTTTCTTCCATTCTTTCATATTTGTTTCATCAAATGTTCAATCTTATTACATTGGATTTTATTTAACTTTTTTTTTAAGGATGGATTTTATTTAACTAAATGGATGCATTTTTTAAATTTTATTCTCTAAATATTATGTTTGGAATTCGGTCTCTACTTTTATATATATAATTTTTTTTTGAGAGATACTTCTATTTGCTTTTTGTTCGACTTAGTTTGGTTAAACAAGCTCCGCTGCAATAAAGTATTTAATTTGCTACCATTATTTTGCTACAAATGTATTGAGTGCTAGTTTAACTAGTTAATCTCAAATTTATAACCTGCCATTTAACTTAGTGTTTTTTACCGATTAACTTTTTGTTTCTTTTTGCTATAATTTTTTTTTTTGTTGATTTAACTCTATTTCTTTTAATGAAATGCCTAAAAAAACAATCTCATAAGTATCCACACGCTCACTCTCTGAAACAATCCCATTCTTTGAAAAACTCTAGATCTCAGGAGTTTCGTAACTCTTATGTAGAAGAGATGAATTAATATCATATAGATAATATCAGTTCAAAGCGATGAAATTGTTCCAGTCTCGAACCTTGGCAGTACAGTGTACATATGGAGATAAAAAAAGTGATATATATACCACGTCTAAACTGATGTTGACGATATTATATAAAGTTTAGGTCGTGTAATGTCTAATAGCATATAAAGATCAATGTAGACTATTTGAGCAAGATAGGTATCGTTCGAAATGATGTTGTCTCGAACCTGTCAATTTTTTGAACCTTCGTTCAAAGAATTTAAGAAGCAAAGTCGTGTGATTTTGAGTACCATATACAACATGCGAGTCAACATCACCTGACTTAACTTTCTGAATTTTTAGACCAGGAACCGAACAATAGAGGGGTTATTGATCACGATGTTTTGAGTGATCTTGATTGTGTTTGAAAGGTCTATGTTGCTCCCTACGTGCTATTGGACATTTTACACTACCAGACTTTAAATGATATTGTCTATACAATTCGACACAATATCATTTTTCATCTTGCAGATTACTTCGGAGGTATTGATTGGATCAATTACATCATTTGAACAAGTACAACGAGCCAACCGTCTAAGAGTCCAACAAGAAATGCTTCAGAAACATGACAAGAACCAACATCTTGCAATATCTTGAAATTTCGATAAATTCTTTTGCAAATTTGTTTGTTAATTACTCCTAACAACTTTGATATTAATATGATAGATTTCATTTGGTAGTTCCTTGCAAAGTGATGTTCTTGAGGGAGAAAAAGATATTCCTAGCTCAATTATTTTCTAAAAAAGGTTAATAGTGTTTTACCCCTTGTAATATAGACTATTTCTGGTTTTCCACTCTGAAAAATTTTCTGTTTAGTTTTCGTCCTTGTAATTTGAAGATTTTATGGTTTTGGACCTTCCATGCAAATTTCGTCCCCTGTAATTTGAGCACATTCCGGTTTACCCCCTGTATATCATTGATTTTGTATAGTCTATATTGTTGGAGATCCAAAACCAAAAATCTTCAAATTATAAGGACGAAAACTAAAAAAAGAAATTTATAGGATGGAAAACCGGAAATAGCTTATATTACAGGGAGTAAAACACTATTAAACCTTTTTAAAATTATGAATTAGAATACCTATTTGGACAATGGATTGTGTTGATACTGTTTAATGTTGTTTTTCAGGGAGTCTTGATTCTATCTTGGTGGGTGAGTGATTCATTTAAATAGTTGTGTTTTTGAAAATGGTTCTCTCATTGGATATTTTTATTGTTATTGTGGAAACAATCCAAGACAAAATTCAACTAATATGTTTGAGAAAATTCGGAGGTATAATAAATCCATGATTAAAGTTCATAGTTCTTTTATTTTGGATTTTTTTATATTCTTAATCTCATTAATATCCCGTTATTTCTTTATCACAAAGTTTATATAGGTTGTGACACTCCATTGTTGATTGTCTTCAATTGGAATTTAATAATGAGTTCTCTAACTCGGTTTTGCTCTTTATCCTGGTAAAAAGGCAACCTAATTTGGACCATTATATAATAATATATCTTAAAACTTGTTGGTATTAATATATATTAGCTTAAAGGATTAGGCTCAGTTCTATCTTAAGAATTCTCTCTACTCTTGCTGAAAACCTCAGACTTTTGAAAAGGGAATATCCTCACTTCACCGGCTCTCCATAGATTATATATTTTTTTATTTTATAATCTTGTGGTTCTTAGGGGGAAGAGAGTTTTGATGATCCAAAGTTCGATTGTGAGGTAAATGTAGTCTGACCAAGAATTGTTCTAATCAGAATTGAACTTGTGTTTTTCTTATCGATTTGTCCTTTGATGGAGTTAATTAATCAGTTAAACCTAATTGTTTGGTTTCATAAATTTTACTTCACCAAAAACAAAATATTTTTAAATTACACTTGAATTACAAAATACATTTGCAATGTATATAAACAAGAAAATATATTTTCTATATCCATGAAATAGACCTATTTAATTTGTTCAGAAAATTAAAAATCAATCATTCAGATTAAGCCTAACTTGAACTTTTTCTATAAAATTCTGTCATAACTTTAGAAAACTCCAAATTCAGATTCACAAGTAATAATGGAAAATAAAGTTGAGATCGGCTATAATAGTTTTTTTTTTTTAGAGGAGGGGGATATTTAATCAAGCTAAAAATGAGAATGTTACAACTTTAGTAAAATTCAAGTTTCGAGCTTATCAGATAATTTAATCTAGTCAACTTTAGAATGTTGCAAATTTATCATCCAATTCGATTCTAACCTTCTAATGTCATAATAGAGAGTTTACAAAATGATTGGTAAAAAAACCTTCTTGCTAAAACAATACGAATCTAAAAAGAAACAATTTCAAAAAGTATAAGAGGGCATTAGATCATTGAAATTTGAATGTTGTTTCTTCATCTATTTCCACAACTCAAAATGGTAACAAATTTTTTACTTATATTTTGTTAATCAAATTTCATTTAATATTACTTTAATTTTCTCCCCTTTTATTTTACAAGACATTTCTCTATCACATGCAATCTTCACTTCAAATTTGATGACATTTTCTTTGCATAATGTTTCCATTTCAGATTCTTCAATTTCAACATGTTACATGACTATTGGTAGAAATGGGATTTTTCCCCTAAGGAATTGAATTTCACCTCAACAAAACAAGACCACCCTTTAAGTGAATGGTTATTATTGATCTTCTAATATTACTTCCAATTTATAAGAACAAGAAACAAGGAGGGTTTTTGTCAAAAAAGAAGGAAAAAAAGGAGGATTTATTATAGGAAATTAAATTTTGCAAAATGGAGAATGAGCAGTGGTGCAGCATATGCTCTAAAATGGTGAATCCAATGAATGAATATGAAAACAAATGTCCATTTTGTGATACACAATTTGGTGATGCAATGGAAAATCTAAGGGACCATAATAATGATGCTATTGATTTAAGGTCAGCTTGGGTTTTCTCACTTTATGCACCAATTTTTCTTGGTTTGATGAATGCTTTTAGTCCTTCTCTAGCTACAATTTCTTCACAAGAAAGCACATCAAGAAATGATGAAGAATTCGAACAAGAGACCGGAAATTACAATGAACTTGTAATTGGAAGAAGGAGAAGAACTTCAACTTACATGATGCATCTATTTAGAGGACTTCATGTTAGAATGGTTTCAGAAAATGAAAACATAGAACAAAATAGAAACATTGATAACAATAACAATAACAATAATAGTATATTTGTTATTGATCCATTCAATGAAGGTGCATTAATTGTGAGAGGTCCTAATTTGACTCACACAAATAGGTCAAATGAAAATAATATTAACACTACTATTAGTTCTTTGAATGATTTTGTGGATGGTAGTGGATTTGATTTATTGTTACAACATTTGGCGCAAATTAGTCCTACTGGATATGCAAGTGTGAATCCTCCAACAAAGAAGGAAGCAATTGAAGCAATGGAAAGTGTGATTAATGATGAGAAATTGCAATGTACTATATGTTTGGAGGATGTTGAGATTGGAGATATTGCTAAAGAAATGCCATGTAAGCATAAATTTCATGGTGATTGTATTGTATCATGGCTTAAGCTACATAGTTCTTGCCCAGTTTGTAGGTTTCAAATGCCTTGTGAGGAATCAAATGTTTTGGCTAATTTGGAAAATGGAAATAGAGAAAGCCAGAATAATGAGGTTGTGAGGGGTAGAAATGGAAGGAGGAATTGGTTTCCTGTGCTTCAATCTTTTAATAATTTCCTTCCTTTTCCTTGATAAAATTGAAGCTCGTACTACTGAACTGACACCTCTTGGACATCGATAGCTACATCTTGACATGTCATGCTAAGGAATTATTCCATATTTTATATATGTTTTAGATTATATAGTTTGATTTTCTTGTACCATTCAAATATGTATCTATATTTTAATATTTGCAATACCAGAATAAATTCTTATATATATTACTCATATTCGTTCACAAGTGGGCCGATGCTCCAGCACAGCGTAGCCAGTAAAGCTGCAAACATGACGAGACCATATAATTTTGTAAATTGAACCGTAGTATTTAGAATCGGATTTACTATTCTAACACTTTTATTCATCAATATAAAACAGAATTAGCATGATGTCAATGTTTAATTCCCAGATATGATCTCATATTCAATGAAGTCACATACATAATTTTCATTCTAAGCCTATACTTTTAATTTAACTTTGTCGAATATTTGATTTATGTATCATAACTTTCTGCGCAAGGAATATCTTTTCTATTGGGATTTCCATTCCCAAGTCACCACATGCTACCATAAATAAATCTGAACTTTCAAGTATTTCATCAAAATTGGAAATGCCCTCTTCATTTTCAAATAAGAACAAGATGAGATACTAAACTAATCTTTGTAACATTATGATGTTTTTCTTTTGTAACTTGAAATTCAAATTCCCAAGCCACCTCTTGCTAACATTAGAATATGTTTATATTGAAGAAATTGTTTTGTTTTCATTTGGTTTCCTGTTTTGAAATATTTAGAGCAAACAGTCGTTTTTGTCCTTAAATGTGTGTGACACAATAGTCATATAATGTATAAAAAACTATGAAAACAAACATAAATGCGTCTTTTCTTAGACAAAGTTTGATATTTGAATATGTTTTTCATTAGTTAGTTTGATTATCAAATGTATCTTTAATTAGACAATTTAGTTTAAAATTATTAACAAAAGACACATTTAATTTTTTTATCTTAGTAATTTCAATGAAAAAGAACCAAACCATTCTCTGTCTCATTTCAAGGAAGTGAAACTAATTGTGTCTCATAACCTTTTATGCTATAATCAGTTGTGATTGTAATTTCTTGTCCTCTATGGATTTATGTTGGTTTAAGTTCCATTAAGCACTTTTAATGTTTCCCCAAATAAGAAATATTCAGAAATTTAAAAACTATGCATATTTTTTTAGATTATTGAAATTAGACTTAGTTAAGTGAGTGTATACATAAGCTCTTCAAGATATAACTCACAGAAATAACTTATAGATAATATGAATACTGACTTGATTTAATTCGTGTTATAGAAAAACCTATACTTAAGCGCTTACGCTATAAGCTCTAAAATAAGTTGTTTATGCAAACATGACCTATATCTTGCATACCAGACATATTAATCCAAAAAACATCTAATATTGTTATGAACTATTTTTGCATTTCCAAGAACTAATGTGTTGGCTTAACTTGTCATGTAAGAATATCTAATATAATAATAAAATAAAAAGAGTTTAATTCATGTCAAAAGACATTGTTAATCATATAAGATGTACAAGGTGTTTTTTATGAGTATGAATCGAGTTCGATACACCAAAATTTACAACACTCAACACACTACAGACCAACCAATTGAACTTGCAAGAACTTATAGAGGAAACTTCTAAAGAAAACTAACAAGTGAAAGAAGCCAAAAAAAGATAGCATTTAGCAATAAAGATAGAAGAAAATAGAATAATTTTATTGTAATTGTTCAAACCTTGGTATCTAACTTCACAACACAGAATGATTTTTATATTAATTACCTTCTCTTAGGGTGTGAATTAATTAACTGAACATTTCAATCAAGTTTCAACAAACCTTGGATTGTGGGAATCTCAACCACATAGCAATTCAAATGAATATTAGTTATGGAAATAAGGTTGATGGTGTGCATGGAATCAGGGTAACGAACAACATTCTCAAAATTTTGACCTCGACTATCTTTTAATTGTGAAAAAACCATTAACCCAATGATCATCCCCTATTCGGTAGGGTTAGAACTGTCGGATGGGCTGCCCCAACCCAACCCACTTCAACCCGATAGACCAACACGTATAAATGGATTAGAGTAGGCCACTCAAACCGAACCCGACCCAAATAATGGTGAGCCATGCAAACTGTTGGACCAGTTAGGCCCATATTTGAATATCAAAAAAATTATTTTAAAAAAAAAAAAAAGATACGCAATATTCACGAGAGCTACTCTTTTTTAGACATATAACAAGAATGATAAATCACACAAATTATTTCTTTACAAGACTATTTACTGGCAAAATTGTCTATCATGTGAAATATTGATTAAGAAGGATTGAACCAACTTTATACTCATGCAAATACATACCCTAAATATGATTTCCTTGTGCATAACAATATGAGGAAAAGCTTTGAACTAAAAGATCTATCTTGATACATAAAAAAATATATAGATTTAATGAAGTGATGTCGTGAGATTAGCATCAGATAAGACAAGAACTCATCAAAAGCTCGACCATAATTAGAGAGGGGATTAGGTCTTTTTATTTAGTTTGAGCCATTGATTTTTAAAACATGCTAGTTCAAAACTATGTTTTTTAGTTTGATACGTGTTAGTTAATGCAAAACACCCACCTTTAGTGGACTTTACAAGTTCTAACTTGACATAGGTAAATCTTGGATACAATTTTGGAAACAAGGTTAAAATAAGAGTTAGATATTCACTACTTATCCTTCTATTCAATAGAACAAGCAATTACCAAGCAATCGTGCCATTCGAACTAGCTACTAAGAGAACTATTTTATGACATATAATACCTAAAGAGACCACATTTTTAGAGATAATGGCTCTTTCTATTTTTTGAGACCAAATTTAAATGAATCCCATAGATCTACATGAATCAAGGCTTTAGCGGTCCCAAATAAAAGTTTTGTATCACATTCATCTTCAATCTCTATAATGATAAAGTCGGCTATAAAACTTGAAACAAATCCACATGTAAGATTACATCTTCAACTATTCCAATAATATAGCTATTGGAGTTGGCTTCTCCTCAAGCCTAGGCATCTTCCTCAGAGTTGACAATGGCATGGCATGAATATTTGAGCCAAGATCACACAAGGCCTCTGCCATAAATTTGTTGGCAATGCAACATTGAACACTAAAACATCATGAATCCGATTTCTAAATATATTCGCATTTGATGGAAACTTCGTACGAATGGAAGTACAATTTCTTCTGTTGAACTATATTTGCTCCTTTTCGAGTGGATCGAGTCTCAGTTGTAGTAAGTTCTTCAAAAATTTCAAACAACAAGGATATAGAGGTGGTGTCTCCTTCAAGTGGAATTCCCCCCTCCCTTTAGATATCATCCCGACCATTACATCGAACCAACATGTCCAACCGCCAGTGTGAAGCAACAAAACAAAAAGGGTTACCCTGGAGAAATTGGCAAAAGGCGACATCAACAAGAGTACTAAACTTATCCTTTCTAATTCTCCCCCCAAGAACTTTAACCTTTGTTTGTTTCTAGAGAAGTTAAGAAGAGAGAAATATGGGATAAAAAAGTTGAGAAGAGACGATTGGCATTCTTTTGTTTGGTGAGAGAGAGACTAGACCGAAAAGGTAAAGCTACTAAAGACTTCATTTCAGACCTACCAACTAAAATTTAATTTTTTTTATTAGATTTTATAACGACAAAAATTGCCACACATATTAAAACTTTTTTAAGCCCCAATATTAAACTTTATTGACCGACAAAATTGCAACTTTTTGCTTTTCTCCCTACATTTGCAAAGAAAAGCGAGAGAAATACCATCAATTTGTGAAGAGAAAAAAAAAAGTTTCTTTTTTTATTTTTTAATTTTATGAACGGGCTGATTTGTCGATTCAAAAGAATATTATATTTATGTTCTTATATCTCTTCTATTTTTCTTGTACGAAACAGTCAAATCAATTACATTTTTCATTTCTTTCTCTCTTCTCCCTCCTATATCCTTACTCCATTACCAACTTTGAATGGAATCATCTTTTAGACCGGAGAACATAGACAATATTGTATTGCAATCTCATCAATGTGACCAATCGTGTGTTATTATTATCATCAATATGGTTGATGAGTTGGTTTGAAATTAAAAGGATAAGGTTAAAATTTTAATTTGCTTAGTCCACGACATGAATTAATGTTAGGTATCTTTACACATTTTTGGCTATTTTTTCTTACAGCAAGGATCAATGATATATCAGTATAACTTTTTAGGATTGTTCTAAGATATTTTCATATCATCTTTAAGATTTTATTTTTGAAATTTTCAACAGCATTGATCTAAATTTTATCGAGCACCTCTAATCTATTATTTCTTAATCGATAAAGTAGCAATAAATATTATTGTTATGAGTCTCCGTGAGCATAATTCAATTGATAGAGACATGCACATTGCATTTAATATATATGAGTCGGGGTTCGAACCCCAAATTCTCTACTTATTTACCGAGGTAAACTTTCAGCCATTACGATATTTGACAAAAATATATTATTGTTCTAATACATAAAAAATCTCGTATTATTTAGAAATTGAAATTATCGTTAGTTCATAAACAACCGTTATACTTTTTAACCCAACGAAACATATTTTGCAAAGACAAAATCATGATGATTCATACAAGGTCCATGGTGGACAATGCTTTGAAAACATGGTGCTGTGAACTTGAGGTCAGAACAACAATAAACTATACTTAAATTTAAAAAGTAATTATAATAAATTTTTCTTAACTTAGTAACTTACAATATTGAGGAAGGCAGTAAACCTTTAACCTATTTCAAGGATAAATTTATCTCTACTTATAATGCCGATATTGCTAGACTTAACACTTTTACCCGGTTCGAATAGAGGACCTTAAAATTTTATGTGTGTACATATGATAATGTGATTGTCATTTTGTCTAATGAAAAAACAAAAATCATAAACCTATTTCCAAAAATTGTTCCTTGAATATGGGAGAGAAGAGCTATAGTATTACTTTTCTTCACCCACCGGAAACTAAAGCAAAGTACGAACCCGACAAAAACATTTACTAATATTTATGACTTTCTAATTTTTTAACAGAAAATATTTATGACTTCTAACTATCACAATCCGACTTTTAACTTTCTTTACCAACTTTCTTTACCAACATAAACAGTGCCTAAAATAAAAATATTACCCAACCTATAAAGTACTATTCTCTATTTATAATCATTATGGTTCCCTTACTTTATTTATTTATATTTTATGAAAACCCTACTTCATGATTCCTATATAAATTACCTCAACTATACTTCTATTGTCTCACTCAATATCATATAGCTATAGCTATCCTTTTCAACAACATTCACAAACAAAAAAGTGCCAACAATGTTGAAACATTTCTATTTGATATCGAACATAATGAACATTTTGTTCATGTCACTTTTAATAGTAGTAGCTACATCATGTGTAAGTTGTTTTTATGTCAATGATGAATATTGCAATCCTCAACCATCAATATTGATAAAATCATTTTGTTTAGCTACTTCCTTAGTTTACTACATTTTCATGAGTAGACCAAACAAAATATACCTAGTAGATTTTGCATGTCACAAACCAACAAATGATTGTCTTTGCACAAAAGAAATGTTGTTGGAAAGAGCAAAACATTTTGGTTTTCTTAATGAAGAAAGTTTCATTTTGATCCATAAGATTTTAGAAAGGTCAGGTGTGGGACCCACCACATATGTTCCTGAAGCATTATTGGAAATGCCACCAAGACTAACACTTGATGAAGCTAGGAATGAATCAAATTTAGTTCTTTTTGGAGCTGTTGATGAACTTCTTGAGAAAACCAAAGTTGAAGCTAAAGATATTGGAATTCTTGTGGTGAATTGTTGTTTATTTAATCCTACACCATCACTTTCAGATACCATTGTTAATCATTATAAACTTAGAGGGAATATTTTGATCTATAATCTTAGTGGTATGGGATGCAGTGCTGGTGTTATTGCGGTGGATTTTGCCAAACGGCTTCTTGAGGTAATTTTTTTTCTTTGTTTTATACATATCTTAATTTATAGAAACTTTATGGTAAAATAATTCATTATTTGTCAAAAAAAGAGTACAAAATTAATTGAGGTAACTCTATTTTTGTGATATTGCTTCTTGTTGGTCGGTACTATTTTATACCTGTTTGTTGGTACAATTATATATTGACAAGAATACAAGATGTTAATGGCTATTGGCTAGAGATTTTCATTTTTTTTAATAAGTAGGACCATTGACAGACCCAAGTTTTTTTAATTGTAGAGGTACCATATGTACAAGTTTTTTTTTTTGACAAATAATATTGTATTTATTAAAAGTATAAATATACATTATAATTGTTCTATATAGATTTTCATATTTTGAAAATATTAAATAACTTTTATTTGTTTTAAAGGTTAATGAAAATATATTTATACAAGCGAGTACAAAATTATTTAACCATTCATCAATTTCATATAGTTTTGCACATATCTAATTCTTTGTAATATTTATAATAGAGATATCAATATGTATTTATGGTAAAAAAAAATATCAGAACAATATGACTTTTTTTTTAAAGAAGAATATGACATATATATATATATATATATAATATAGTTTTTTAAAAAAATCCTAACATAGTGGGAGCTAAAGAACTAAGCACCCACAAGCCCCAACCTATAGGTCTTTCAATAAAAAGTGTAGTTGTCTAAATTTAGATCAATAACATAGACTTTTTTGCATAATATTAATTTTGAAACTGAGTAGTATATTTTAGTGACTAAGTAGAAAAATAGTGATACTTGAGTGACTATATTAAGTATTTACTCAAATAATTAACTATTATTAGATAACACATATTCCCTCCATCTATAAATAATAGTCGTTTAAGATTTGTGCACGATTATTAAGGAGATGATTAATTATGTTGATTTCAATGGTAAAAATTAGTATCACTTACTAAAATACCCTTATTAATTATAGTTAGTGGAGTAGTTAAGTTAAATGAAATTTAATAAATAAGGGTATAATAATGGAAAAAGATAATAAATGTTGCATTGGTATTCTAACAATTATTTTGAGAAAAATATAAAATGTTAAAGTGACAATTATTAAGAGACGGAGGGAGTACATAGTTTTAAATATCTTGATCCAAATTCAACAATGAGTATATAACAAAGTTAAATTTATTGAAGAAGAATTTTATCATCTATTATAGTTCTACCCAGCTTAAGAGATTAGTCGTTATAGTTAACCGCAGATGATAGAAATTCACACAAAAAAAAAAAAAAAATAAATATGTTTGAACACATATCTCTTTCTTGAACTCCTTATGAGAGGGACAAAAAAATTGAATTGATAAGGAAATACGACTTCACATATACTTACAACTATATATATATATATATATGACAAAAAAAAATTATGTCATTTTACTATTAGCATATGAAGAAAAATGATGCAATTTTTAAGGAACATCTATATGGAGCAAATCTAATCTTATCTACTACATTATTTTGCTACCTAATGCCCTATCAAAAAGTGTAAGCAATAAATATAGCAGACATATCTGCATATAGTTATTACAAAGAAGGAACTCCGTATATTGTTTTCTCATATAATTGGTCCAAAAAGAACGTATCTTCCAATGTACATGTGTTCGCTCACAGTATCGATATGTTCGCACAGTTTCACTTTGAATGATAGGTCCATTATTGAATTTAAGATTCTGACACTTTCATATAACATAACAACAACAATAATAATGATGATGATGCACATTGTTTTGAAGTAGCTTTAATATTTAGTAATGTAACTTTATACTATACAAGATAGTATTTAATTTTTATACTATACAAGATAGTATTTTATAAGTGATCTTCAATTTTCTTGCTAGCTACATGCAATTTGTTCCTAACTGATTTGTGACATGCAATTACAGGCACACCCAAACTCATATGCATTAGTGCTAAGTACAGAAAATCAAATCTCAAGCATATACAAAGGAAACAACCCTTCAATGCTCCTTACTAATTGCCTCTTTCGAATGGGTGGATCGGCAGCCCTACTCTCAAGTCATCCATCGGACCGTAGCCGCTCAAAATATCAGTTGATGCATTCGTTGCGCACTCATGTAGGCGCGGATGACAATAGTTACAATTGCGTCTTCCAAGAAGAAGACGAAAAAGAAATAGTCGGGGTTAAACTATCGAAGGATCTCATGAATGTTGCTAGGGACGCACTTCGTGTACACATAACATCGCTCGGTCCATTAGTCCTCCCAATTTCGGAAAAACTCAAGTATGTGAAAAATTTAGTTGAGAGGAAGATTTTGAAGAAGAAGATCGAACCATACATGCCGAATTTCAAGTTAGCGTTTGATCAATTTTGCATGCATACGGGCGGTAGAGCAGTTCTTGATCGGATGCAAAAGAGTCTTGAGCTTGATGATTTTCATATGGAGCCTTCAAGAATGACACTATATAGATATGGTAACACATCATCAAGTTCTGTTTGGTATGAATTGTCTTATTGTGAAGCTAAGGGGAGAGTTAAAAAGGGACATAAGATTTGGCAAATGGCTTTTGGATCTGGATTTAAGGTTAATACTGCTGTTTGGTATGCTTTGAAGAATGTTGATCCTAAATCATTGAAAAATGCTTGGATGGATGAGATTGATGATTTTCCAGTTCCATTGCCAATGAACAAACATATGATTAAAGCATAGTTTACAACTTTCATGTCTTGTTTGTGGTATGAATTAGGTTTAGTTTTATGTGTGTTATGTTATTTATTTGAGAAAAATTATGTATTCTAATGTTGTGTGCTGTGATGTGTGCTGAGATTATTGATTAGAATATTCGGCCAGATATGTAGTTGAATTGAACTGAAATTTCTATTTAATGATTGATGAAAGTTTCCAACATACAGTAGAAACTCTTTAAATTAATACTCGGTAAATTAATAAACTCTCTAAAATAATAAATTTGTCCGGTCCCGACTTGGGTCAATGTAAAAAATTGAAAAACTCGATAAAATAATAAGATAATAATTTT
>Ga0228711_1008228_pt1 | contig 14745 bp, 8 predicted proteins | sample MedpolnodulmetaG_2_FD_177996 | JGI IMG/M metagenome (GOLD analysis project Ga0228711, IMG submission 177996) | Root nodule microbial communities from Medicago polymorpha collected in Santa Monica, California, United States - brown nodules | ecosystem: Host-associated > Plants > Roots > Nodule...
GAAAAAAAAACAAAAGGAAAAAAGGAAAGAGAGAATAAAAAACAAGGAAATAGAAACACAAAACAAAGGGGTGTAAGACAAACCTAGAACAGATAAAATGAAAAGAAAAACATAACAAGAGGGGAAAAAAGTAAAAAAATAAACTAACTCAAAGAAGCTTTTGAATTATTCTAGTTTTAGGGAATGAGCCCTTTGCGGGTTGGGAGGACTCCGGCCCACCCGAAAAAATTAAAAATTAACAATCATAAGTTTATTTTGCGAGATTTTAAATAATTTCGTGACAATTTTAGTTATTGGCAGATCCAAATTCCCATAAAGTGGTTTTGTGGCCCATTCGAAAAAATTTAAAAAATTAAAAATCATAGATCGACATGCTTATACTTTGGCTAGTTAGAGGAGGTTTATAGACCTTCTAATTTGTAGGGGTTTCAAACCTCCCTTGTACTGTTCAGTCAACTGAAAATTCCACCAATTAGCAGTTGTATTATAAAACAAACAATTTCATAATTCATAACAGTAATAAAATATGTAATTCATTTTGTTAAAGTACTCACCCAAACTTTTTAGTCAAACTCTGCCACTTTAACTGTGTGCTTAATGCTTATTACAATTTCCATTTTTTATTTATATATTATAGTTTATTTTAGTGGTGCACCCGATGTTTTTTTATTTGGCTCCACCAATGCCCATAGAGCGGGTATTATGGACTTGAACTGCTTTATGCATACTATTTTTTTTGCATTAGACGCCACCTCTTTAAATAGCTCTTCCCTAAAAGGAGAATGATTCTTTAAATAACTAATAGTTGTCACTCTCTCTTTCTCATCAATACAAATTCTATGGCCAATTTCCCGAGCATCATTTCTCTTCGAAACATACTTATGCAAAATCTCAAAGTCATGTGCAACGTTGGGATTTAAAACATCATAAAAAAAGTGAAGTTAGATGAAGCCATACCCTTTATAGATAGTACTCCCTCCGTCTCGAATTAATTGAGCAATAGCTCATTTCACACATTTTAAGAAAAATGTACAAAAGAATGAGAGAAAAAAATGGTTTTAAGTGTTTTTGTTAAATATTGGGAGTGATGAAAATAGTATTGATTAGAGTTATAAAGGAAAAATGTAATTAATATTGCATTGAAAAGTGAAATGACTCAGTTATTTTGGGACTTTTTTTTTTGGCAAATGACTCAGTTATTATGGGATAGAGGGAGTAAAGATTAGCGTGTAGACAATACTAACATGCGAGTCCAATCACCTTTGTATAGCTCTCATGTTTATTTCTCTCCTATTTTCTCTTTGATTATACGACAAAGAATGAAAATATTATAAATAAAATAGTTTAAATGAAAGGTATAGTTAGAAGAAAAGCGGTTTATACCAAAAGTCGGTATTCTCTTTATACACACTAGCGTCCAGACGAGTGCCAACTACACATCTTTTCGCTTTTATCAATAAAATATAATTGTAATTTTAAGATTTACCTTATTATTTTAAAAAATAAGCTATCCAATTACTAAGGGAGGATAAAATTGTAAAAAAAGTTTACACGAAGAGTAAAATTGGAAGAACAATGTTGGTAAACCTTTCAAATGTTGAAATCTTGTTGACCAAGCCAAAATTTAGGGCAAAGAAGACCCTTTTCAATGATGACGAAGTGGATATTAACTCAGCAACACTTCAAAATTCATGGAATTTAGTTTCAAAACCATTACCAAAGGATTAAGGAAGTCAATTGATCAAAACCAGAAAAGTTGTGGCTATTACAACCAACTATAACCCCAGGCTACGACCGTAACATTCTATGGACTTTAATTTTATTTTATTTTATACCATAAATGATCATGTGTAAATGTCATTCACAAGCCTTATAATCACTGAGTAATGCACGAGTTCAGTAGTACCTAAAATAGAAATAGAAATAGGCTTAGTTTGCTTTGGTTTTGTACCACTCTTCGCCATAGAGCTCTTGTAAATTTTTAATTGTCATTCAATAAAGTTATTATTTATTTATTTAGTTAGGTAAACCCATTACTACCAGTGGCGAAGCTCGCAAAAAATTTATGCAGGGGCCAACTATAAAGAAGAATTTTTTTTTAAAAACAAAAATATTAAATTTAAGGATAAAATATATTTTTGTCCCATAAATTATAATTTATTAGGTTTAGTCCTTAAAAAAATTATTCAATTGTTGTCTCAGTTTTTTAAAATTTTACAAAAAAAAAGTGGTTTTAGTCTTGAATTTAATCTCTAACAAAAAATTAAGGACTAAAATTAACAAACCTTAGGAACTTAACATAAAAATCGCTATTTAGAAATGTTGGGCAAAATGCGTTTCGAGAACCTAATTTCATCAATAATTGTCGTTTAATAATAGATTAATAATGTCTTTTCAAATTTAAATAAATAAGTTATTTGCAAGAAACTCATTGTCTATTTAATTTGTCTATGACTACCGTCTTGATAATTTTTATTGTTGAAAGAGGTTTCTCTATTGTTGTTATTGAGACCGAAAGTATCAAACCAATACAAATAAATATATCAATCTTGTAGTAATTTTTTTACTTTATTATTTATGCTAATTTTTGCAACTAAATTTATTTGGGGTAGTTCAATGTTTATTATTTGGGATAGCCGGATATAAATACATACCGACCACTTCAAGAATAATATTTTTTTTTGCTCTCATATGAAGGGCTACGCCCCTGATTACTACTATGATGAATGAATAGTCTTCTTTGACAATTTTATATTGTTAATGGAATTCAAAAACCTAATCTAAACTTATTGTGTTTATGTAAAATTTTAGGGAAATAATTTAACAATGAAGATAATTTACTGGAACTATAAAGCTAAGACTAAATGTTCGAAAGATAAGTAGACTATTAACTTTTGCGATGACATGGATTGACTTAATGGGTCAAGTCGGAATGAAAACCATGAGAATAGGGAACCATGTTGGTGAGACCTCTTTTATTACTATATATAGATTAATTAATATGACTACTTTCGATGAGTATTCATCGAAAGTAGTCATTTTACTGTAACAAATGATAATGTAGCTGTCCAACAATTACCAAAACAAATTCATAAAAAAAGTGAAAATACCAACAAAAAAATTAATGTAACAAATTTGTCAAGAAAAAAAACAATTACTGTAACAATATGTAATATTTTAAATTATAATAATTATAAAGGATAAAAATGATTTTTTTATTTTATAAAATGATAAGAAAAGATGGGTTAGATTTAGTGTTTATAGACCATGATAAAATTTAGGGGTTCATATAATCTAACCATTGAAAAAATTGGTCTATCACGAACCAATATTTTCATGGATTCACAAGTCCATATGTGTATTCGATGCGCTTTTTATTACGATGACAATCTCATACATTTGTGGGCATATCAATTATTTCACATAATCGACCATTTCAATAATAACAACGCTATGTAGTGCACCTTCATGTTTGTAAGTGTGTTGGTAATATGACTTCAACTTCTAGTTGTCTTGTCTCGAAAATGTGTCGTATTGGACAAATTAAATCATCAACAACACCGATTAACCTATGTGCTTCAAAAGCTTTGATAACCTTTTGCTGAACATCAATGACTGCACAAAATCAAATCTTTTTTTGCGTTATGTGTTGCACGGTATTTAATCAACGCCAATGCATTCTCAAACATTGCCTTGGTTTGGTTTTTGCTATATCACACAATGAAAACGGTGCTCATGTCAATGAAATCACTCAACACATTGTGATAGATGCGACGTGGAACATTAAATGTTCAATGTTGGATTAGGGTTCATGGTTGTTGAGAGTTTGTTCGCAGATTCGTCATTTTTATTTTATGGTACGATAGAATGTAGGTTTTTTATTATTATGAATATATGCTACTAACACATTAACATTTTTTAATTAAAAAATTATTTTTCTTTCACGTAATAAAAACATCTTATCATGTATATTATTATTTTATATAAAAATGCATTACTGCAATTTTTAAAAAAAATTATATATATTCATTTAATTTTTTATTTCAATATATATTCATTTGATATTTTGTTTTTATTTTTTGTTTTGTTTTTAAAATAACATCTTATATTAAAATTCAAACTATATATTTGTTTCTTAATATTATTCTTTACTAAATTTAATTCAACATAGATTTTGTCAAGTTTAATGTATAATTCATTTTCAAATGGAAAATTAATATAAAATTCATTTTTAAATGACTATTTCTTCATCATCTTCTTTCTTCTTGTGTCTTCTCCCATATGCTTTTCATGATTCAGAACCCCAATTTTGTTATCCCAATTTGTTGCCCTAATTCCAAAATAACAAATATTCATTTTTATAAAATATAAGTCATGCGACACTCTTTAATCCTTTTTAAATAAATTTCTGGTTATATATTATTTTTTTCGTTTTTATAATTATTATCATTTTACTAAAATATTAATTTTTTTTAATATGTTACTTTTACATATTCATCCTTACAACTATTATTCATGCTTTTTTTTTTTGGTGTACTGGGGTTCGAACCTCGAACCTTGCCTATATTATTTATTATCCTTACCAACTGAGCTAAACTCACGAGAACAAAATATTAATTTTTTAAAGTCAAAATATCAACAAGGGATAACAAATGCAAAAAAGATAAACTTGAGAGATCAAATTTAAACAATTGTTAAACTTTGTGGGGCAAAATCTAGTATTTGAAACATAGGGAGTCAGAATCATACAATTGTAAAATTTAGGAGACCAAAACTGCATTTAATTTTTTTTATAAAGTATTTATTTGTCATTAAAATTACTATTGTTGAACCATGATATAATTGCCTAACCGTATTAATCTCTAATCAGATTATAAAATATCGGAAACTATAATTATATGAAATGCTATAAGCTCGTTTTTGTCAACAACAAAAAATGATAATGACCCACCCAGCACACTCACATGCATACTGCATATGACTTATTGCTTTCGTTTAACTAAACTGGTTTGGTTTGGTTTAAATTTCAGACAGGTAAAGAATTCTTTTAAGTACTTCATCTAGAAAATAAAAGTGAGGATTACTTATGTAGATGGTTTCATATTTTATCAACAACTCTTTTAATATTAGAAATTATTGGGAGGTATATATAAAAATATATTATTTGAGAGAAGTAACCCTTAAATGTGCTTTGGCTCTTCGAAAGGGTTAGTCTTTAGAGTTATGTACGAATGACGTTTTATACCGAGCCTGATCCACCTCAGATTAGATGATATTCCGCAAAACCAACAAAAAAATGTTTCTTTTCATTTAATTTTACCGGAAGAAAAGGGAGAAAAAATGAACTACACCGCTTCCCTATCATCCGTAGTTGGAAAAAGTTTGCATTTGAGGAATCTCGGTAGTTGAATGAGGATTATTTGTTCATATTCTAATTTTATTGAATCTACTTCAAAATTTATATCAAAATAGAAATTATTTAATTTTCATATAATGACCCATATTTACGATTGTGTGAATACAAACAGATAAACCCAAGTTATATCTATCAACATTATTATTATTATCCGCTTTTCTACTATGCTTAAATATATATAGGAATATATTTCAATTTTGACATATACTATTGTCAAATATTTTTGACAATTAATTAAAAAAATATTGTTCTTATTGTAGTGGAGTTGTTCCTATTTTAATGGACTTAACTTCTTTTTTAATTAATAACTTAAATATATTATTATAAAAAGGATAAAGTAGTAAATAGATTTAATGAAAGGTAAAAACGAAAAAAAAAAATTCATCCCAAATTAATGTGTTTCTTTTATATATTGTTATAGAAGAAGATATAGACATCTTTCTGTCAAAGGATAAAGTAATATCTTTTTAAAGGATTAAATCATGACTCATGAGGGCTCACTCATCATTCAAAGGAGACAATACCTCATAACATGGTATAACATACTAGATGGTGGAACATAACAAATATTAACGACAATTTCTTAAATCATAAGGGCTTACTCAACGATCCAAAAGAGACAATACCTGAGAACATGGTATAACATACTAGATAGTGGAACATAACAAATATTAACGACAATTTTTTTAAAACTTCTTTCCAACAAAGTTGAGTTTAGTGAAATAAATTAGACTTTCACAACGCTTACATACAGTGTCCCAGAATGCTTTGAATAAGATTATCATTATTGGTAGAAACCTATAAGAAATAATAATAAAAAAAGTTTAATTCTAATATGATTGGTAAACTTTGGGAAAAATCTTAAAGTTTTTTTTTTCAAACCAAAAGTGGAGCAGTGAAAAGCTACTACCACCAGAAATATATGCAAGGAAACAGAGAAAACAACTAAAGAGGAGTGGGATCAAACCAAAACCTCCTCAAAAAGGGACATATATATTCGAAGCAAGTAATTTCAGTTCGCACTTGAGGAATAGTTAATAAATTGCTGATTTCATGATAGACAATTGACAATATTGAAGCAAATTAACAATATTGCACTCAATGTGCAATTTTAGTAGCAATTTTCAGAAGTCAAAAAGCAATAATTTAAAGGAGTTATAAGTACGTGCCATTCACATTTTATTTACGAATGAGATCAATGGATTCTTAGTTTGGTGAAACACACGTAAGGCATGTGTCATGGGAAAATAGTTTGGTAAATTTGAATTTTGAAACTTGATGACTTTACTGTATTTAATTGATAGATAAATTTACTAAAATAAATTATTCGATGAAAGAGAGTGATTGATTAACAGAGAAAACTCATGTCAAAAAGAAAAAAAGAGGAAGATAGAGACAAAATCACCAAAGTTATAAGGGTAATGTTAACCGGTGCCCAGGACACTAGTTAAGGAAACAAATATAGTAACATCACATTGGAATTTGTGCAGTTAAGTCATTAAAAGTCTAAAAAGTATTTTTTTTTAATTTAAAACTTTCTTTTCTTGGTTTCCTTAACCAGTGCCGCGGGGACACTGGTTAACATAACCCAAGTTATAAATATCAAGGTACCCAAGTGAAACCTCATGTTTGTCTCTCATAAATTAATGTTTTCAGTTTTAAAGAAATGAGTCATGCTAACAAGTGTTTTAAAGATAATAGCTAAGAAAATAAAAAGTAGAAAGTGCAGATTCGATTCTCTTTGAAGCCAATTTAAGTGGACTAATTTAATTTCTTAAAAAAAAAAAACCTAAAATTCCTCCCTAAGAAACACCTAAATAACTTTATGGACAAATATTCCATAAAGATCGGAACGCAAAGCAAACCAAAAGATACAAAGTTAAAGATCGAAAGTTACAAATATTCAATACAGATCAAAACACAAAGCAAAACGAAAATAAATTTTGAGCAAAAACGACGGCTGCTCACCCATGTAATAAAGTAAAATAGAGTTTTACGTAAATCAAAATGCTTGTACACATAATCATAATCGGATCAAGGATTAATTTTTTGGTGTGGCTAAAACAATAATGTCCAAAATAAATTGCTCAATAAAATTGAAGACTATACTATTTCATTTAAAATGAAAGTTTTAATAGTTTTATTTGGGTAAATTTTATCAGTCCATGTCTATTTATAACCTTAACAATTGCTAATTAGGACAAAATAACCGTCAACTTCCTATAACACTTCATTTTTATAAACATTCTTCATACTTAAAAAATTTGGGGGAGAATTTTGGTGTGGCTATAGGCACACCTAGCCATGAATTGCATCCGCCCATGCCTGTACAACTTCAAAGAAAATTCAATATTTAAACTACATGCAAACCATCAACAAAGAATATGAGTGGTGAAGATAATAGGAGTTGCCAACAAAGAATAATCATTGTCAATATCGCAAGCTCTTTGCAGGATCAATAAACCTCAATATTTATGATACATGGTAACATAAGGGATAGATTACAACATAGAAAGCAGGAATATTTAAAGAAACAGTAGAACACACCAATAGTAATGTAAGACATTAAAAATAATGAAAACAACCTGACTGATGGTTAAAAGTATGGATGTCAAAATGCGTCGCCCCACCCGTCAACAACCCGTCTAAACGGGACAAAATGGGATGGGCGAAATAGAGATATAGGGTTAAATATTTCACCCCACCACATTTTACGGCGGACCGGTGGGTTGGCGCATTGACTAGTCAATGTTTCTTTATTATTAATTAAAAAATTCACGAAAACAATGTAAAAATTATAAAAAAATATAAATGTAAAGCCAATTTGAGAAAATCTAAATATATACTCCCTCCGTTCCTTTTTAAGTGTTTTTTTTGGAGAAATTTTTTGTTCCTATTTAACTGTCACTTTCAAAGTTCAATGCAACATTAAATGTTGTTTTTACCAATATTATCCTTAGTTATTTATTGCAGAGAGAGAAATATATGAAATGAGATATTAAATGAATAAGGTCATAATAGTAAAAGTATAACTTATTGCATCAAAAGTAGTAACAATCATTGACTGTATTGATTCATGTAAAATGTCAAAATGCGACAATTAAAAAGGAACGGAGGTAGTAACTAATGACTACACTAACAATAAGAAAATTATAATCTGAACATATAAATTACATCATTTAAAAATCTATAATAAATCAACAATATATCCAAAATTAAACCTTACCTATTGTCTAACTATTACCTCCGTTCCTAATTATAAGATCATTTTGAGAGAAAACTGTGTCCCTTTTTATAAGACCCCTTTAGTATTTCCATGTACATTAATTATTTCTTTACCAACATACTCTTGGTTATTTGCATCTTTTTCTTCTATCAACAATAAATATTATGTTGAAAACATAAATTAACTCTCTCTCTCTTAAGGATAAAATTGTAAAAACAATAGTAAGTATATACAAATTTAATACTACAACCAACTTTATTAATCTCCGTAATTTTTGCAAAAGGCTCCTATATTTAGGGACGAAGGTATTATTTTTTTAGACAAAAACAAAATGATATTCATTCATTCAAATTGATAGAGTACGCGTAACATCCCAGACTGCTTTCAGGATTGTCGACTGATCTCACAAACCAACAAGAGTCTTTTCAGCATATTTTGTCATCACTCGCACACTTTCCGGAAAACTTCCCAAAAGGTCACTCATCCCAAAATTGCTCCAAGTCAAGCACGCTTAATTATGGAGTTCTTATGGTTTGGGCTACCGAAAAGAAGATGCATCTTGTTTATATAGGTGGTACCAAATAATTCTTATAAGCCTTCCTTCAACCATGCAGTCTCATACCTGCACAGCTTCAGGATCCCTCTCATTTCGATGTAACTCGATTTTTCCTAGAAGCTGCCAGGAGCCGGACCACTCCCTGCCTCTCATCAGCCTTGAGCACTATATGTCCACCAAGCGGAGGCGTTACATGTCCACCAGCTTCCACTTGGTTCGTCCCCGAACCACGTGTAACATCCCAGACTGCTTTCATGATTGCCGACTGACTAACCCACAAATCAACACGAGTCTTTTCAACATGTTTTGTCCTCACTCGAACGCTTTCCGGGAAGCTTCCCATAAGGTAACCCATCCCAAAATTGCTCAAATTCAAGCACACTTAACTGTAAAGTTCTTATGGTTTGGGCTACCGAAAAGAAGATGCATCTTGTTGATATAGGTAGTACCAAACAATTCTTATAAGCATTCCTTCAACCATGCAGTCCCATACATGCATGGCTTCAAGATCTTTCTCATTTTGATGTGATTCGGTTTTGCCTAGAAGTTGCCAGGAGCCGAAACACTCCCCGCCCTCATAAGCCTCGAGCGTTACATGCCCACCAAGCAAAGGCATTACAATACATCATTCAACATCGCTAAAAACATAAATGATGAATCTACAAACAAACTCACAATACCAAAGTTAATATCATACAACGAAAAAATTATTACAAATAATATGATAAAGTTAAAGTGATAAGAATACTCATACCTTTGGATCTCCAATATTGACGTCCAAAAGTGATTAAATTAAATGAATTTTTTTATCTCTACTCTTAGGATGAGAAAATTACAAAATTGATCTTAACTTATAAATAAAAAGAAGTCAAAAAGTTTTTTTTATAAAAATTCAACCCAACCCGCTCCACTTTTTCACCGCCCCATTTTTCAGTGCGCTAGGTGGAGCGGGCAACCCAGTGGTGGAGGTTTCAAAATCTCAACCGCCCTGTTAAAGAGGCGGGTTAAACAGGTCAATCCATTTTGTCATCCCCACTTAAAAGACGTCAAAACAATGAAAGCATCCTGGCCAGCCATCGCGTCAATATTATTATTTTTTTCTCCCTAACATTTGAGAGAACTTTGATTTTAATCCCTAAAATTTTATTTTGTCTTTATTTCAATTCCTTTATTAATAATAGAAAAAAAAACAGAGACAATTTTTTTTTCAACCATTTCATCCAAAAAAATATGTGTGCCATGATTTTCTTCCGCATCAACATCTCATGTGTGAATGATCTGCAAGAGGACCAAAATAAAAAGAATTTCAAATTATAAAGTTATAATCTATATGTTATCTACGAAGGCTATTTCAATAATTGATTTTTTTATTATTCTGTTTGAATCATTAAAGAGCATGGTACAAAATATTCCTAGATAATTGACATTATTTTATAATATAACCATTTATTTATATAAAGGAAAAGAAGCTATGCTCATACGAGAAAGAAACAAAAAAGAAGAAGTTATGTAAGCAATGGATTCAAAGTCCTCCAACAAGTGCATGACTTGTACTTCGAGTTCAATGTGATGTGAACACATCGATAGTATGTGATTTGTAGTTACATATTTAAGTGCTCTTTGACCGTGACACAAAGCCTTTCGTAAATCCTTTTTTTAGCAACATGAATCCTGTTATTGAAATTTCTATGTGATCATAACTCAGTTGGTAGGGTATAGTACATTGTTATATACAGAAGTTGAAGTTCAAATTTCAAACACCCCACTTATTCATCTAAATAATAAATTCTCGCAACTAGATTACTTAATAAAAAAAACTTATCATAAATCAGAACTCTGGTGTGCTATCCAATTTAACTGAACTCATAAAAAAAACGATAATTCAATCCCACCGAGGAAAAACTACCCACGTCTTCAATCCCAAAAAGTTAAAGAAATTGGAGAACCTAAGTTTAAACATGGTCAAACAAAAAATATTAATTTAACAATTAATTAGTAGAATTGTTTGTTTCAAAACAAAAAAGGATGTCATGGTAGTTTGATTGGAGGTGACAACTAGAGTACCCATGAAAGAATGATGAGTAATTTACCTCAATCAATAAACATTTATCTTTTTAGGTGGTATCCATGAACTATCTTGACCCCACCAATAAATTGCGCATTTTCATTAGTTGGTAGGTAAATTACTCATTATTATTCAAAGGTAATCTAAAAAAAACATTGATGGATTGGAATTAAATCGTTTAGATTTTTTTTAAAACTAAAATACTAAATTTTTAAATATGGACCGTCTAATCTCAATCCAATGACGGATAAATTTTGGACTGCATGTATTACTCCCTGCAGCACATCCAATTCATAAAGTTGGTTACTTGAATGAATCATTCAAATGGGTGTCCCTCAATGTGTACATTAGATAAGGGTAATCAATCAATTGTCACATTTTCTTAATTTCAGAAAACTTTCGCCAAAAAAAGAAAACTTTAGATATCATACACAGGAAAGAAAGCGAAAGTTATCTATGTGTGCAGAAAACAAGTTGAGATGTCATTATAAATATGTGTGTATATATACCATATGCTAGCTTTAATTAAAAGCTGCCTGTATCTCTATGTCATATGCTGATTAGGAAAGTTATCTCAACCTTTTTTCTATGGACCCCACTTTTGCTCAGATTCAGGCATAAATAAAAAGGTCCAAAAGTTGAAAAGTCAAATAAGCAAAATTCATATTACCTTTATTTTTTTTGAAGGAAAAATTCATATTACCTACGAGTTATATAACCGATGCAAGATTGAACATGAGATTTTGTCACCAACAAAAAGAGACACAAACCACCGTCCTGGAGACCCAAATATGGGGAAAGTGGAGATTGGGACCATATGAGTAAAGTGTGACATCCAAATTTTGTTTGCTATGAAAGGAGCTTAAGATTTTGTTAGATATACAATATATAAGGATTTCATCAAGCTCTCTTTGAGAAGATTCGTTACCTGAATTTTCACATTCATGCGCTATGTTTGGTTGGATATTGCACCTACCATATATTGCACCTTATTAGAATTAGATATGTGATCTTACTTAAAAAAAATAAAAATGTGATGATGTATGTGTGTTTGTTTTATGTAAAACTATGTATTTCTCCGGTTCTTTAAAAAAATTGTATTTCTTGGACGTTGTCCGAGTTAGATATATAAGATTATTGTCTGGTATTATGCATAATATTTATAATATTTTTTTTTTCAACAAACAAAAATGATATATATTAATAACGGTGATTTATCCCGCACAAGGCGTGCAAGGGGGAATCACGAAAGAGTATGTACAATATAGGTGTTAAATAGAGCACAACACGGCCAAAAGAACAAAATAGGTGAATAAATTACAATTACAAGTGGAAGCCCATACAAAAGAGCGGTTGATTCCATCAGTCATGATAGCTGTAAATAAATGTTGCCTGTTTCAATTTTAGCCACAAAAAAGATGTCAGTTTAACCTTTTCAATGAGAATGGAGGGAATGGATGCCTTATTGTTGAACGCACGATCATTCATTTCCTTCCAAATAACCCAAACAGAGGTAAACCAAATGATTTTAAAAAACACATGTGTGCATCTAGGCAAACCCGCCATATTAATGAATTGGATAAAGTGTTGATGAAGATCACCAGATGGAACCAAGGAGATACCCAAACCAAAGCCAGACATGATACCAAAGAGACCCAAATACGTCGCAATCCAAAAAAAGATGTGTTGTTGTTTCACTACTCCCACAACCGGACACGCACACTGCATCTGTGTGAGAAAGAACACTCCGCCGCACCAAATTATCCTTGGTAGGAAGTCTGTTGCGAAGAAGGCGCCAAACAAACACAGACACCTTGGAGGGGATATGTTTATGCTAAATGTCGATAACTTGAGACCTATCCGCCAATTCACCTGAAGTTGTGAGAAAGTGGTAAGCCCCACGCACCGAATATCCATGAATGGGATCTAAAAGTCACCTCCAAGTATCTTCTACAATATCCTGCAAAACAATGTTCAAAAGTAACATGGAACACTCCCGCACACTCTCCTCCTCCCACGCCAACAAACGCCGACGCCACAACCTCTCCCTCCCATCAACCGCCCCTAACATCCTCCTTATAATCTCCACCGAACACTCCTTATGAACTGACAAGTCAAAAATGCAGGGAAATTTAAATTTTAAAGGAACTTCCCCCACCCAAATATCATGCCAGAAAAAAGTTCTCCTTCCATCACCAACAACCCTCCTAGTGTTATTATCAAACCAATTGCCTATCCCCTCGCCTACCCCTTCACACAGCCTACATATAGACCGCCACCAAGCCGAACAAAATCCACCTCTTTCAACTGACCCCCTCCTCACTGTAGCGGGCTTTCAAGACCGGGTACCACAAACCCTCCTTGTCAACCAGCATCCTCCAACACCATTTATCCAATAATGATGAATTAAAGGCTTAAATATGGTACTCGTCCCTGCAAATGTGCCTCGTTTAAGTTTTGGTCCCTGTAAAAAAAAAATTTGTTTTTGGTCCCTGCAAAATTTAATATATATTTCATGTTTTAAATGATAAATTGATAGAGAAAATTTACGTTGAATATTTAATTAAATTATTTTTTAATCAATTTTATATATTTGTAAGAAGTTAACTTTTATGCTTACATGTGCTAATTCTACTCATATTAGACATTTACTTAGTTATTATTTCAACTGGTCATTTATCAATTCCAACTTAGTCTCTTGAACACACAACTCCATAGGACGCTTCTCAAGAACTAATCTTCGGACCTCCACCCTCTTCTCACCACCTCATAACCCCCTCACATCATAAGTTATGATCTTCATTGAAACCTTCCACACCCCACCCACCTCACCACCGACAACCTCAATTCTCACCCCCAACACCCTCTTTCCCCAATACATTCATCCCACCTCCATCTGCTGCCCTCAAATTTTTCCTCCCCTCCCTCGAGAGCAAGTTAAAGTTATTTGTAGTGTCACAATTAATCTTCACCCCCACTATCTTACCCAAATCCCGAACATCATCCTTCACCTTATCTGCTTTGCCATGTAGAACCAACCAATTCTCCCAATCATTCTTATTAACAGATGAATTTGAATTTTTTGAAGAATCCGAAGATGAACCTTCTGCTGACTTAGATTTATGTTGCATAACACTGGCCTTCTTCTTACGTTTCTGCTTCTTTAAAATTTGAATAATCTGCTTACGATCATTTGCCGGCATGCGAGCTATTTTCTTCATGAAACCAACTGACTGCAATACAACTCCACGCTTTTTAATTGATGACGTCTCAAGAGATGTATTTGAAGGGCACTTTGTTGACTTTACAATTTTATCTACCACACTATCCGACTTGCGAGAGGAAGAGAACTGTAACACCCATACTAAACGTATCTAGAAAGTTTAGCATGCGCATTATCTTTAGTACTGGATACATTAAAATTTACAACATAAATTCTACGAATGAATATTTTATACAACAAAACGCGTTCGTACAATCAA
>Ga0228711_1008231_pt1 | contig 14744 bp, 10 predicted proteins | sample MedpolnodulmetaG_2_FD_177996 | JGI IMG/M metagenome (GOLD analysis project Ga0228711, IMG submission 177996) | Root nodule microbial communities from Medicago polymorpha collected in Santa Monica, California, United States - brown nodules | ecosystem: Host-associated > Plants > Roots > Nodule...
GTGGTGGTGGGGAATTGCCTATTTACTCGAAATAATATTTTTGATAGTGAAAGGGAAGTAATAAAATAGTATATAATATGGAGTGACTAAAAAAGCAAAAAGAATACCTTCAAATAAAGAGAGATATTATGTAAGAAGAACAAACACTTTGATTTTTCCTCTAAAAAACACTTTGATTTTTACTTTTTGAATGATTAACAAAGTACATTGAAAGTTCTATTAATAGGAGTTAAAAAACTAAGAGAAATGCATAAAATAAAAACAAGTGTCAAGAGAAATATATGCAACCAATTAAGTGTTATTCATGCAATAAATCAAAGTGTAGATCATGCAACAAGGTTATGTGTAACTCATGCAATTAGACAAGTGTCTCACATGTAAGATAGAAAAGTGTGACTTGAACTTGCATCATTGTTTGGGCTTATATCATTGGATCATTTATTTCAGCTTATATTATTCTCCCTGTGTTTGAAAGGCCTCGTTCTTAAGTCGAGCTCAACTTTATCATCAAGATAGAGTGAAAGATAAGCTACGTTGAAAGTTGCAAAAACTCCATATGTTCGAGTAGTTCTATCTTGTATGCATTGTCATTGATTTTTTTTACACAATTTTGAACTGACCATAAGCTCTAGGAGATAATTTAGACTTTGCCTGATTAGAAAAACTTTTGTTATGCAAGTGTATCCAAACCAAGTATCATTCCTTAAGTGTCTGGAATCTTTTGTGTTTGATTCGTTGAGCCTCATACCTAAAATATTGTTTCTAAATTTTCTCTCAATCTTTCCTACTGCAGAGTAAGGTTGAATGTTCGACGAGGGAGTCAAGTCTAGCAGGCTATAGGGATGTGTACCATATACCACAAAGGGGCATTTTCCAGCAATGTAATTGGTTGACTTGTTGTTGGCAAACTTGACTTGTGCAAGAATGAGATCCCATTGTTTCAAGCAATGTTTTGAAAGTCTGGAATCTTTTGTGTTTGTTTCATTGAAACTTATACCTGAAGTTTTGTTTTTAGATTTTCTCACAATCTTTCCTTATACATAGTAAGGTTGAATGTTTGAAGAGGGAGTCAAGTCTAGCGAGTCATGGAGATGTGTAACATATTTTCTAGCAGTTTGATTGGTTGACTTGTTGTTGGCAAACTTGACTTGTGCAAGAATGAGATTCCATTGTTTCAAGCAATGTTTTGAAATCGGATAAAAGATCAAATCGACCAGAGCTACAGATCATGGTTCAGTCGGATAAACGATATATTAAGAAATAAATAATATAAATAATACGTGTTTTCCTCTCAAAGTTGATAGTAGTGTTTTCTCGATTCCAACTTGGGTGGTTTTTGTGGTCTTATCTGTGATCATACATGTTCTTTTAGCATGGTTTCTTCAAGAAAATTAGTAGACCTTGCATTCTTCATGCTGAGATTTTGGATTTATACCATGGTTTTAAGTTGTGTTAGGATACATATTGATGACAGTAGTCATTACGTTATTTTTAGTGTCATTTTCATGATGTTTTGAGTTCACAAGCAAGCTTAAACAACAAGGAAAGCAAGAAAAATAGAAGATTTTGAAGAAACAGTTGTGTTGATGTTTTTATTGAGTCTGTTGCAATTTTAGACAGTCTGGGGGTGTGAAAAGCAGAAATTCTAGAAGTGCTGAAAATAGGCAATCGTGTCATGATTTTCAGAGGCGTGACACGATTTTTGGTCCAGAATGAAGGTTTGGTTCTGCCACTGAAATCGTGACACGATTTCTGGTGGCGTGACACGATTTTGCTGGTGGCATGACACGATTTTTATAGGCGTGACACGATTTTTGGTGCAGAAAATATTTCCTATTTAAGCTGAAGTCAGTTCCAGAAACAAGGGTTACGATTTTGGAGAGCAAAAGTGCGATTTTGAGACTTGAAGACTGCTTGAAGGGCGATTTCTTCATCCTTAATTCAGTTCATGTATATTTTAATTATTTCATTGATTATGCTATTTATTAACTCAATTATGAGTAGCTAAATCCCTCAGAGATTGGGTCTGAGATGAATCTGTGTAACCCTAATTGATCCATGTTGCTTTGAAACTCTATTTATTATGAATGACAATCTAGTTTTTATTCAATTCAATTGTTCTTAATGCTTTTATATCTTGATCACATATAAATCTGATTTAGTGAGAATGAATGACTACTGACCCTAGCTTTCAACTTAGACATAATTGAATTGTTCTAATAAACATGGTTAGTTTAGGAATAGATAATCGTTTGTTAGTGATAATAGGTTAACGTTCATAAAACCTTTAAAGAATATTAGACCACCTAAGGAATTAGGGGCTGTAATCGGAGAAGAGGGTCCTAAGTCAAGGGATTGATTAGGGCTAATTTGTTAATCATGGTGGAACTAGAAAATCATTCATAAGAATAGGTGCAGTATACCAATTAAGGGAACATAGATGATTCGAAAGACCTGATCTCATCTCTCTTCAAATTTTCTAACCAAATATATATTTTCTAACCGAATCTTTATTTTGTGTTATTTAATTTTATGCAATCAAATCAAATCTAAACAAAATAATTTATATATCCTAAATATTTACTTTATTGCTAAATTGAGATTAACACAGTCTTCGTGGATACGAACTTATTTTATTACTTCGATGCATTTTTAGTACACTTGCTAAAAGTATATCACATATTTTAAGCAGGTGTTGTGACTCCCTGATTCAACTATTTGTTGTTGACCTCATCCAAAAGGATTTGAATGTGCATCACAAGTATGGAAGTTTGATCATGGTGATTAAGCTCATTCCCCTTAGAGATTGGGTGGTTAGTTTGCGACATATTTTATGTGACGATAACAATGAAATTGATTTCTTAGCTAAAAAGGGTGCTCTAAGTAATGATATTAGTCTTGTTATTTGGCATGAAGCCCCCTCCTGATATGGTCTTTTCTCCTCTTAGCCGATGTCATATGTGTTGAGTTTGTTCAGCCCTAGTTTGAGTCTTTTCTTGATTTCCTTTTTTTCCCCCCTTTTCTAACAAAAAAAAAACTCAAATTGTGTTTCTCTAGTTGTCGTCATGTGTTCATTTCCTCATCTGTTTCATCTAAAATTGTACATGCATATATTTTCTTAAAGAGACCCAACATAGAAACTAGTGTAAACAACCATATATTTTCTACAATAAAAAAAATCAACTCGCATGATTTTTTTTAAATAACGATATAATAGGACCAAAGAGATAAGATCTGATATATTTATCCTCTTCTCCTAGTTCAAATAGGCTTCATTCTCTTCTCCTTCCTCTCATCCCTCTAATATGATTCAACATGTTCTCATCCTCCTCAATTTGTTAAGTTATTTTGAGAGAAAAGTGCACTTTTTTGGATTGAGTGGTTCTCTGTAACCGGTTCAACAATTTGGCCAGTTTTTCCCGATTCAAACTGATTTGAATGGGTTTATAGCGGTTTTACTTGACCAACACGATTTTCAAGGCCTATTCGAGCCATATTCAGCCCTAATTCGCGGTTCAACCGGTCTAGCTTTGAAAACATTGGTTTCAAGTTCTCTCTAATAAATGTCCGAAGAAGATTTACAACAAGCTTGTTGATTGCCTCGTCTTGACCATCTATTCGGAGGTGGCCTACACTATTGAATTGAAATAACCATCATATTTATCGGCAGAGTCCTCAAAAAAATGGCTTAAAATTTTTACATCTTGATCAGAAGTGATGATTTTTTGAATTCTATGAAGACAAATAGTCTCCTTGAAGTATAGATCTTTAGTTTGAACGACAACATTGGTCTTTTGATGAGGGATGAAGGGTGCCATCTTTGGAAACATGTCCACAACTACCACTATGATGTCCTTCTACGATTGAGTTCGTGGCAGACCAAGAACAAAATCCATATTAACATAATTCCTAGGGATTTTGGGAATTGTAGTGGCATGTATAACCCCGTGTTTTGGATTATGGTCTTGGCCAAGTGGCAAATCCTACATCTTTATGCTTGTTAAGCCAATATAAATTATCTTTGACATAAGCCACCGTTTTGTCTCATCCAATATAACCTGCTAATCCTTCATCACGGCCTTCCCCAAATGATTGATTTTCATACTGAACATTGTGGAATGAACAACACTTTTTCTTGGAATAAATATCCATCATGACAATAGTAATTTTGGAAGTCTTGTTATTCATTCACATTTCATAACTTGTGAAAGTCTGGACCATCTTGATATAGATCCTTGATAACCAAAAACAATGACTTTCATCTAGAGTATAAAGTAGAGGCTAAGTTTAATTTGGACCACCACTTCTTTGGGTCCAACTTAAACCAGTTGAATGTAAATCATTGATTTAATATAAATAAAGTTCAATGGTGTAGATTAAAGATAGGGAACCTAAGATACAAGGTGTATCCTCTCTCATGCCTACATGTACTTGGCTGCACTATTTTTTTTTCTTGGTAACTATTTTTTTGGTAGAATGCTGGGCATGTTGAATTGTTGGTGAACATTTTGGCAGAAGTATTATGTCCTATCTATTGTTGTTCGAAGTGCTCTATTCTTAACGATTAGAATTTTTTTTTTTTGAGAGGAAGAACATTTTTTTTGTTACAGATTTATTAGAACGCTTACTAAGATATATAGTTACTAAGTTTTTTTATTTTATTTTATATTTTTGATATAATCATTTAATTGTTTTCTTTGTGCATTAAATAATTACGTGTAATATAACTTTAAGGTAGATTGAAATTGTATCGAGTCCAATTCGTTAAGAAACAGTTTAGTTTGAAATTCGACTCAAATTTAATACGAACATTTTTTTAGCTTGAATTCGTTTCAAGTTCATAACAAACCAATTCAACTCGTTTGTTTGAATCACATAATTTTAAAGTCAATTTATTTTTTTGTCAAAAAGAATGTTGATTGGTATTTGTTGGATTCATGTGCTATAGAAAATGTCATTTATCAAATAATGTTGCAGTCATTTATCAAATTTATTAAGTATTATTAATTTAACAATGTAATATAATATTAAAATTTGTTGATAGATTAACAAATTAAAAAAAAATATAACATTTAATTTAATTTAATTTAGAGAGTTTGTTTTCGACAATGAATTAGAGTGACTTTGTGAGAAACAACAGTCAGTAATGGTTTTATTTAAAACACAACTAACATATGTAGGGTCCGTTTATATTTGATATAATAAACTGATGGTTTTCTTACAATGTTTTTCTCATGTAGTGTGTATGGTAGCTTTAGCTGGATAAAAACCTACTATAGTGGGTCATTCAAGTGGTTCAAGTTGGACCCAAAGTTTAAGGGGTGCAAACTAAATGGACCCTAAAGTAGATTATGGTGTCTATTGAGAGCATCAACAAAAAAAGTTTGATATATCGTCTTGTGCTCGAGAAAGAATGGATATGGTTACAAGAACTCACTCCATGATGCATGTTTGCGGTTGATCATGTGTTGAGAATTGAAGTACTTAAAAGCTTCATGGTCACAGTAAAGGATATAAACTCTTTGGGCAACAAATAATGGCTCCAATTTTGTAAAGCACGAACAATGACATAAAACTCATGGTCATCCATACTACATAGGAGTACATGTATATTAATACGATATGAATACATCAAGCACACGACCATTTATAAGTTATGATTCTATATTCAATGAACGTATTGGTTTAGGCTTACCAAATACTCAAAACTAAGTATGAGTAAATTGCCTCATTCAACTCTTTTTCCACCTAGTTAAGCATCTAAGTTGAAGTTAATGATCAAAATACCTAACAAGAAACGAGTAAAGATTCTTTTATTTTCTTAAATGAAATGAACATCACTAAATTCATAAATGTGTGCATACATATGATTTATTTACTGCAAAACTGCAGTATTTTTTTTTTTTTAAGATGCAAAACTACAATAGTTGACACCTTCATTTTTTTTTCTTCTCTATATACGGAGAGGATTTTACCAAGAAAAAACATATAGAAGTAGCTTGTAATAACTTCTCTATTTGTAAGATAAAGTTGGCATGCCACTCATATTTTTCTTTAAAGAATTATTCAAAAAATAAAGTTATAGAATGGGTACATAATTTTTTTAAAGGAAATGGGTACATAATAATTTTTATTATTATTATTTTATTTTGGTACAAGAAGAGGGCTAAGCCCAAGAAGAAGAAAAACTAAGCGATTAAACGAACATTTCGAGGCATGCAAGACATCAAAGTTCTCTATGAGGAGTCTCAATAACATGTAAATCAAAGGAGTCTAAAGATAAACTAAAATTTGCTAGCCAATCTGCCGATCTGTTTCCTTCACGCCATATATGGTTGATTTAAACTTGTCAACTCATGTTTTTTACCCTAATGAGAGATTTATACTTATTTTTCTTCAAAAAAATATTCCAAAAATAAAGTCTTAATTCAAGTATAAATTTATACTCCTTAAAAAAATATAAAAATTACTAACACTAATAGGAAGTTATATTTGGGGCACATATATACCTATAAAGTATTAATCCAAAAACGGAAGTTTAAAAAACACAACAATTTATTTAAAAATAATAAAATTCAGAATCTAAACGAAAAGCCTTGGATGCATAAATTTTATATTTATCTATATCTATATAATATACATACGAACTTTTCCATAAAAAAATAAAAATTAAATATGAATCCTTTAAAGGGAAGCGCTTAAAGGAAATTTTATATTGTCACTTTCACCGTACTTATTTGTGACTTGTCATGTCAATTTGTAATTTTTTTCTTTCTGAAATTAACATTCTAAAAGTTTCCTTCCTTAAAAAAAAAAGTTTCTTCAAAAAACATTCTAAAAGTAATATGCTGTAAATATTTTTCTTCAAAAATTATCCCAAAAATAAAGTTTTTAAACAAACATATTAAACATATAAATAAAAGTCATTCGCTTTTCGGAAAAAGAAAGTCATTGACTTTTATCTTTTTGTGGTTAAAATCAAATAACTCAAATCTAACTTCATCAGTGGGGGCTTATCCCCTTGTGTATTTGAAGTTATTCTTATCGGTGTTTCTCTGTTGCTTTAGTTAGTTGTTTGATATTGTATAGTAATTAGTAAGTAATAGTTTCTACTTTTATTTTATCTCTGACACGTCTTGTGTTCCAAAAAACTTTTGTGTGATTAATTTATATTTCATTTTAGTTTGTTAAAAAAAATCAATGAATTTAATATTATTATAATAAAAAGACACATTATTGATTTCATGTCTTTTTTTAAAAGGAGTGCACAATTTCAATATTACCTTAACTGATAATTGATTTCAATAACATTTTTTTTTTATATCTTTTACGGCATTTAATAGGAGTGCACAATTTCAAATATAACTTTAACTGGTAATTGTATTAAGGATGATTTCAATAACATTTTTTTTTTATATCTTTTACTGTCACATGTAAATATAAACTAAATTCACAATAAAATAGCTATTATAAGCTCGTAAAACCTAATTCAATTGATAATATTGAAATTGTTGTAACTTTATACAAAATGATAATGCTGACCTAGTCCATTTTTTTATAAAAAGTTATTTCTTTTAGTTTCTTAACCAATTTATTTTCCTTAAAAATTAGTTAAGAAATCAAACGAAATAACTTTATATAAAAAATGGATGCAAGTATATTTTTTTGTTGGTGATTGTCTGATGGATGCAAGTATATTACATTGATAAAAACAGATAAAATTTTCTTTTAATAAATCATTAACTAATGTCTTTCCGACACTTTTTTTCTTTACAAATAATGTTTCATTGTTTATAAAAATCATACTAATTTTTTACATTTTGCTGTTAAAAATAATAAAATTTCATTATTAAAATTATAAATAATAATTAAAAAAAAACTCATTTAAATATTAATTTAAAGATTTGTGTAATAAATCCATAAAGTAACCATTAACATAAGGACAAAACTTAGTACAATTCCTTGAGTGCTTTTCGTATAATTTTTAACTAAAAATTCAATATTTTTGGAGATAACAAACTTTGAGAAAATTATGAATTTAAGGAAATCACATTGAATTTAGTTAAGCATACGAACGAACCTAACTAATTGTACTTAAGTTTTTTCCATAACATAACTCCACATTTTTCGTCTCCTCCACATTTTTCGTCTCCTCCATTTCAACCAGATTCACCTCTCACCTTCATTTTCTCCACTACATTTCTCTTCCATTTTCTTGCTAATGTAGCAACCCTTTTGAATCCTCTATCAAAATTCACAATTGGGTTTCCTCTTCATAGATCCTACCCAAAAAAGTCTCAATTTTTTCTTACCAATGAATAGTTTCACCGCCGAAGATCTGTCCACAATCGGAGGAATCGCCACCGTATCGATTCTCCATTCATTCATTCCTACACACTGGCTTCCTTTTTCAATCGTGGGTCGTGCTCAGAAATGGACCCTTTCTAGAACCCTCTTTGTTAGTATGTGATTCATTCTTCTCTTCATTTGGATCCATTTTTTATTTTTTCTTGTTTGGTTATTGATTAGTTTTATGATGTATATTTAATTTCTCAGTGATTTGAACAAGTTGTGTTAAAATGGTAGTGTTATTTATTATAGTATAGGATTTCATTTGTGTATAATGACCGTGTAAAACTTTTTTTTACACGTGCATTTAATCAAAATTTTGGTTTTAATATAAGATGATTTGATTTGTTGCAAGCGTAAAGTTTTGCATTGTCGGTGCACGGTGATTGAACACTTTATTATAATGGAAAAATATTGGAGCTTTAGTTTGTGGGTGTTAAATAATTAAGGATGTGAGATTGAAGAGGGTGCAGAAAAAGTAGTTATGCACTTAACATGATAAGCATTTATGCTATAAGCTGCTAATTAAGCTAAATATCCAAACAGGGCCAAAATAAGTAAAATTGTTTTCATATAATCTATAATTAAGTTGTTTATAAGTGCTTATGTATAATCTTTTTTTATGACAAAAAATTAAGTAATTAACTATAAGCTATAAGTTGATTTTATTAGCTATCCTGGAGAGCTTGAGGAAATAAGCTGAAAACATCTTATGGTCATGTCACTAGATGAACAGAATATATGTATTCATTATTTTGTTCTATTATTCATAAGTCATTTCCATAAGCTCTCTCTCAAACAGTCTCATAAATAAATGTTTATGACAGTAGATAAACTCAAATAAGTCAATCCAAAGATGGCCTTGCTCAGTCTAGATTATCTGAATTGTAATATTTTTCAGTTGTAAGTCAATGGTTCTTTATGTATTGTTTGTACAACCATACAACTTAACTTAAAACACTCCTACTACCATTTAAATACTCGCTAATAACAGAAAAAAATAACAGTTTTGACAGCTACTAGCTAAAAATGGTGAGTACATATTTTCTGAATAAGATACAGCTATGGAAGATCATGTCTGTTTGGATTTTTGTGGAAAATCCTTAACGTATGTTTGAACCTAAAGTATCTGTACAGTTTCTCTAAAATAACATTTGCAACTAGAGTTGTTATTATTTGTAAGAAGCATCTATTCAGTAGCAACATGTAGACGAGTGAAGTGCGGTGCAAGTATTTGAGCAGTTACATATGAATTGAACTGGCCCACCGTTCATTTTACTAATAGAGCGGCAATTAATTATTTACATCCATGTTTCCTTTGAACGGGCCCACAGTTCGTTTTTAACTTTGTTTGTTTTCTTCATGCAGCTGCATTTGGAGCAATTTTGCATGTAATATCCACTTCACTGCTTGGTATAACAGCAATTACCATGGCTAACACCATTGCTGGTGAAGAAACAGTGCATAAGCTTGCTTCACTTTTGCTCGTATTTCTCGGTGGTATGTATATTATATTATTTCTTATGGGAAAAGGTGGCCATAGTCATTCCCACAACCAACCCATGGAGAAAATGGCTGTAGCCGGCCTTATTCTTGTTCCTGCATTGTCTCCTTGTGCTACAACACTTCCAGTATTTCTTGCTGTTGGAAATTCATCGTCCATGATGGTGCTCGCCATCATCGTGCTGCTACTCAGGTATTAAGATTATTTTTACTGTTGCTTTTTGGTGCTTTTTTTTCGAAGGTGCAAACTTACTTCTGCTTTCGTGTGCAAATGCAGTGGTTTCCTGTCTTGGTTATCAAGATTATATTTTGGAACACTGCGTCGGTAGTTATCAAGAATGGATATTCTGAATCGTTGGTTATCATTATCAGCAATGAATTAAGAAAATGCCCTTTAGAAATGTCTCACGTCAGGATCATGAAATATGTCTTGACCATGACGAGATGAATATGCAATTCAAACTTAAACTGACTAGTCGAATCAAATGACATTGTACATGTAATTCACATTAAACAGGATAATATTCCTAAAGTCCTCTTGGGAAAATGAGGAAAAAATTTATTAAGTAATAATTTCATGGTCGCCACTCGCATGATCTTTGATTTAATTTAATCAGTTGAATAAGCAGATTGAACCTTGTTTTGAAGAAATATTAATTACAGTCGAGCTAGACACCTCTTCTATTTTTGCATAATTCTAGTTAGTTGATTAGAACATTTATCTCGAAATCCTGATTTCTGTCTTGCATTTGAATTTTGAATGCTGTTTTGTATAGATGCTTAATTTTGAAGCCTGAAATTCCTTCTTATGCTCTGTTGATGCTAGTTTGGTTTTAGAGGTCTGTTTTGATTGACTTATTTGAGCTTATTTGTTGGCATAAACACTTGTGAGACTGTTTGGGCGAACTTATGGAACCAGCTAATGACATGCCAATGAGCTGTTTTCAGCTTATTTCTATATGTTCTCCAAGATAGGTTAAGAAAACAGTTCATAGTTTATATAAAAACAGTTTGACTTTATTTTATCGTTTGTTATAAGAATAATTTAAACATAAGCATTTATATGATAAGCAGTTATTTATCCAAACAGGCCCTAGATGCCAAATTAGTTTGTGGAAGTTTTTGTTTAGGGATTTTCTACTGTTTACTAAACTTTAACACATTGCACCTACAGCACAATTTCCGTGATGACTTCACTAGTAGCATTGTCATTTTATGGGGCCAGTCAGCTGAAGTTTCATTGGGTGGAGCGGTACGACAAACTTCTTGTTGGCTCAGTACTGTGTTTAGTAGGAGTGTTAACCCTAATGTTTCATGATCATCATCATCATCATGGAGAAGTAGCTTCTGTTGGAGAGCACTTGCATTGAAAGATTATGTCCTTGTGAGAGTATATAAATATCTTGTAATTTGACACTTTTGAGGATTGTCACGGTATTGTTTCTATTTTGTATGAAACGAATTGTTGTTATCCACAGAAATGATCTTCTTGGTGTAGTTAAAGTTGGAGTAAACTTAGTTTACCATGTGAAGATAATGATGTTGTTCAGTTTTTTTCCTTGTGTTTTATCTAAGAAATGATATTTAAACAACCATTTTTATGACAATTTTCTCTCTCATACTCACACACACACACTGTGTTTTTACATTCTCTCTCTTATGCTTTGGTTTTTGTGTCATCAGTACGTATATTTATTTGTATATTTTGGTTGTCCCACAAGTTCTTGAAAAATGATTGTTCAAATAACATTACTCTTAGTTGAGTGATAACTAAAATATGTGATAGGTTGTATATATGGATCGAGCATATTTTATTTTATTTTGTTTATAGGGAAGGCAATCGTTGTGCTGACCAATTGGCTAATATAGGTCTTAGTTTCAATACCTATTTTTGGTGGGATTAGGTGCCTCATCAGATTAGGGAATCTTATGCCAGAAATAGATTAAGTCTGTCTTACTTTAGGTTTTGTTAATTTTTGGAGGGTTTTGGTTGTTTGTACCCCCTCTTTTCTTGTTTCTCTTTTGTCTTTATATAATTTTTCTAGGGGCTTGCTTCTTTGACAAGTTTCCTTTGTTTAAAAAAAGAAGAAGATAGAGCATATAAATAATGCGTACAAATATTTAAAAATTGTGGAAAAGTTTTTGGATGTGCATGCAAAATCGAGATTGAAATTGTATTTTCAAATTGTGAATAAGATCTCATTAGACGATCAATATTCAATACAAATATTTCATAGTTAGCAGTACAGTCTATAAATAGCCTTTGAGGTAGTTAATTATACTTAACTTTCTTGTTTGTAATATTTTCGTCAACAATACAAAAATAGTCAAACATTCTCTCTACTTCTTCCATGGATGTCATTTTCATAACATCATATCAAAGCAAATATAATATCCACCTTGAAATTGTCTTATGTTGATTATCTTTTCACAGTTTTATTTCTTTTTTCAGATTATCAATTTCGATTGTTTCTCGTTTGTTCTTCATTTTATGTTAGTGATTCATTTTTCTCTTTCAGTTTCGACCACTTCCGTTTTGTTTTTCTTTTCACATTTCCTTTTCGTTTGAATTTCTTGCAATTCATCATTATTTCTTGTTTTTCTCATGATTTCGGGTTTTCTTTATTCCGTTTTGCCATTGCGATTATGTTTTCGTTGCAATTTAGTTCTCGTTATTTCCCCCAAATTTTATGCTTTTCTAATGTGATTCTAGTTCCTTAACTCTGATTTTTTCTTCACTATTTCGATGACGTTTCTCTGTAACTTGCGTCAATCATTATTTTTTCTTAACTCCATGGATTCATCATGTATGCTTCTTGATTTTTTTTGTTCTCATTTGTTGATCGAGTTCCGATATGAATTATTTTGAATCAATTTTCTACCATATTTTTTCAGAAATATCTTTCATCAACTTTCTTGTTGTTATTGGATTTGAGATCATATCTAACCTCACAAGGTGTACTGACGATTGATGATTTTAGAGTTTGATCTCTACTTTGTTTCTGTTTGAGGTTTCGATCTTAGCCAATCGTGGCGTTTAGGATGTGTGAGTGTTTAAAGGTGTAATCTTGGTTGAAGTGTGCAATTTTCAGTAACAATTGAAATAGCTCAAGAGCCACAATTGAAAAGAAGCATTAACTAAAAAAGATATCCAAAATAAGCATCATTAAATAAAAGAAATCAAACCGTTAATTTTTTTTTAAAAGTCAAACTAACCTGGACCGTCAATATATTCCTAAGGACCTAAAAGACCTCCAAAAAGGCTTTTAGACCCTTCCAGAGGCCTCAGCTTCCTCCGTAAGGCTCCTGAGGCCCAAGGCGCGCCCTGCCCAGGGCGCCGCCTCAATCTGCTTCTAGTAAGCCGCCTAAATACCTAATTGCTCCTATAACTTACTGCCTAAGTAAACATAAATCAGGCCCATAGAGGACTATAAATACAACCCTTGAGAGCCTTCTGAAGGCATGACCAATACAATACAAACCCTAATTACTATTATTGTACTTTTTGCAAGTATATAACCCATCAAAATTGACATCGAAGAGAATCGAACCATTACTTTAAAAGAAGGGAAATTCAAATAGCTCAAGAATGGAAAGTACCATCATCGATGAGCAAACGATTTTTGTGAGCTAGTGAATCTTGGAAAGTTAAATCATTACATAAATTAATAATATGAACAATCATAATAAAAATTAATAATATGAACAATCATAATGGAGCTTCAATTTGAAAGTGAAAATTATGATGAATGTTGTGATTTGAGATGAATCAAAGGGGAAACCGAAAACTAGAAAAGGGGAAAACAAAAGTGAAGTAATGAAAACAATGAATGTTGTGATTTTGGGAAGATGACGGTGAAAAAGATGGATTTTATGAGATTCTAGATTTCTGATAAGTGTCAGAAAGTACTATTTCAAATGTGTATTTAAGACACTTTTGTTACCTGTTTTACAAGTTATTTAGGGAAAAGCCGAGAGAAAAGTGATTATTGCCCTATTACGCTTTTATTATCTTACTCTATCCAATTGTGCAGGAATTGAGTGTGAAGACACCAAGCAAAGAAGAAAAACAAAGAAAAAGTGCAAAAGTCAACTCGCAATGGCGAGCAGAAGGCGAGCAATTCCAGAGAGCACCATTTCTCACTCGCCCCCAACTTGCAATGACGAATGGAAGGCGAGTAAACTCGCAATGGCGAGTGAAAGATGAGTGGATGGCGAGGAGTTCTGGAGAGCAGAGGTCCAGAGTTCGCCATGGTGAACAATCTACTCGCGAGGCGAGCTACGGTGGCTAAAACTCCTCAGAGGTGACGTGGCAGAAACCCACTGGTGAAGAAACATCAAATCACCATGGCGAATGCTTCTACTCGCGAGGCGAGTTCAGTCATAAAGGAATTATATAAAAGCCCATTTGATCATATCAGTTATATCTTCATGCATCTTTAGAGAAAGAATAGGGAGAGTATGTACTGTTTTCATAGAGCAATAGTGATTGAGTGTGAATTCCACAAGATCTTGGAGAAATCAAGTTCTTGGCATGGATTCTCAACTTTCTTTCCACTTTTGTAAAGTTCTCATGACAATGATGAGTTAAATCTCCTTAGTTGGGATTAGAGGTACTTGATTAAGTTGATAATGTAACCTTTTGATCTTTCAAATATATGATTCTGTTGGAGTAAGCCCTAATAGCCAATCTATATTGATTGGGTTTGGCTTTGTATCATGATATTGATATAAATATATATTGTGAATATATAAATAATAAGGGATTTCTTTATTGATTTTGTTTTGTTTCAAAATAATAAAGTCCCTAGAATAGTTAGTCTGTTTAATGGAACATTAAGTATAACTTAATTGTGAGACCCCGTTAAACATAAGAAAAACTATTCTTAAAG
>Ga0228711_1008238_pt1 | contig 14733 bp, 7 predicted proteins | sample MedpolnodulmetaG_2_FD_177996 | JGI IMG/M metagenome (GOLD analysis project Ga0228711, IMG submission 177996) | Root nodule microbial communities from Medicago polymorpha collected in Santa Monica, California, United States - brown nodules | ecosystem: Host-associated > Plants > Roots > Nodule...
CCTCGCAAGTCCCACTTGCGGGACATATAAAAATTTCGAAAAAAAAATTAAAAAGTACCTCGCAAGTCCCACTTGCGGGGTACAATAAGGACAAAGTTTCGTTACTTTTTAGGATACTCCGCAAGTGCAAGTGGAGGGATACCAGAGTGTAAGAAAAAGTAGAGCATTTCTGCAATTTTTTTTAAAAGTATAGTAGTTTTGAAATTTTGGAAAAAAACAAGGGCATAAACAAAAAAATTTCCACCGTTGACGCCATCGTTACCATTATAAAAAATTGAATTGAATCGAAACGCAAATAGCTAAGGATTCAATAATTAAAACCCACACGAAGACGTGGTGGATCCATCTTTCTTTTGTGAATATCCTTTTTCCAATTCCCACAAGTCAGTTGGAGACACCGTATTATTACATTGAAGCAGTGCCTAACATTATTACTTTTGTGAATATCTTTCTTTGTTTTAATACGGTGAATCATTTGTTTGGAAAATATGCTTTGTTAATAAATAACTTATGCAGTGCGTGCCTGGTTAAGAAACAAACAAAAGAAAACCGCTCTTCTCTTCCTTGTTCAATTCATCGATGCTATGGAGAAGAAATAATTGATGAAAATATTGAGGTTTTTCAGCGTGACTTAAGTCGAGCAAATATAACATCTGCGCGTGAGTCAAGTCACGCAAAGATTATAAGGTGCGTGAGATAAGTCACGCAGCGTGACTTAACTCACGCAGTGATATATTTAAAAAGGCTGCAAGGCACGAGTGTTTTGTGCAGGAGGAAGAGTAGAAATCTTTCTTTCATTACTAGGCATCTATCTAACTAAATAACCAAGTTAAGCAACAAAGAAAAAAGGAAATAAATCTTTTGGTGATATTCTCTCTAATATTCCAGAATCTCGGGATTAATTAGAGAATCTGATGTGTGTGTGTTTTTTTTGTGTAGAAAGAGCATCTGATGTGCAATAGACTTAAATTCATTTCCGTTTAAAAAAAAGGTAAATTTATTTCCTTTATTTGAACCAATACATACAACAATTAGCTTATATGTATTCATTTTTTTTCCATTTTAATTAATGTTTAAATAGTTAAGAATATCTTAATTAAGAATATTTTATTTTATTGTGCAATCTGGATTTTTTAGAAAGTCACAATAGAACAAAAGTCGTATTTATAAATGAATTTAATTATCTTTCTTAGCAACATTTTCTCCATAAATCGAAACAATAGCATACATGTCCATTAATTAAGAATATTGAATATTTATCAAATAATAAATATTTAAATTTGTTAGATTAGAGCTGTCATTGTAAATGTGTTTCCATAATCTAAAATTTTCCACGAGAAAACATATAACTTTCAAAGTGTATTTAATAATGAACCAATAAGATATGTGTGTATCACAATTATTCACTTAAGATCGATACCATGGGGATGCTTCTTTCACAAATGTTTTTCCCTCTAATCATGTTTATTAGTGGTTGTTTTTGTCTTAGTAGAGCCCAAGATTGTGGTGGAAGTAATGTTCAAAATACAGTCATTGTTGACCAACAATCGGGAAAGGGTAACTTCACAACAATCAAATCTGCCATATATTCTATAAAGCAAAATAACAATCAATGGTTTAAGATTCACATAAATCCGGGCGTCTATTGGTAAGTTAAAATGTTGTTACACGTTTAATTTATTATATAAAATATTAAACTTTAGAATAAATTACACTCTCCTGCATTCTTTAAAAGATGTTTAAATTACATTTTCCTCTCTTTATTACGTTAAACTATATGCTTCGCTTTTCACGCATTAAAAGATTAATATTCACGCGTAAAATTTGTGTAGGGAAAAGATTAATATTCCCATTTCGAGTCCATGTATCATTTTAGAAGGATCCGGTAGTAACACAACAACAATTATTTCTAATCAACGTGAAAGAACATCAGATTGGGGATCTACATTCAGTTCATTCGCAACTAATGTGATTGTGAGTGACATTACTTTCAAGGTAAAATCAATACAACAACAATTTTGATATATCTCCTATATTTGTTTTTAGTTAATACATTCATTATTGTATGATTGCAGAACTCATATAATTTGGAAGGAGGGTCGAATAATATCAAACAAGCATTGTCAGCTGCTTTCTACGGAGACAAATCTGCAATCTTTAACTGTAGTTTTATGAGTTATCAAGATACTTTGTTTGCAGCAAGGGGACGACACTATTTTAAAGACTGTTATATTCAAGGTGATGTCGACTTTATTTTTGGTTCTGGCCAATCTTATTTTGAGGTAAAACATAGACACACTTTTCTTCTTTTTAATATTTTTTGGTTTAATTATATTTTTGTGTTCCTGCAAACATAATTGTTTTTGCTTTTCATCCTTATGATTTTCTTTTTTTTGGTACAACTTTTTTTAATCCTTGTTGATTTTTTTTAAGTTATTGGAAATTTTGTTTCAGTTGGAATTGATCCGTATTTGATAAAATATTTGATTTGTCCTCGTGAGCTTAACTCAGTTGGTAATGACAATGCATTAATATATGCAAGGTCCGGGGTTCAAACCCCGATCACCACAAAAAATAAAGATAAAATATTTGATTTAGTTTCTGCAATATGAACTACATTAGGACTAATTAATATTACACACATATTATATAGATCAAATCCAATATGAACAAATTTTACAGAGTTAAGAACATAAAAATAAGGACCAATAAAAGGTGATATGTTGACAAGGGTTAAAAAAAGTACATATGTTGTAAGCAAAAAATAATATATTTGTATGGATTAGAAACATGCATTTGAAAACCTACTATTTTTATGGATTTAATTTATATGCAATGTTAGTGTGAGGAATCTTTTTCTCTTTCAATCAATCATGGTTTTCAAATAATTAAAAGTGTTTCACTTTATTCATATTGCTTTTAAACTCATATATATACGATTTGCTAACATTATAATTTAAAAACTATTTTAATATCATGTAAAAATGAAGTGATGAAGTATTTATTTTTATTTGGGATTTTACTCTTTGTAGAATTGTCTGATAAACGCCACACAGAAGAATTCGATTCCTTCAGGTTTTGTGACTGCTCAACGTAGGGAAAATGATTCTGATACAAGTGGTTTTGTTTTTAGAGAAGGGTCTGTTGTTGGAAATGGTGAAGTGGCTCTAGGAAGACCTTGGGGTCCATATTCAAGAGTTATATTTTGGGAAACATATTTTTCATCTGTGGTAACTCCACAAGGATGGAGTGCTTGGCATAATACTCAAGTGTAAGTTTAAAAATATACATCCTTAAAAAATGATAGCACTTAATTACTAAATAGTTATTATTTAAAAAAAAAAAAAAAAACTAATTTGTTTAGAGGACTAAATGGTTAGGATAGCCATTTTTACCAAAAAGCTAAATAACTACTTCACTCAATACATGTTTTAAAATATAAAAAAAAAATCTAAAAAAATAGATGATAAATTGGTTTGTTATCTGAGAAAATAAATATTATTTTTGGTGAAAATTATTCTCATAAATCAGCTGTAAATTGAGTGATAAAATATTCCATAAAAACACTGAGAGATAAAATATTCTATTTAAAGTTATTTTTGTGTATATTCTATTTTAAGTATTATCCTAAAGAATAAATAAGGACATTTTTTCTAATATTTTAGTTGAATGAATGGTTTTTCTTAAAATTTTAAACATTTACAAAATGGTCCCAATTCATTCACATTTTGCTAATTGGTTTTCCAACTTATTAAAATTTAAATTTGACCCAGATTTTTTTAAAATTCTCATTTACAATTTTTAGAATTAGAATTGCATGTTTTGTTCTTTGATTTTATATAAAAACAACTTTTTTGTGGTATACCATTAAAATGCTATCATTTTTTATTTTTATGCAACCATTTTCTTAATTTGCCAATAATTTGCAGAAATCAGCTCACATATGCAGAAATCAATTGCACAGGACCAGGAGCCAATAATAAGGAACGTGTCTCTTGGATGAAAAAAAGCTTAAATAACTCGGAAGTAAATGAATATTCTTTATCATCTTTCATAAATAAGGATGGATGGCTTACCAATATACCACCTATATCCTTGTAAACTTCTTGTTGTAGTGTGTCCTTTAGTAATTTTCTTTATTATTTTAGTTGATTTACCAAAATAGGCTAATATGTAATAGGCTGCTACTTTAGCTTGTAATAAAGTTTCAATAATATAATTGTTCATTTATTTTGTTATATTACTCTTCTATTAAATTTCCCATTTTTCTTAGGGATTCTTGCTTTAGTTTATTATTTGTTAGTGTAATAAAAAAAATATATCATTCATGAGAGATGATTAATGTATCTCTTGTTGAACTTGAAAGTTAGCCGAGGATTTGGTTAATAACTTTCGATAATGATTCTCTTTTCTTCAAGCGATTATGTCAAATAATTAACTTTGTCTATATCGGTGCTAGATTCCTTAAATCCTTCGAAAAATGTCAAAGTAAAAACTTTCAAGTTATCAACTATAAACTATAACCTATAAACTATAGGCTGACCGCTATTTTTTACGAAAGATATATAGTGCACGAAAAAACTATAAGAGACCAACTGTTACCGTTTCAAGGGAGAAATCATTCTTACTCAAGAGATTAACAACGTTTTTTCCATAACCCATTTGAGGTTGACCTAGTGGTTGGTTTGAGACCTTGGAGTATTCTCCTCTCAAAGTCTCATGTTCGATTTTCCCTGACGCTAAGGGATAAGTACATACAGAACTATATTATAGCTTTAAATTGGACCTCGAAAGTGGACGGTGTGATTGGATCTCTCGAATTAGTTGGCTCATTGGCTATAAACCAAATTTTTTAAAAAAAAAAAAAAAAAACGTTTTTCCCATGAAATTAACGAAAAATGAAAATGTAAGTGATCTTGACCACACGATATTACATTGTATATATGTATGTAGTCACAATGCTTAATTCACGTAGAAACGTATACATAATCTGTCATATTAAGAACATCATCATCACCAATGAAACCCCCAACCACATGATGAATCCAAGGCCAGCAGCACCACCTTTATTACCGGACGAATTTGGTGACGGGGACGGCGAAGGTGGCATAGGCATTGTAATTAGAGGTGGGAGAACTAGATCATGCTTGTTTTGGACAACCACAGCCAGCTTTAATCCCATCTTGCAATGACGCTTCGTTCCACTTATGAAATGATATACTCCTATTTTATCAAGCACAACCTTAGTATTTCCGTCGTGGTGCTCCACATGTTCTCCATTTGTATGACACATTATATAATCATGCTCATTCACTTCGTGCACTGATTCTGTTTCGTTATCATACTGAAACACTGCATGTGTACATGCAGAAATACATTACACACGTATCCAATAACTAACCAATTTTCACATGTTCAATTTGGACCCTCACAATTTTCATACATTGCAGTTCAATCCATGACAAAAAAATAATACTCAAATTATAATATATGGTATTTTCATATATACGAAAAATAAATTAGACATTCTATAATTTTGACTCATTATAAAAGAGATAAATAATGGTCCCGTAAGTGTAGCTCAGTTGTAGCTACAAGAATAATTTGTGTAGGGGTTAGAGTTCGAACCCTGGATTTCCCATTTCTCCACATATAATGTATGTGAATTTAACTACTATTTGACAGGAAAAAAAAGAGATAAATCATGGATAAATTTAAACTTTTTTATTCATCATTTTTTATATGTTGTTAAGAAGTAATTAATTAAGAGCAATGTTATATGGCTTACGGATAGTATCGCCGACTGTGAATTCGTGAGCAGAGGCCCAATGGGCGAGTGCACGTCGTGATGGAAGAGGAACCTTCCATGAATTGTGACTGTCTCCAATCAGATAATATGTGGATTCAGAGTAGGAAATTAGCAGCCACATTGAGAAAATAATCATCAACAATATTGGAGAAGAAGCCATATTCATGGCTATGTTTTGTTTGTCTTATTAGTGGTGAAAGACTGATTAGAATTGAGCAGCTTTTTATAGGATTGCACAAAACTTTCAATTCAATATATTTTTAAGAAAACATTTAGGGAATGTAAAATTATTATTATTAATTACGATTACACTAGTATTAATTATTAAGGAAATGCTAACTTGTGCCCTTGATGCATAAGTTAAGAAATCAAATGTGAATTTTTTTTTTTTGAAATTGTGCATTCAATACCTTAAAAGTTTAAAAAAGTTATCTTTTCAATATCAAATTTATTACTTAATTCTATTTTAAGTTTTTTATCTTGTAGGCACAAGTTCGTATGACCCTAATTATTACTCCATCCGGTCCTTTTTACAAGAAACCGTTAACTTTTTAGATTCATTAAATAAATTATGTATTTGATCTAGATTTTAAACCAGATACATAAATTATTTAATGTATCTAAAAAGTCATTTGTTTCTTGTAAATAAGACAAGAGGGAGTATACAATTGTGACACGTGGATGAGATTTAAAACATGTACTTATTATTATTAGGGTCTTGCTAACGAGTGTTACGAAGACACTCTTTAAAGATTCTTAATTAAAAAAATTATTCATGAAAACTCACTTGGATCGTTGGCCTAGTGGTATTGACTTGGGATCTTGGAGTTTGCTCCTCCTCGACGTGTCAGGTTCGATTCTCTCCGGTGTCAATTTAGTTTCTTCAAAAAAAATTATTCATTAAAATAATCTTATACTTTTATTTTTGATGCACTGAATGCACAAGTTTTCATAAAAATGTATTATCTAAAGTGTTTAAAGAATATCCTTAAGGTTAAATATGTCAACTTATTATTATTATTATTATTATTATTATTATTATTATTATTATTATTATTATTATTATTATTATTATTATTATTATTATTATTATTATTATTATTATTATTATTATTATTATTATTTTTATTATTTTTATTATTATTATTATTATTATTATTATTATTATTATTATTATTATTATTATTATTATTATTATTATTATTATTATTATTATTATTATTATTATTATTATTATTATTATTATTATTATTAGGGCTAAATATGTTTTTTGTCTATATAAATTTGTCAACTTTTTGTTCTAGTCCCCTAAAATTTTCCTTCAAATTTTAGATCATAAAAAAAATTCATCTTCACTTTGGTCCATCCTTTAAAGTAAACTCATATGTAGAATTCATATTTTTGAATTAATTTTTTCAAAAAAATTCATAATATTATAAGAATCTCATCCCAAAAAAATTAGAACTTTTTTAACAAAACATGAATTTAATATGATTTTTTATATTTTTAATGGTTAAAAATTCATATTTAATTTATGTTTGTTAAAAAATTCTAATTTTTTTTGGAATTTTTTTTTACAATATTCTACAACTTTCTGCACAATTTCATTAAAAAAATACAAAAATTAACTTAAAAATAAGGATTAAAAGTAGTGATTGAAAATTTTATAAGGACCAAAAGCTGAAAGAAAAGTTTATAGAGACTAAAATAAAATGTTGGTATATTTATAGGGACCAAAAATATATTTAATTCTTTTTATTATTATTAAAAAACAGTAATAACAATAATAATAGTACACAATGGTAGCTTGAGAATCTACGCAAGCTACTTGGCAATTGGAAGCAACAACGTGGTTTGGTGAACTGGCGAGCCATTACCTAAGATTCCTTCATGAGTTTTAAACAAATTCCACCTTTTCATAATCATTTGGGATGAAATAGATAATCAATTTTTAAAAAATTAATTAACGGGAATGAATTCTTTATTAAATTAAATCCCCTGTTGTAATCGCCGAAGCAGAATGGTTGTAAAAAAATAGTACTACTAGTAGCTTACCTTTTACGCCTTTTTGTGGTCATATTTATAATTAGTAGAGTTAATATATAAAATTCCATCCCTATACAATTACAGGATATATTATACGTGGTTTTTCTCCCGTCGTTTTTCGTAGTTTTGCTCCCGTACCAAATAGCAATGCTCTGTAATTGTTTTTATCCTCTACAAGTCTAGGCGAGTTTCTTTCTGTGATGGTCGGGTTCGAACCACATATCTTGCATATTTTATGTGTTGTTCATACCAACCAGAGGCGGATGCATGTTGGGGCTATGTGTGGCTATAGCCCCACATGCACTTTTCATATTTTTTTTATATAATAAATAAAACACAAAAGATCATTATAGGCTTTAAGTTGAAGCAACAAAGATCATTATATGTTGAACAGAGATAATAAGGTCTTTTGAATACATCATCGTTCAACTATTTTCATGGCTTTTGTTAGTTATGCTCACAATTTTGATGGAGGAGTAACTCTTAATTGGCCATTGAATCGTTTGTTTGTTATGCTCACAAAGTCGTTGTTATGTTTTATAAGATGAAGAAATTTTAGCCCCACATGAACCAAATGTCTTGATCCGCCCCTGATACCAACTGAGCTAAGCTCACAAAGAGAAAAGTTTAAGCGAGTTAGGGGTAGGTTCGAACACATTGTAGGATCTTGGCTAAATCTTCATCAAATGCCCACTAGTTCAAGATACATTTGCATAGCGATATTATTGTATGGACTAAAAACATATTAATTAATTATAACAAGGGATTAATGAATCCAGAAACTTTTATGTCCAAACAAAATCATGATCAATGAACATTTAATCAAATTAACAAAATTAGATTACGTTGATAGTTCATATATACAAAGCGTGGTTTTTAATCCTTGTTTAGGATCTCCGTTGGTAGGTTTAACGAGCACATTTAATTTTTCTTTAGCCACATGTTAGCAGTTTTACCGTTGACTAGATTCCGACTAGCCACCTTTTAGGTCTAAGGAGGGAAAGGAATGAGAGAGTTTACTTTTTATTTTGAAATTATGAAATTACGTACGCTATAAAATGTTAACATGATAAACAATTATATAATACTTCAATCACGCTTAATTTATTTTAGAAAAACGTGTTATATGAGCTAAGTTATAAAATATAACTTACATGCTTGTAAGTTAGCAGCAGAATTATAACTTACATGTTCGTAAAATATGACCTTTTTTATCAACTTGAGCTGAATTATTATCAACTAAATAAATATTTGCTATATAACTTGATCTTTTCCTCTAAACTCTACTTAGTATTATTTTCTCAGTAAAATTTAAAGAAATCAAAGTTCAAGAATAACAGAATTAATAAAGTTAAATTCCAAATTATAACATTGTTACGATTTTTGTGTGAAGCACTCTACCACGTATAATTTATTCAGATTGTACTCGTCCCTTTTCATAGCAATTTAAAACGATTTTTATATGTCTGCTCTTAAAAACCATAGATGAAACAAACAGAAAAACATTTTTATATATTGGGATATATTAAGTTTTCCAAAATAGATAAAGGAGGGAAGAAAGCTTTCCAAAATAAACACACCAAACTGCATCCAAAGTCATAGCCACATAGTTTGGCCTACAGAGTAATAGGATTAACAAGGATCATCAAGTAACTTGCAAACTGAAAACATTCATGACAGGTCACAGGTGAAGAGAAGAGTCTCACGACCGAAACTAAAATATTTTCATCCTTTCATTTAAGGAGCGTCTTCACAATGGACTTGACGTTGAGTTTCTTGAGGTCGGTATAGGACTGTCCGCATCCCACAAACATGACTGGAGCTCCAGATATGTAAACCATTGAAAGTGCAGCTCCCACCTGACAAAACCAAGCATAATTAGCAAACGGTTTCAAGATCCTCTAATGTTCGAAACAAACTGCACCTGGTGCAGTTCTTAATCCTATCTTTCATCTATATTAAATTATATTTGACTATATAACCAATTAATGGTAGCAATGGTTGTAGTTTTTTTTAAAATGGACAGTTTCCGTCCTAGCCGACCAATAAATATTCATCAAGGATATCCAAATGCTTAGCAATAAATTTACTTGCAATTCCAGTATTTGCATACCTTATCATCAATAGTGTCAAACTTTGTGAGCAAGATCCCATCAATCAATCTGGGTGTAGGAGATGTGGAGAGGTCAGCCAGTTTCTGCAACAAAATAAATGGGTTCAATAACAGACATATGGGAAAAAGAGAGACGAAGACCCAATTGTAGTTGGACAAAGCTACTATTGAATATATAGAACCTAACCTGGTTGAACTTTGAAAGCTGATCAACTGCATCATTGCCAACCAGTGCTTCTCCAACAAATAAGACCAGGTCAGGATTGTTAAGGTAGATCAGCTTTGACAGTGCTCTCATCAATGGTTCATTATCCTGAAAACCATCAGTGACATGTAAGATGAAGTGATGAACATATAAATGCATTTAAACAAACATCGTCAATACTCAATAGTCTCTAAATATAACCAAAACCATTCAACTATGACAATTTTCCTCTATTCCAATAAACATAAAAGGTTCATTTTCAGTACTATCTCTTCACTGCAGAGGCCTAGAAACTGAAACAATGATAGAGCTCTGGAGCCCAATAATGAAATGGGCCATGAAAAGGATCAGATTGTGGATACTGGCCCACATCCCAAACCTTGAAGGGTATACTCTAGAAGACTTAAGAGAGCTGATGGTTAATGACATGGCATCAGAGGTTCCATTTCTTAAGGGGATTCTGTTAGGAATAAGCGCATAAAAGATTGGGAGGGTAGCTGGGGTAGCTGGACTACCATCATCCATTCATTCTAGAAGTTAGTAACTGTTTCATTCAGTTAGGCGGAGTAGGAGATTCCTCTCTGAAGGAGCCTTGGCTCAGGTGGTCTGTTGCTTTCCTATAAGAGCATAGCTCAATTTCCTTTCGTTAGTCAATATAAAACAGGTATTAATCCCAGGTTCCAAACAGAGAACCAATAATACGAGTCATTTGGTATATTGTACACCCCTATAAAATCAATAAACTTTTGCTGCAACAACTGCAATTATTACCTGCATACGACCAGCTGTATCGACTAGCACAACATCCGAACCATTCCGCGAAGCTTCCTGAATTGCTTCTTTTGCCACAACAGCAGGATCTTTTTCATAACCCTTCTCAAATATAGGGATCTGAAAGGGGGGATTATAAGGTTATTATTAATATTAACTAACAATATATGTATTAATCTTTAAGCACTAAAATCAATGTAAACCTGAAGTCTGCGTGCATGAGTCCGCAACTGCTCAACAGCTCCTGATCGAAATGTATCACACGCAGCCATCATGACATTAACGTTGTGTTGCTGAAGCCAGTAAGCAACCTGCATAATCACACAGAAAATGGAATATCTCCTTCAGGTTAAAAAGCAAGCCCAACATAAGGAATTTTTACATAAAGAGGAGAAGAATATATGAACGTCCTTCACCTTAGCAAGATTAGTAGATTTTCCAACTCCATTAACTCCAACAAATACAACAACATATGGTTTCCTTTGCTCTTTTGCAGCATGAACATCCCTCAATATGTCAATAGAACGCCTAGGAGTTAAAATACGAACCAGTGCGTCTTCCATTGCCGCCTGCATTATTTTTCAAAACACAGCATAAGTATGGATAATGTGAAATTGTATATAAATAAAAAGCCAGCATCAAATGTCGATAGGGAAAAGGATAGAAACAAAACCTGCACTGTGGAAGATATCCTTGTAAATGAAGCCAGTTTTTTGCCTTCAAGACTTGCTGCCACTGATTCACATAGCTTCTCAGCTATTTCCTCAGCCTACAAGTGACACAGAAGGTAAAAAATATTATCTAGCTTAAGAAGAGCAAAAGGTAGCCAATAGAACAAAATTTAGACGTTGAAGCCACCACATCTAATGATGTTGAGGATAAATACATACCACATTCTTGGTCATGAGTCTATCCTTCAGAGCTTTCAAAGCTGGTTCCAAGTCCGACTTCTCCAAATTGGCCTTCCCGGCAATACTGAGCACAAGCATGTAAATAAACTTTATTAGTAGTCATTTCAATGAAAAGCTGAAAATTGAAATAAACTAATAGTAATAATTTCAAAGTGAAGTCGTAAAATTATTCAATCAAAGTAGCAGATCAAGGTTATTTGCAAACAACAAAATAAATTTCACCCCAGACGATACCGTCACAAGGTAAATGGAAACAGGACATCATCACAAAATCTTAGAAAAACAACAATCAAAGCAACATGTAAGAGGAAATTCATTTATGACCAAGAGTAATAATTTAATTTATTCATTCATTTATGCTTTGTCATATCCATATATGCCCCTGACCTCAACACCTTTCCTGACTTTCAAACGAATACCAAAATCATTACAAGTTAAATAAGCTTGACATCCTAATAATGCACATATGTCTTAAAGCAAAGGACAAGTATGAATAAGATTTCAATCCAAGGAAGTTTACAGTGTGATTTCTATTGTTACCACCAATTGCAGTAAATCATCATTAGAATTAGGCTTAATAGCAGTTTTAGCCCCCTAACTTTCCCAAAGTTGCGATTTTGGCCCCCCTAAGAAAATAAACTACAAAACCGCCCCCTAAGTTTTGCACATGTGGCAGTTTTGGCCCCCAAGGCCAATTTTGACTCGGTCTACGCTGACATGGCACCCTAAGTGAGATTTTTTATTTTTGTTTACCAAAAATTGGCCTTGGGGGGCCAAAACTGCTACAGTTGCAAAACTTAGGGGCGGTTTTGTAGTTTTTTTTCTTAGGGGGCCAGAATCGCAACTTCGTGAAAGTTAGGGGGCGAAAACTGCAATTAAGCCTTAGAATTAAAACAATTTAAGTATTGTAAGGAATCATCAATTAGAAACAATGCAATAGACAACAAAATCCAATTCACGGAAATATAACACTTTTCACTATTTCAAGCAACACAACATCAATCGGATTCTACGAGCTACTTAGCATAGATCTGAAGAGAGCAAACAAGCTTTTCGATTTATATTAAACAAAAAACTAATTAATCAAGTTCAGCAAGTTTACCTCTGGAACATAGATGAAAACCAACCCTTCTTTTTAGCATCAGGCTTGCTCTTCTGCCCAGCATTATCATCATCATCATCCTCTTCATCCTCACTGTCACTACTAAAAATCTCATCTTTATCCATCATACTCTCCCCTTGTTCCTTAGCCAAATAATCAACCTTCCTATCCTTATCCGCATCCCCATCAACATCAACATGATCCGTAAAATCTAATTTAGTTTCAACGGGTTTTTCATCCCAAACCCTATTTTTCTTAACCACCTTTTTCGGCTCAGCCTTGGTTACAACAGCGTCTGTTTTCTTTCCATTCCCACCTTTATTCCTAACCTTCTTCTGGAGCCTATTTACATCAAAAGCTCCATTGTTTACACTATCGTTCTCTTTACCATTTACACTAACATTACCAACAACACCGTTACTCCTCAAATTATAACCGTTACCGTTATTCGCAATAACAGAACGGTCATTCTCAGAATTCTTCTTCCCGTTTTTCCCATCACCATCATTCTTCAAACCACCGCTGCCGCCACCACCACCACTGCCATTCTTCTTCCCATCAGATCCATCTCCCTTCCATGTCACCTGCTGTTTCCTATTCCCACCTACAACCACCGGATTCGATTTCTTCAAATCATCAGCACGAGCCTCAGCTTCAATCTTCAACTGCTTAAAAATCTCATCAAAATCGCGATACACGGTTCTGGTGGGATCATAAACCTGCGAGAATTCACGCTTAACAGCAGCAAGCAAATCATCCACATAAAGCAGATGGAGAATTCGCTGATAAACAGCAACGAAAACAAGACCTAGATCGTTGTGAAAAGTCCATTTGAGAGAATAAGAAGCTCCAGGTGCATCGTAATTGTAAGATGCCGCACCAGATCGCTCCTCTAGAAGACAAGATCGAATCAATGTATCGATCGGTGATCCTTTCAAAGCGTTACCAATTTCATTGCATGACCAGAGGATTAATCCTCCTCTTGTGAAAATCAGTAACTGCTCTAACATGATACCTAATTACAAACAAATTCAAATTCAAATTCAAATTCAATTGAAACAAAGGTTAAGCGTATCGTATATTGTGAATCGAATCAATTCAATTATTGGGAGAATAGAAAATCGCGTACCTGGGTTTGGGTTTTATGCGTTTTGTTGAGGAAAGGAAACAAAAATTAAATGAAAATTGTTGTTATTAAGTTAAGAATTAAGAATGAAATTGGAGTTATATTATTTGAGATTTGGTTAGGTTTGTTTATCGGTGGAAATAAGAAAATTGGAACATAGTTGTGACTATTTATAGAATGACACGTGCTATATTTAAGGGACACGGTTTAACTGTAAAACGCGCACGCCGTTATTGACTCAGAGACTTTAATACGACGTCGTTAAGAGTCTAGTCACTCATCCGTTGAAAAGGTTGTCAATTTGTTTTTGTCAGAAAAGATTTTTTCTGTTTTTGAAAAATAAACATATCTGATCTTTTTTTTTTAAGGAATATCTGGGTCTTTTTTTTTCTAAAGGACTAAAATTATATTGTAATTCCTTCAAAAAAAATATTATATTGTAATTTTGTACCAAAAAATACATATTATAATTAGGCCGGTCAAAAGAAATTGTATTAATTAGGAAATTGGTCAATTGCTTCCCTAAAAAAAAAAAAAGGAAATTGGTCAATTGCTCATTATTTATTTTTATTTTTTTGACTGAAAAAATAATAGATTGGTCAGGATTCTAATAAGGAATTTCATATTGGTCAGGATTCTAGAAATAACCT
>Ga0228711_1008240_pt1 | contig 14729 bp, 6 predicted proteins | sample MedpolnodulmetaG_2_FD_177996 | JGI IMG/M metagenome (GOLD analysis project Ga0228711, IMG submission 177996) | Root nodule microbial communities from Medicago polymorpha collected in Santa Monica, California, United States - brown nodules | ecosystem: Host-associated > Plants > Roots > Nodule...
TTCAATTGCTTAAAAAAAAAATAAAAAAAAACAAAAAAAAAATTAAGAAAAAAAAAAAACGAAAAAAAAAAAACTAAGATTATGGAAGGAAAAAAAACGTATTTAGTAGTTTATGGCACAAATTTAGCAAAAGTTTGTTCAATTACTTAAATATATATTAACTAATAATAATAACTTAAATATGTGTTAACTAATAATAATAATGAGATGTCAATATTAAAATGACAAAATTAACCTCAAATTTTGACTCCAAAAATAGTTTAAGACAATTAAGAACTTTTATTAATAAGATAATGCCTTAATGCATCAGGTGGAGGAGCCGCAAAACTAATGGCTTCTGTTCTGCATGTACTTGACATAGGATTAATCATATCAATAATACCTAAAGTTCCTTGGCTCTCCCATTCTTCCTATTTACGTTTTTGATTTCCCTTTCACATGGATTTGAAGATAAGCCTTCTCTAGATAGTATTTCCTCCAAATCTTTAATTATTTGTCCATCACGTTTGTTTTGAGGGTCCTGCTTGCTTTTCTCATAAAAAACGGGAGGATCACTTACCCCACATGCTTCATTATCATATTTCAAGTGCTGCACACGTTTACTGTACACGAGAGTTGGAGTTGAAACTTGTTTCTTCTTGTTAGTATTCTCTACTGACGAATGGGACTGATCATCATAATATTTTTTTGCCTTCATCATCGTTGTCGTTATCACTACCTTTGAAGAACCTAAATCCTCCATAATTCGATTGTATCCATCATGAATCCTAATTGGTTCACATCTCCCGTTCTGATTTTTGTTGTTGTTGATGTTGACAATCTTAGCCGTCAACACCGCCGTTCGAGCCGTGGTTGTTGAGGATAACGTCGTCATCTGAACTGACAGAGTTTTGATGGGCGCATTTAATCCATCAAAATTTGCCCTCTTAACTGGTTGATCTCCCATGACTGATCACGTTAGGAAAAGAACAGGAGAAACATGCTATGATACCAACTGACGCAGTACGGAAGCGTAGGCTAGCAAGCGCTAAACCTAGATTGAAAATGAACAAGTTTGCAAGCGACAAACTTGTGAAAATAGGGTTCCGGAATCCACCAGAAATTGAGAAAAACTCTGAAATAATATTGAATGAATAAATGTTATAAGTTGCCTCTTAGGTTACAACCGTTAAGCTTAAATAGGGAAACAACAAACCCAGGCCAAAAATAACAAACTGAAAACAAAATAAAAAGTTCTAGAAAATTAGACTGAAATAATAAAATACTACTAAATTACTAATTAAACCATCCTGCATCAATATGGAAGAAGGACGATTTTTTTTCTCTCTTTCTAAACAAGTAGGGATAATCCTTTTGTTAATAAATACAAAATCACCCAAACCATAATTGAGTGGATAAAGTATACCAAGTTTTCATCCAGATCTGGTTCAGTTAAATTAACTATAAAAAAATTAAGTGAATTCCTCATACAGGTATTTTGGAACTAATTTTAAAGCCAACATTTACTTTTATTTTAAAAGTTATAATATATGCTAAAATAAAATTAATTGACAAAGTCTTAAATTATTTTAAAATTTATGAAAAATTGTAGACTTATCTACTAAAAAAGCTAACAATTTAGTGATTGAATTGATGAAACTTGTGTCTACAATTAGTTAGTTATTCAATAGAGCAATTTTAGCAAGAATAACTCTTGAAGAAAGTGGATCATAACTCATATTGGTTCTATTTAATTAATACATGTTCACCTATGGTTTAATGACGATTAGACTATTGAACCTTAAAAAAGCATAGCATATGACTACTCTTTCAGACTTGAACCCTCTTCTCTTGGCTATACAGACTACAACCCTTCCATCTATGGAGTGGTCGTTGGATTAATTATCTCCAACGAATTAGAGCATTGCTCACCCTAAAACATTATAGGTTGGATTACTAATAGGATATATTACAAAAGGATCCTAAGAAAAGATCATGCTGCAGTTCCGAGTGAATGGACTGGTACCTTCCCTACTAAAAACTCTCGATTTTCCTGCGGAAATACCTTCGGAGTTTGGAAGAATTTCCGCAGGAAGCCTTTTCCTGCGGACTTTGCCAGGGATTCAGGTTCCCAGCTAATACCTTCGTGGGTAACTGTTTCCTGAGGATTTTAGGAACCGCAGGAAACATACCTGCGGATATACTGGCATGATAACCCGCAGGAAACGTTTGGGCAGTGTTTGAAGGTATACCCGGCACGTGACCCTGTTTTCTGAACCATATCAGCAGGAACTTCCGCAGCAAATGTTGCAAGAATACAAAATAATCCGTATGTAAATCCGCAGGAAAATGATTTATTTACCAAAAAGTTAATGCACCTAAAATGAATTCCATATTTAAATTTCTTTTATTTATTTACACTAGATACAATTTTTAAACATAGCAGTTTAAACATTGCAGCAACTACAACAAATTAGAGCACGTAGGAGCAGACACATGACAAACTACTTGTACTATACAACCTTATCATAGGCATAGCCTTTAAAAACACTGAAATTTCAAATGAATGTTTACACTAACACCACCTCAGTGGCTTACAGATTCAGAGCAACTCAACTTACCATTTAAACCGTTCACATACTTAATCCAGGGTAGAGAATTTGAACATATTGTGATACAATAATATTTACAATCTCCAAGGTTATGGATGCTTTCCAATGCATAATCTGCACCTTGAACTTTTTGTGATGTGACAATCTGGATGGTGCAATCAACAAGTAACTTATGAGTTGTGGCTAGTTAAAAGATATCCTATAATAGTTGCTAGCAGTGTTGTTAAACAGCGGTTATAGAGCTATAATGTAGCAGAATCTGAACATATTGATATTGTTTCATGATATGCTATACAGTACAAAATGTTGCCAAATAGCAGCGCTATAGAACTATTGTTTAGAGGAATTTGAACAAAAAATTGACTTCTGTTCAGTGAACCTGAAGAGGAAAGGCAATAGAGCATGCATGTTAATATTGTTTATATAGTACAAAATAATTAACACCCAGAAGAGGCCAAATATACATACCAGGTTGTGCAATTGTTTGGGTTTGCTGGAAATTGTCACCACTCTTCGAATCCCAGAACCAGAGACTCCCATTGTCATCTTCAACAAAAACATAAATTACCATTTCTAAGGTCCCACATTTTCATGTTACAGTCATGAGAACCAGTAATAACTTGAGGTTCCTGCAAACATAAAAAGAACATAATAATGCCTCTAAGAGTAAAAGAAACACTTGTTTGGATGCTTCATTTCAATGCTAATGTCTAAGTTCCCATTTATCATATCAAATAACTTAGCATCAAGCTATTCTATCAATCTGCATGCCAGTCTTAGGGACATTGGTATTTTCAGAGGATACAACTAGTCAGACAGTAATTTATTGACCATATAGGATTGACGCCATTCAGAATACCATAAAATAACATAATATACAAGAGAAGAAGAATATGCATACGGTTGATCGTGTAAACACTGAGCAGACAGTGTCAACATGACCTGAAAGAGCCAAAATTTGTGTTTTCCTACGTATGTTCCAGACCTGAAAATTTGGAACCACCAAAGCTTAAAATTATGAATTTTCTACCTCCTTCATAAACTTTGTGCGTCTAGGTAATTTCACTACTAACCAAACAGATATCAATCAGATACACACTGTGTTATTTGTGTCAGAAATGATATCATGTTATGTTTCAGTATTTACTAGATTTGGGGTACGTACAAATCACCAATAAAAAGTTACATCAGCTGATACTTTAGAGATTCACAAACAAAAGCATGTGAGGAGGGGGAATTAGTACTTACACTAGATGCACGTCTTTCACTGAAATATTAGCATTTCTGCAATCAAGTAAACTCGTTTCTTCAATGCAAAAGTAAATATCAGTCTGTGTATTTAACCTTCTTCAGCAGCAATACATGGCTAGACTCTAAATGCATCAGTAGCACAGGTAAGAAGTATATACCTGATCATACTCTAATTTCTCTTTAGGTAATAGTACAACAGGGTACAATGTTACTAAATGGAATATAAAAGCAAATCTACAAGGGTACACCTGCATGACAAAAATGCATCAATATCAGTATATGTTTCATAACTATGAAATTTTAATTGACAATGCAATCATCCATGATTGAAAAAAGCTAGAGCTAGTGGCCTGAATCAAATGGCAGAGACGTAAATAAGAACAAATATTAAAAATAAAAAATTCTAAATATACTATTTAAACAATATGTCAACCATAATCATTTGATTGGTCTGTTGCCCTGAAACACCTACAGACTATAACTACTATACCTTGAAACCTCTTGAAGCTAAAGGTTCTAAAAATAGTCTAAAACAAAGAAACCTCTTGCAGCTAAATCTTCAATACACACTTTCATGAGACCAAAATCACATTTTTGTCGTATTATTGACATTCATTTTCTCTACTTAAATCTATGTTGCTTAGCTTTTATCTTTCACTCCTTGAAATGTTACAATATGTATCATTAATATCTGATTGCCATAAAAATATCAATCCTCTACAATCATAACCTATTAATTATAAAAATATCAGCTGCATAATCTCTATCATAACAAATAACCATGATCAAGTGTATGAACTTACTGCAGATCTGGCCTATGATTAAGCTTGCTACGTTAGCGCAAAAAACACCACAACCTTGATAAACCTCTACAATCAATTGAGTTTATTCCTCTGTAAATTCGTAAAAATTTGCGGACATAATAACCTGCATCAAGCATAACAACCTGAAAACTAGAACAAAAACTTCCAGCCATACCATGATATATACTCGACACTCAACAGTTAAAGAGAGTACACACCTGGAAATAACAAAGTAGAACAAAAAAAATGCATTTGACATATTAAATATCTCAAAAAAAAATATATAATATATTTTTTCTTTTGTTATGATTATGATGATGTACCGTCATTTATTTGACATATTTTTTTGATAAAATGCATTGATTTGCTTCCTTAAAAAAGATTTTTTAATTATGTAATCTCATCGTTTATGTGTGGGTCCCATCTAACACAGATTAAAACTATATTTAAATTAGTCCATTGCAAATTTGCATATAAGGAAATCAAATATGAGACTTTGGGATGAACACACTTCAAGTTCTTAAAACGCCACAATTAGATCAACGCAAGTAAGTATAATGTTAAAAGGAAATTGAATATGAGATCTTGAAAAAATTATGAATTCGAGAAAATCATGGATTATCATTGAATTTTACTTAATAAATTTTAGAAACTCATTTAAAAAATTGGCATCCAAAAGTTATTTAATTAAATAAATGTGTGAAATTTTTTACACTGTACACAAATTAAAATGAAAAAAATAAAACATGGTCTATATTTATGGGCATTACTTCCTCTGTCAATAAAAATAATTTGTGGGCATTCTGAGACAAACACGCACCTTCCAATTATGTATACATTATTTCATCCGTCAAAAAATATAATTTGTGGGCATTCTGAGATTATTAATCGTTATATTCAAGTGAAGAACAACAAAATTCTCAACCTTAAAATAATTTTATTTTAGTATGAGGGAAATAATTTGTGAAAGCACCTTCCAATTATGTATACATTACTTCCTCCGTCAATAAAAATAATTTGTGGGCATTCTGTTTTTCATTATAAAAAAAATTCAAAATGATACTCAAATAATTATAAAAGATAAATGAAGATAGCTGTTTCCTACGAAAATGTCCGCACGTAAATCTGCAGAAAATGTAAAAAAAACAATCTCTATTTCTTTCGCAGGAAGTTCCTCAGGAAAAAATGATATTATTACCTTAGGATTTTCCTGCCAAAATAGTATCCGCAGGAAATCACCCTGCTATTTCAGATTCTATGCACCCAATATCCGTGCTACTATCACTCGCCAGACTCTCTTCAGAGATGACATATAAGTATAGACCAACTGATCCATTGAAAACTCAAACATACTAGCAGCCATTTCTCTCCTTTATGTCCATCATTGCTAGTTGCTACCACTACCTGTTTTCAACAAGTGTTCCATTCAATCAACAAACTAACATTTGTGCATGACAGCAAAATAATATCTGGTACAACATTTTGAAATCACTCAAGGCCTTCTTACAATCAAATATGTAGTGATATCTTCTCTGTATTGTTCCAATTTGATCGGATGCCCCAGAAGGGACAAATATGTAGTTATATATCAATTACTCAATTTTCTGTCCATCGAATCCCTTTTCCTGAAAGTATAACTCTTGAAATCTTCTTAGCCGACAAGAAATAAGTTCATTAATATTTGTTGAAGGTATACAACAAATAAATCATTGTTAAGCAATGTACCGCTTCAGAAGCACTTCAGGATTATATGGAAACATGCTCTTTTGATGAAGATTTCCGACAGAATTGTTCAAAGATAATAAACATTCAGAAGCTTTCTTGAATTTTTCAATGTTATGGTTCTTGAATGGATATTCACTATCTTCCTTAAAATTCATGGTATGCAATATGATATTTCCATTTTTCTCAACTGATGAAGCAGGCATTCCATCGGTAACAGACTGTAGACCATCCCCTAAAAGTTTGCTTCTCTTGCAAGATGATTGATTTAAAATGTCTCCAAATAACAGAAATTCCACAAATAAATTCCATGAGTTGCATATCAAATGCATAATGCATCTACAAACATGTGCAAAAGAGGAAAGAGTAAATACCAATTTTCAAATAGCAGAAAGTGCCACGGTAAGTGCCCACAACCAAAATTCACAACTTAATCAGTAATGCTCTTTATTGACATTAAACTAACAATACGTAATAATAGGATTTGAATTATTAAACTAGTTTGCGGTCTCTCAATCTTTTAAGATCGCCAATCAAAGCCAACAAATTGTTATTAGACGACCCGCCTTCTTGAACAGCCTGTGTAGCTTTTCTCCCAAACTCTTGAGCACGTCGTCTGATTTCCTTAGCTTCATCACCATCGTCCATCAATCTCCTCACAGCTTTTTCTATACTATGTCTACTCACCAATTTGTCTTTTTCTTGAAAACCATGTAGAGACCACTCTGTTGCACCCACCTCCACTCCAATCCCTTGCACAACAGTTATCTGCAGCTTTTCATTATAGAACTGTTCTCCATGCACTGGCCACGTGATCATCGGAATCCCTGCACTAATAGCCTCAACAGTGGAGTTCCACCCGCAATGTGTCATGAAAGCACCCACAGCAGTGTGGCTTAAAATCATTGCTTGTGGGGCCCACCCCTTAATGATAAACCTTTCTTATTTAAAATGTTTCTCTCTTGGAATCCTTTAGGCAACCACTTTTCTTTCTCCTCTCCACTCTCATCTTCTTTCCCTTTCTTCTCAGGAACAACCCATACAAATTCGTGACCTGAATTTTCAATTCCGCTCGCAATCTCGTAAAGTTGTTTATCAGAGAAATAAGAGATGCTCCCAAAACATATGTATAACACTGAATTATCTTCCTTTGAGTTCAGCCAACTTAGACACTCATGCATGCTAACCACACTCTCGTTTCCCCTCACGGATTTCTCTTCAAAAGTTTTGCGAATAAGACAAGCTGGACCAAGATGCCAAGCCTTGTAACCCATGGTTTTCTCATAGTGTTTGATGCAATCTTCACCATCAAGTTCAGCAAAGTTGTTAACGATGAGTCCCTTACTTTTGCGGATTGTCTCAAGCATCCTTTCCTCAAATGCGATTAATTGCTTTGGTGGTGTTGAGAAAAAGGTGATTGAATGAGGAAAATTTGGATCAACGAATGAACTCAAACTCGAATTCTTGTCATAATATGAACGATTTATTCTTAGGGATTCAATGAGGGATACTGTAAAGAGGGAGAATCCGGTGAAGGCAATGGTGGAGATATGAGGCTTATTGGCCAAGTCATTAATCCAAGGATATACACAGTCGGCAATGATGTAGTCAGGTTGATCCTTCTCCACAAATTCTCTAATGGGTTCATGGAGGAGCATTGCACCTTTGCATATCCTTGCCATGGTGGCAGGGTCAGCGGTGGAGTACAATGATTCAACGCCATCGGGGAGGTCGACTTGCTGGGAGGGGAAGTCGACGGTGTGAAGGCGGAGGAAAAACGGATCGACGGAGGAGAGAGATTTGGTAAAGAAATGGACGTTGGCAGGAGTGGTGATGATCGTAACTTGTTGGCCATGGGATGTAAACAAAGCTGCTATGTCACCCAAAGGAATCATATGACCAGGTGATAGAAATGGAAGCATGTGAAGTTTCAATGGCCGTTCAACTCCAACACCAACTTCCATTGCTGATCAGTTTTTTTTTTTTTTTTGAGGTGAAAGTATTGCTGATCAATTTTCTCTAATACTCAATTAGTCTTTTTAATTATTCAACTTTTCAAGGTTATGGAATTATGTCCGCACGACACCGCGGGAATGATTTTTACGCAACGAGGCTCACGAGATTTTATAAGCATAAGTTCGAGGTTAATCCACATACACAAAACGAGAAATTCATTTTTAATTTAGGCGATGATTTCAATTTCTATTCAAAACTATGTTTATTGTATATTTATATTAGAAGCTGTATATTAAACAATAACATGTGTCTGGTATATTGATATTAGAAGCTGTATATCAAACAAAAGTAACATAACATGTGGGGTCTAGTGGGTAAATTATATTCCTTTAACATGCGTGTCTTCTGATCAATACCCACCTGCTCCATTTTTAAACAAATTTATTTAATTAAAATTGTGTTTACGCATCAAACCGGACCGTTTTTTCAAAACCATCGAGTACCTGTTCACGCCGAGCAAACTATATGACCGATATGATGTCCTGCTCGACCCGGTCTATCCATCGGTTTCCAGTCCGACCGGCCTGATCGAGCCGATTTTTAAACTATGGACTCTTTTACAAAAAATTATAATAAATTAAATATGAAGTTTTTAATGTAAAAAATTCAAGATAAAGAATGAAAATATGGTTTCTAGAAATTAAATTTTGAACTCATATTTGACGGATGAACTTTCTATAATTTTTTTAAGAAATCAAACTAGCTCATCTAAAATGGCATCTGTGAGAATCAAACCTCAGATATTGAGAGAAGCACACCGATAAAAGAGGATTTCGAGTTTAACTACTAGAAAAGAATCAATTAATGACATAATTTTAAAATAATGACTTTATTCGAAGAAATCAAACAAATGTATAAAGAAATAAATAATACGGTGAATGAAATAAATAGAAACATCATATTATTAATAGAAAATACAAATAAAACTCTAGATTATACATTTAATAGAATTAAAATTGAACCTTTCAGATTTTGATGAGATATTGATGGAAAGAAAACAAGCAATTCAAAATCAAAAAGAAAACGAGAAGATAATCGGAACCCACACAGTTCTTCGAAAAAAATATGAATATGAAGCAATGCATCGTAGAGGTTATACTAGAGTTCGTGGAAAATGGACAAAAGTTTCAACTGAATTTAAACCCCATTATGAAGAAAGAAAATCTAAACAATTATTATACCTGGATTGTGTAGGAAATCCATAAGAAATTTTATAAAAATGGTCTAATGACATGATCATCTTTTTAGCAACGGATGAAAGATTTAGTAAAATAAATCTAATGAATTTTAAGAATTTATAGCCTATAAGACAACAAGAAATTTCCTAAATTTTTTAACAAGTATTGAAGAAGAAACTTGACAACAATATGCTAAAATGGTAGAACATAATCAACAATTTGCTAAATTAATATATAAAGAATGTATAGGGTTAATATCCTTGAACATAGAGTAGAAGTAAATAAGCGATTACAAGAAAGAGCACGAGCTCATTTAAATAGTATGTAATTTGTGCGAACTAGACAATTTTATATGTGAATATAAAAAATATTAGGCTTAATTGCACTTTTGGCCCCCTATGTTTTAAGAAGTTGCGATTTTGGCCCCCTAACTAATTAAAATACAAAACAGCCCCCTATGTATTGGATTTTTGGCAGTTTTGGCCCCTGGACCAATTTGGACTCGGTCAACGCTGACGTGGCACTTCAAAGCAATGCACACGTGGCGGCTTTGAAGTGCCACGTCAACGTTGACCGAGTCAAAATTGGTCTAAGGGACCAAAACTGCCCAAGATCCAATACATAGGGGGCTGTTTTGTATTTTAATTAGTTAGGGGGCCAAAATCGCAACTTCTTAAAACATAGGGGGCCAAAACTGCAATTAAGCCAAAATATTATTATGAATTAGATAGGAAAATCCAAGGAATATATATAGATATACTTATATCTAAATTACCTTATTCACTTAATTTAAGTATGAGAGAGATATGAGAATCAAGACCTCTAGAAATGGGTGATACTTTAGCCTATTTAGCAGGAGTTATACAAATTTTATTTGAAGAAATAAGAAAACAATGCCTAAAGAGAGATCACAAACATGATGCACATAGAAGCACACATAGGGTAGTGGCGAAATCACAACCATGATGCACTTGCTCTTAGTGTATGGGACTTCATCTACTGCCATTTTTGGTCTTGTCGTTCAGATGCATTTTTTGTTATGTAGTTTCTGCGTTTGTTACAGTTTTCTGACTAGTAACATCAGATTAAATTCAAATTATTGTTGGTCAACTGTGTCAAGTATTATGGGACGGAGGGAGTATATAATTTTGAGAAAACTACTTTAGTGCACATGATCGTAAGTTGATTTGCCTAATGCAAGCTTTTCAATATTGTTTTCCGTTTTTATTTTGTGCAACACGCTGGGCTTGTATTGCCAAGAATTATGGGAGGTTTTGAAGAACTATGGATCGAAAGTTTTTTTTTTTAACAAGTCAAAATGGATTATATAATATTAACAAAGATGTCTCATCTCGCATAAGGCGTGTAAAGAAAAACATCCAAAACAATTACAATGTCAAGTTAGTGGTGCCATAAAATAGAACACCGCAACGAAGAAAACTGAAGAAATAACAACGTTACACCCATAACACCTATACAAGACAAATGGTGTCGCCACCAATCATAAAAGCTAAAACCAAAAGTGTGCATATTAGATTTTAGTCAAAGGTAAGATTTGCCTTTTAACCTTGTTCGCAATGCTATGTGAATCCAATGCTTTATGATTAAAAACTCGGTTGTTCTGTTCCTTTCAGATTAGCCAGACACAAGCCAGCCAAATAATCCTAAGGAACGTGTGAGAAGATTGCGGCAACCCCGCAGGATGTAACAGCCCGATTTTCACTAGATTTAATTTTAATTGTTTTTTTATGTGTGTTTAATTGTGCTTGTGTGTGATTAATTGCCTCTGTGTGTAATTTGGGTTAGGATTAGTGAATTTCGGTGTAGAAGGGTATTATAGTCATTTTAGACTCAGGGGTATTTTGGTACTTTTGTGAGCAAGGGTAAATTAGTAATTTCATGGTGAGGGTTATTTTTAGTGTTACGAGTGAGAGCCATTATTTTTACCAAGTTACTATTCGGTAGTGGTAATTAGTTTTGAACCGGTAATTATTCGATAACTTTTAACCGTTAGTGGATAGAAACTTTAGGAGTTAGTTTATAAGTGTTGTGAGTCCATTAGGACATTAAGAGGGTTAAGCCCAACTGTGTAGAGACTATATAAGCATTAATCATTAAAGAAAATAGGGTTCACAATCATTTTACAAAATTTTGAGAAGAGGTAGAGAGAGACAGAGCAAGAGAAAGGGGCAAGAGGAAGAGAATAGGGTTGTAGAGAAAAACTTGAAGAACCAAGAGGAGCTAGAGATTCTAGGAGCTTAATTGAAGCTTTTGCTAGGATTATTGCTTATTGAGGTAAGGGGGTTAGATTTCATTAATAATCTCTTAGTTGTAATCTTTTCTCTAATTCTTTGCATAAGTGCTTATTTTAGATAAGTGATTATTGTGAGCTTATTTATTGAAATTCGTGCTCTAGTTTTAGTGATATGTTTGAGGATATGAAATTGTTCATTGTTGATGATGAAATTGCATGTTAATAATATGTGAAAATTGGAATGTTGTGAATTGTGCTCTAATTGTTGAATTGTGCTATGTTGCTGTTGATTTGTGGTGGAATTCATGATTAATTGATGTTGTTGTTGTTATGAGATATTGTTGTTGATGATTCATAACCTGGGTGTTCATAATCATGGATTTGTGATGGATTTAAGTTGTTATTGATAGTTTTGTGGAAATGGGTTGATTTGGTGAATTGTGTTGAAATGGTATTTGATTTCATGTTTGATGTGTTTTTGAAAGCCCTTTTGAGTATATGAACCTGTAAACTACCTTTGGAAATGAATTTGGGTATTGGGAGATTTTGCCCATTTGTCGGGTTTTGGAGATTTTATTTATGGATGTATGTTGATCTTATGACATGTATATTTTGGAGATGTATGACTTATATCTGCTGCGACTGTTGATGAATCTTATATATGCATGTTGTTTGAATTTTGATGTGAAGACGTAGCGTCTATTTCTTGAATATTTACATTATTCGCGTGTATTATCGCTTTAATAGAAATAGGGCGTTACACAGGATGCCCGAACTGAAGAAAGTGATCCTGGGCCATATATGGAGCGACGCAAGAAAGGCTCAGCCACTAGAGAACCAAACACCAGACGCTGCAAAAAGTGTCACAGCCAAAGAACAAGTGATTTGCAATTTCCTGAGAACCGCAGCCCCCTACACAGACATTATCATCAATACCAAGGATTCGTCACCGCACCAAGTTTTCTTTTGTCGGAAGTCGATTGCAAAGCAATCTCCAAGAAAACAAAGAAACCTTTAACGGTGCTTGCTTATGCCAAAAATCGTCAAACAAACCTTGATCTGGATGAGCGTTAACAGCCGTGAGAAAATGGTACGTGGCTTTGACAGAGTAACCAATAATAGGATCAAGGATCCACCACCACATGTCCAGAAGATGATCCTGCAAAACAATGTTATGCCAAAGCCACACACTTTGTAACACTCTCCTCCTCCCATGCAAGAAGGCGCCTCCTCCACACCCAGGCACCACCTCCTTCCTCCCATCCTCTACTCGCCATATCCACTACCGTATCCCACCTATATTCGGCCAAGGAAAACAACCGAGGAAATCTAACATTGAGCGGGACACCACCCACCCAGTTATCCGTCCAAAAATAGGCACTTCATCCTCCACCAATTACCCTACGGATATTGTCCTCGAACCAACTTCCGATCCCCATCCCAACACCGCCACGGACATCTGAAATCGTCCGCCACCACAAAGAACTATCCCTTCCCCCGTCCTTCAATCTGCCCCTCCTCCTCCCTGTACCTAGCCTTTAAGACTTGATACCATAACCCCTCCTTATCTACTAACAACCTCCAACACCACTTTTCTAATAATGAAAATTAATTATGGATCAGAAGTTATAGTTATGAAATTTATTTAGAGATTACGGGGTTTACGCTTTTAGTGTAAATTAGCTTCACAATTGCACCCAATAGAAGGGTTCGGGCTACGGCGAGAGACCAAAATATGTCTTTCACCGTAATTGATTATGTTTTAATTGTCAGACGTGCCTCAAAACTAACTTACGGTCCATACTCCATATTGCTTACAAGGAACTTGTACATTTGCATGTGATTTAACTCATTAATTAAAATTTGAGAATTACTTGCTCTCATGGATAGCATATTCAATAATATCCCAATCTTAAATATTTAAACTAAACGTAATAATACTTCATTTTTATTTATTTAATAACCTAATTTTTTTTTTGCTAACTTAACTTAAAATTAAATTATCATTAAAATGATTTTTTTTTAAAAGGTCTGTAAACATTTTCTGAGGAAAAAATTGGCAGATTTAATTTGTTGTTTGTGAAATTTACTTTTGAAAATTTTATGAGCAATATATTTATTTTTTCTACTGTCTATGAACTTAACTCAGTTGGTAGAGACATTGCATATCATATATAGGGGTCGTATTTGAACCCCAGACACCCCATTATTCACCTTTAAAAGGTGAATTTCTAATCACTAGACTATTTGACAAAAAAAAAACTTTGGTTACACATTAATTAGGATTAAGATAAGTAATTTTTTATAATGAAAAAAATTTGGTTTCCTCCTTCATTGTGTTTTTGAAATTTTTTTCTGTTAAGAATTATCATCTAATGGGTGTAATGACGAGGGTGAGTCGTTCAAGATAGCATTGATTGACATGTAAAAATAAAAATTTACTTTAAATTAATTAACCATTTTATCGTTTATGAAGGTAATTGGAGGCAAAGAAACGTTTCTGTGCAAGTAGTTCCATGGGCTCTGTCCTTCTTTTTCTCGTTCTCAAACAAGCATAAGCTTTAAAAACTAGGCTTAATTGCGGTTTTAACCCCCTAACTTTCCCAAAGTTGTGATTTTGGCCCCCTAAGAAAAAAACTACAAAACAACCCCCTAAGTTTTGCAACTGTAGCAGTTTTGGCCCCCCAAGGCAAAAAAAAAAATTAAAAAAATAACACGTGGCACCCACTTAGGGTGCCACGTCAGCGTAGACCGAGTCAATATCAGTCTTGGGGGCCAAAACTGTTACAATTGCAAAACTTAGGGACTGTTTTGTTTTTTTTTTCTTAAGGGGCCAAAATCGCAACTTTGGGAAAGTTAGGGGGCTAAAACTGCAATTAAGCCTAAAAACTATGGCTGGAGGAGCTGAAGCATC
>Ga0228711_1008242_pt1 | contig 14728 bp, 10 predicted proteins | sample MedpolnodulmetaG_2_FD_177996 | JGI IMG/M metagenome (GOLD analysis project Ga0228711, IMG submission 177996) | Root nodule microbial communities from Medicago polymorpha collected in Santa Monica, California, United States - brown nodules | ecosystem: Host-associated > Plants > Roots > Nodule...
AAAAAAAAAAAAAAACTACTCAAGTATTCATAAAACAAAGTAACCATTTTTTATTTTTGATTGGATATAAGTTAGCAATGAAACAAAAATTTCCTTTGCTGTTCAAAAATCTAGCAGAGCATAGCGGATTCAAGTTCTCGTAAATAAAAAAATCCTCTTAGATAAAGTTGTACATTCTTTAACCGAGGCATGACATATATAAGTACTAGTTTTTTTTTTATATGAATCATACGTCAAAATCAAACTCAACATTCGCAAAGATATAGGGAAAAAAATATTCAACAATGATACATGTATACTCCTTATTTTCAAACATTAATTCATCACTTCATTTTCTCTATATCTCTCTTCCTATTATATCATCAACCTATCAAATGACTCTCTCTACCTCTATGGGTGTTCACCAAACATTTTTCAAGAAAATACCCTAACTTCAAGACCTTTTTCACTAGTGAAAGAAACACAAAATACGTATAGAAAGAAACTTGATTCAATAATACAGAGTAGTTAATCATGTCTATGCACTCCATTCCAAGGTATGCCTATGTATATCTGAGCACACATGTATAATCATTATTACATTACATAATAACCAGTGAACAAATTAAAGAAACATGTCACGTTGCCACAAACTTACACCTCAAATACACCCCGAAACAGAGCCTCAAACTCAAATTCTCCACAAAATGATATATTACTTCCCATCACAAGGAAACAATATACATCAAACAAAAGCAACCACTTTGAATTTTTGTCCCTCTAATCCCTTCCACATGTATGATTAACAGCTTAAGGCAATTGTTGTGAAGACTTCAGCTTTGGTGGAGTTTGGCCCATCTCGCCACTACTGGAGTAGCTGCTGGTGTTAGATTCATGGCTGGAAAACACCGTCTTTCTGATCTTCTGCTTATCACTGTTGTACTGCACTGTGTCATACTCGCTACCAGATGAGGTATTAACAGTGGCGTGCCCTGGCTTAATTCCCTCCTTCAAGTCATCCAGTGAGACATCTCCTTCCAATGTTCTTACAATCTACATATCAAGTCATAAACAAAAATTTAGGAAGAACTTACACTATATGACATACTAGCATGTAGACAGGCACTGATGTGTCTGTTTTTCTCGAATGAAGTTATTGACAGAATTCTATCATTTAGTATTGTTATTTATATTTAAATTACTATATTTTTAATCCCGTTTTGAATCAGAATTATTATAGAATTCGATTTACTATGATCGATTTAAGGATTAGATAAGATTTGATTATAAGTTAAAATTAAGATTAGATCATATATTATTTGATTAGGTAAAGAAGGTTACAATTGTAAATAAAAGAGTTTAAATGCAAGGTAAAATTAGAAGAACAAAGTTAGACAAAATTTTGATATTTCCTTTATAGATGTATAAATATTTATGCAAGTGTTTGAAAGAGCTTATGATAATAGTGGATGATAAGTCGATAAACTACTTCTAACTTACTTTTCCATGCTCAGTTAACATAGAAATAACTTATATAAAATTTATATGTAGAGTTTCACTTCATTCTCATTTTAATTATTAATAACATCTTGCATCACCTATACCATAAGTGCTTAATACATAAACGCTTAATTAAATAGGCATAAGCATGGAATTAAATTATGTATCTTAAACATTGACGTTGATTAATACGACTTGGTCTTTGTATGAATCATACGTTAATAAGACTTGATTAATAAGCATATGCATTCAGTATATATTTGGTTCCTTGCGGGAGGGACACAAGAGTTGGAGTGATAAAGAAGTCACAGTTTGAACTTTGAGTCCCTCCATTAACATATCAGGTAAACTATTAATATTTGCTCTTTAAAAATATACATACCTGACTCATTTTAGAACGCTTCCTGGCAGAGTGACGAATGCTAGCAGCAGCGCAAGCTGCCATTCTTGCGAGTTCTTGAGGATCATAGTTTCCTTCCAAAAATGGATCCACCAAGTCGCTAAAGTTTCCATCCTCCTCGAGTCCACGAGTCAATAGTGGTCGAGCCTGCTCATATCACAGTTAAGTAATTCCCAAAAATTAATTGAGAAAAAGAAGTCATAAGATAAGTGATAGATTTAAAATCAAATACCAACCCAGTCGACTAAGCTATCGTCCATGGTAATTGTGGCATCCACAGGTCGCTTCCCAGTTATAAGTTCCAATAGCATGACCCCAAATGAGAAAACGTCAGACTTCTCTGTCAATTTTCCACTTGATGCATATTCAGGGGCTAGATACCTAAGTTAACATGAAAAAAATACATATTAATTGGTATATATGAAGCAAACCATATTATACATATATAAGTTTACACAATTAATAACAAAAAAAGTGGAAAAAACAAAAATTACCCGAAAGTTCCCATTACACGAGTTGATACGTGAGTATTATTATCAGATGTCAACTTAGCCAATCCAAAATCAGCAACCTACATTTCAAAATGCAATTAATAAGTAATAAAACTTCTTTAACATGAAGGGTAAAAATTAAATAGTTGAGATAGATTAAAATAAATAAGTAAATAGGAAGAACCTTTGCTTCAAAGCCATCATCAATAAGGACATTTGCAGCTTTTATATCACGATGGATAATGCGTGGATGACCTGAATGCATATGCAAATATATACAACAAGAAATTAAAAATATATATAACGAGAGAAGAAATAAATATAAATATAAAGACAGAGATCATATTAATTAAGGGGAGCAAGAATCTCACAATCCTCATGAAGATAAGCAAGCCCTTTAGCAGAACCAATTGCAATCCTCATTCTCGTCGGCCAATCCATGGTAGGTCGACCCTTTCCATGCAGATGATACTCCAATGTGTTATTGGAAATAAATTCATAGACCAACATTCTTTGGCCACCAGAAATACAATATCCAACAAGTGAAACAAGATGGCGATGATGAACACGACTAATGATGTCAATCTCAGCTTGGAACTCCCGTTCTCCTTGTCCGCTACCCGATTTTAAACTCTTGACAGCTATTTCCTTTCCACTCGGCAACACACCCTTATGGACATAGCCAAAACCACCTTGTCCTATCAAATTTGAATCAATGAATCCGTCGGTTGCAGCTGCCAATTCCTCATAAGTGAATGTGCCTTTAAGCCCTAAAGCAAGGCTTGGTGAGGGAGGAGGAAGAGGTGGTGGTCCGCCCGAATAATTCGAGCTCATGTCTGTACTGTTCATTCCCATAGGAGGAGGTGGTGGTGCACCCCATCCACCACCACCATTTGGACCCATTCCATTTTGAACCCTAACAACATGTTCCCCGTGCAGATCTCCATAGTAATTTGAGTGATGCCCACTAGTGTAATAGTTACTATTCCCTGCATTATATATTGAAATGTTAACAGTAGAAGAGAGAAAAGGGATATTAGTGATACAAATTAACTTCCATTAGAAAGAAAAAAAATTGAGTGTGTATTATAAATTCAATGGTAAGAGCTTGACTTGTAATCTTAAGGGGCATAGTTCAATTCTCCCAAGGGATGTTGTGAAATGGCAGTGCCACTTCAATTAATAACAAATATATACATGACACCTATATATAAAGAAAAATTACGAAGGTTATGATTTTGGCACCTTTTCCAGGAGGTGGGCGTTCTCCATAATAGTACACTTGCTTTCTTTTCTTCTTCCTGCAGCAGACAAAGCAAACGATGACCAAAATGATAAGAGCAACTGCCACCCCAATCACTACTCCAACTATTGCCTTAGCGGTATCATCATTGTTATTGTTATTGCTATTGTTGTTGTGATTACCATTTGAGTGTCCGGTTGGTGGTACTTTGTGTGGAGGTGGTTGTGAATTTCCGGATCTATTGGAGGCTGGTGGAGGATGTCCCGCTACCGGAGTTGGTGAATTTCCGGATCCATTGGGGGATGGTGGGGATGGTTTATTTGATGTAGGTGGTGGAGGAGAAGGTTGTGATTCTGAAGGTGGTGGCGGTGGCGGTGATTCTGAAGGCGGTGATGGTGGTGGTGATTGTGGCGACTCTTCTGGTGGAGAATCTGAAGGCGTCGAAGAAGAGTTATCAGAATCAGGAGGGGAAGACATTGTTCCTATTCGTTTATTTTCTTCTCACAGATACATGTATGAATAAGATCCTTTAGGGTTCCGGCCAAAAGTTCTATGTCCGGAATGAACACGCCGCCGGAAACACCGCTTTTGATCAATGGTTGGGACCCCTGAAAATAAAAACATGTATGTAAATGCATGTTATGGTAAACATCTAAGTGTCAAATAAAGGGGCATGCATTTGTAATCAACCTACGTACTAAACTTAAAACATAAAATCTAAATACCAAGTTACTAATCTTCTATGATACTTTTTTTATTAAGATCATCAAGTTCATCATCATTAGTATACATTCTCCCCACCTTCTATGAAGGGTTGAAGAAGATGTCCAATGATTGAGAAATTTGGTAATTTCTTCTTAGATGTTAGTAATTAAGTGTTTGTTTTGATGTTGTAAAGGAAATTGAAAGCAAGAGAAATGTTTTTTTTAATTTATTTTTTGATTGATGATGAATGGAGAAAAGATACCTGAGATGACGGATAACAGGGGTTCTCAACAAAAAGAAAAGGAAAACATGGTCAGACTAAAAAGTACGTAATACCAAAGGAACCAATTGTTGTCTTTCCTCAATGAACTCCTACAAAGGAGGACCTCTATCTTTCTCAATCTGTTTCTGCCACCTTTTACTTCGTTTTAGTTTGTTATAGTTTTTACCATTTTTTGACAGGATATAATTAGATCATCTAATTTTTGGCCACAGTTTACTACAATTTAAATTATTCTAGCTCACAACACATATTACCTGAAATAGGAATACCAACCAAAACTTACACACAAATTTTAGCTAAAAATACACATTAAAAACTTCATTTAAAAGGCTTTGTTTTCAATGTGATGAAATGTAATTCTGTACTGGTTTTTCACAAGAACAACTCATTTTGTCTAATAATTTCTGGAAACTTACATGATTATACACAAAAATTCTTAACTTAAAAACAAAGGATGATAATGAATTGAGCTAAAATCAAATATCACACAATCTTGTGCATAGCTAGGTAAATTTAGTTGATGCCAATTCTTTATCATATATATAGAATGGAACGTACAGAAAGAGTTATGAAGTACAATTTGAAATAATTTAAACTGTGTAAATAGTATATTGATATCAAACCCTTCAACAAAAACCATTATACATACACAAAAATAAGAATGAAAGATAAACTTGATGTCTAACAACTACAAACCAGAAATTAATTTAACAACTCTATTTTCACCCACTAGGAGTTCTATGTTTGAAAACTAACACACTTCATGCTTCCAAATCAGTGTTGTTAAATGGAGGCCAAGACGCCGCAATGGTGGAATGCTGTGCCGGATTTTTTGACAACCGCCATATGGATTTTGTTAAGGGATGTCCGCCATGCGGCGCCGTAAGTCACAATAGCATGTTTAATATGGCGACGGATTTTTGGGATTCCACCATACTTGACCATCCGTCATAAACAACAATGTTTCAAATTCATTTTGTCGAAGCTATGTTTTTGTTAGTCATAAGTTTACCAAAATAAAAGAGTGCTACCACAATTCCAATTGCAATATAAACATAAAGATGCTGAGTTGGTTGAACTCAATAGGGGCCAACTAATAATGAGTCACACATTGAGTAGAAAAGGAAGTTCAGTGTGCTACTTAAGTCATGAGACCCTCTTACCTAAACTAATGGATTAGTCTTTTGGATTGAGTTCTCCTCGTGAGCTAAGTCATAACAATTAGCACTTTCATTGAGAGCTTAAGCACGAGGTGACATTCGCACTAAGCCCACGATATGCTTCCCCTAAAATGGCAAAATCTGTCTTTTAATTATCAATCCACCCCATCATTGCATAATTTTCATTGTAACCCATGGGGATGCATCATGCAAGCTTGGCCAAATCAAGAGCCTTCTGTGACCAATTCTTAATATTACTCTCCCAACCAACCATTACGTGTGACATAAGAAAGAAAACCATGAATTTTCCTATGTTCATGAGTTATGAAACACATATAAATTTCTAGGATTGGATGTGTACGACGACACTCGTCGGTGGCCGAGACCTGTTTGACACTCGTCGGTATCCCAATTTTTGGTCTTTGTTCATACACATCTAGAAGAGTTAAAGATGTGTCGAAACACTGATAATAAATGGAGGATAAAGACGTTAAATTCAATTACATTATTTCTAGCTTTTCGATAGTAAAACTATGATATCTTATTTTAGAATTGTTTATTGTAATGAAACAAATTACTCAATTTAATGTACATATATGTTTTGATTCTGAATTTATATACTCCATCCTCTCATGCTAATTGTCACATTTACCTTTTTTCTCATTTTAGAATAACAATACAACATTTATCTACCCAGAATTCTGAAAGAAGTTGTACATACCATTGCCAAGCGGGATGAGCATGCAGTGGAATGGGGAAGGCAACCTTGTCTGGTGGTTCTGGCGGGAGAATTGGTTTCGGGGTTAGTTTCATCTTGTGGAAACAGAAGCCAATAATGGCGGTGATTCGAGTGGAGCATCTGAATTTCTAATGGCATTGGCACCATGCATGGTTACTTGTGTGAGACTGGGTATAGTATGCAATTATCCAGAGACGCTCGTTGAGCGGGTCCAGAAAATTAAGACGATAAATATCATATCATATTACTTAGAATCAGTTTGGTAATTTCACACATATTAAATAATATAATTAATTTTTGTATAAAAAATTATAAGTTAAAAGAATTGAAAAAATGCACGAAAGGAAAACAATTAACTTTAACGTTTCATTTTATTGTAAAATAATTTATAAATTGAAACAATTGTTTTTAGGGGTAATAGTTTAGTCTCTGAAATTGTAATGAGTAGTCAAAGTAGTCCTGAGTGTTGTAATTTATTGTATAACATTTTTTTGCATGTCAATGAGCGCGGTTTGGAAGTTCAATCATAGTGAAGGTTATAAGGTTACTAGAATATATCATTTGTTGTCTAATGTGGATTGATTAGAAGTCTCAGGCATCACGTTTGGAGGTTTCTTTGTTTAGTTGGCGTTTTTTAAACAATAAGATTCTCACAAAAGCTTGAAATTCTTGATTCAGATTCTAGTTGTGTTGATGGATGCAGGTTGGACTTTGGAGGAAAGTGTTAACCATCTTTTTATTAATCAACTTCCTTGTCAGACTGGTTTATAACAACTCTGTCTGTCCCTATTCTGAACCATCGGAATCCTTTCTACATTGCAATAGAGACTGCATAACCTGAACTCATCTATGGCACCTCTATTCAGTTTTTCTCCTATCTGAATAATGCCGACATCTTTGCTGTTGGGGCGTGGTTGTCTTGGAAAAATCGGAACTCTAGCTACTTTTTTAATATTATCTGACAGATCTCACTTAAATTGATGAATCATGCTAAAACCATTGACTGTGACACACAATAAATTTCCATTTACCATCGCAACATTTTACACACATAATATGTTAAAAACTAAGTATTATAATAACAACAAGGGGCAGTGGGAAAAGATACTAAGATACATGCATGGAGCAACCACATCCACAAGTGCAATGATAGAACAGTAGTGGCTCATATCACATTATCCTAATGAAAATCAAAGGAAAAACAGAAAACCTAGCCAAAACACTGATCAGCAGGGAGAGGACCTGGAATGTAACCTTGTTGAAAATACTGCAAACCAAAAACAACAACAATAGCAACCAATGCCAAATATGACAACCCTTCAACACCACCCAATAACCCAAAAGGACCATTAGGAAGACCAGAACCAGTTTTATTTTTGGTATATAAAGACCAAGCAACAATTCCCACAACGACAAGGTAACTTACACCTTCTAATGCACCGATTGATCCACCTGGTCCTGGTGGAAGACCACAACCAGTTGTTTTGAGTGTGTAGAGTGACCAACCTATAACTGGAGTTGAGATTAAACCACCTGCTATTGCTGCTATCTCTGTTGGGCTGGTGTTACTGTCGCTTCCTTCCTTTGCCATGCCTGTTATTTTGAGTTTGAGTCTTACATGGTGTGATTTTGGCTTTCTAAGTGGGTGACTCAAATGGTTTGTGTGTATCTTTGGTGTTGATATTGGGGAGAATAGTAACATCTTTGAGGCTTCCATGGTTAGAGAACTTGCTATGAGAGTGAGAGCTTTTGAGAGTGTGCTTTAAGAGGTGGTGGTTGTCGTTTTACAGTGAGGATAAGATATTTGCAAATAGATAATTTCAGAATAAATGACCGAATTTTGTCAACAAAAAAAGAAGAAAAGAATAAATGACCGAATTATATTGTGTGTATTTTGTACGAAATTGAACTTTTCAACGTTATATTATATTTTAAATGTCAATGTTATAGTCAAATCAATTATCAATTGAAGAGCTAAGAGACACAGGAAGAGTTCAAACTCTAAATACTAACATAAAAGTGTCCAAGAATAATTTATACTATCATTTATTTACGGTAAGTATGATTGATAAAAAGTTGCAGCAACATTTGATGTATTGAGATGCAAGTTCAAATTTGCAATTAGTTTCATTGCTAGACTCTTTAGAGAAAAAAAAAATATTGATAATTTTAAACTCAATTTTGTGCATCACAATGGTCAAATCCTACTCCAAATAATTAGCCCCTGCATATAATGCAAAGTAAAATAATATAATTAAAGATTACTTTTTAAAACTAATAGTTTTTTCACAATCGTATGAATAATAATTTTGCCTTGTTAAGTTATTTTTTGACACAATCTAAAAAACACTTTAGAAACTTAAACATACAGACCAAAAGTGAATTCTTCTATTTACCGTTAATTCTACAAACTTGCACTCATAATAACAAATATAAAAGACATATGCAAAAACCAAATATGACTAAACTAATTTCAGAAAAAGAAAGAAAGAAAAAACAATGTTTCAACATTCGGAACAAATCTACCTTGTTTTAAATAATGAAATCCAATGCAATATGAAACGACTCAGTGTTCCAGCGGTCATCAAAATTCACACCTCAGAGACAAACCAAATGACACAATACATATATACAATAGTATACTCCTAAAGGAACCTACTCATTTCATTTATGTGAGTTATGTTAGTAACATGCAAGGAAGTCGTCTCAGTACTCTGGAAAACCAGGCATTGTCTTAGACGATTGCAAGTGTCGAATATTTGGAGGAGCAGATGAAGGAGGAGCCGAAAGCGACCTCATAACAGAGCTTGAACTTGACGCAGAAGGACTGTAAAGTTGGTTTGAGTTTAGAGAACTACCAATAGCAGCACCATTTGTGACCTCTACCATGGGTTCAGGTTGTTGGTGGTTGCGCTGCAACCCATCAATATCCATTGACTCTAAAACATTCGGATTTTGATGATTCTGGGTCGCACTGGGAAGTTGGGATTGCCAAAACGTTGACTGTTGAATAGCCGTGGATTGGCTTGCACGAGCATTACTTTTACCTTCGGCCTCATTAGGCTTGTTTGGTTTAAATTCCGGCAAATTTTCTGAATCCAAAGAAGAAGTAACCTCTATAGCATCAACCTTAGTTGTTGAAGAACGTCCAGAAGCAATTAAGGTTGTGGGAAATGCCCGCTCCGGAGGAACAGCTGGGGTGTAATTAGAGGGAAGTAAATCATCCCAATTCTCCAGTAATTCTTTGTACACTTTACGGAGAGTGACTTCAGTAAGACCAGTTACTTTGCAAATTTCGGCCTGGGTTTTGCGTTTGTCTTCTAGTTGGCAAGCCAAATATATGGCAGCAGCTGAGATGCTAATTGGATTCCTGCGAGTGCAGAAGCATTTGTTGATCACAACGTCTCCTATGTGAGTAGCCAGTTCCTGAAATGCAATATAGGAGTCATTCTCAGACTTTTGTTTTGTAATATAAAGGAACAAAGTAAAAGAAAGCACCCTAAGAAGAGTTATTTAGGGAGAATATATTGCAAATTCACTACCACAAAGTGATCATTGGACATCCAGCCATCCAGGTCTAACTGATTGTCCACCCATGTAATGAGTAAACAGTTCACACTATGGACATAGAGACCTTCGCTCTGTCCATTACACAACCCTTTGGTTGAGAAAAGAACAAAGACAGCAATAGAAAATTCAGAACCTTGTAAAAGCAGAGCAGATATGTGGTGCCCCAATAGAAAAATCATAGAGAAGTATATACAAAATCTATTACTAATTGTATCATGGCATGATTTGCAGCTTCTGTTTTTACTTTATCGACACATTGCAACCGTTTCAAGATTTTCAAACGAAATAAGGTTAACTCTAGAAGTCACATTTTGGTGCAATTCCAGGTACCTGAGCAGATTTATTGAGCTGAAGAAGAGTGCAAAATCTTGGCATATGAACTGATATAGAATTGCTGTTAATAGGTTGACTTAGCTGCAAAGCTTCTCCCAGTATCTTGATGTATTTCCCGATTTCCTTTTGTGCCACATTGGCGGCAATTGAAATTTCCTGTCATTTCACAAGAGTTACAAATAAGGTAGTCAATATCGAGATTTTACTTGGGATCACAAAGGGGAGAAAAGCCTGTAAATTTTGGGATCCTAACATGAATTGTAAGATCCAAAGTGTTATCAATAGCAAATGGTGGAAAACAGCGGAACGCCAAAAATCTGCTATATGAAATAGCAGATAGTGGTACGGGCAAATAACAGAAGCCGCATAGCAATTGAAATAAGACAATTATACTAAAAAAAAGCATGCTGCATATAAATAATAGAGGAAATGAAGGCAGAGCATAGGTTATATACTGAAAGCTTTACGGACTACAGTGAATATAGGAGTTATACCCACAACTATATAGTTTTTCTATTATAAAAATAGGTCATGTTTGGCACACATGAAGATTTTCAGCTATTGCCGCAACATCAGCAAGCACATACTGGAATTGCGGCTGCTATTACGCTTATAGTAAAACTAGTGCAGCATCGCGGTTTTTGTAGAAGACTCGTCAAAATCTGATAGCACAGCTTTTTGACAACACTTAATTGATAAAATAGTGAGATTGTTAATTGAGTAACACGGATTGTAAGAATTGAGAGAATTAACAACCTATAAATCATTGGATTGTAATTAGTGTATATATAAATCCATACATGTGCATAAAAAAGAAGAAAAAAAATCCATCACAAAAAACACTTCAGCAAACTGAAATTCAAAATCCTTAACGTCATACACATCATAAGTCAAAAATTAAGAACTTAAGCTATAGTAACAAGTACAACAACTGTAAAACTAGGCAGCGATAAATAGGCAAATAGAAAGGCAGATATGCATGTCAAAGAGAACACCAAGTAGGAGAAGAAAAAAGGGAGAGATGTAAGGAAGAGATGTTATGAAGATAGAGGAAATGCGTGCAAGAGAGGAGGCTTAAAATCAAGAGAGAGATGCATGAGAAGGGAGACAACAAGGAGACATATGTTTGGTTGAATGAATGCTCATAATTGGGCAAGGGATTCCATTTTCATCAATAACAATAAGCTTTTTAGCAACTGGGTTGCAAAACCTAATCCAAGAAACTGAGTGGTGATCGAGCCCTAGGATTACCAAAAAATTGTCCAATATTAACGATTCTACGTGCGGACACTGTGATCCAACTAAATCACTTACAAAACTGATATATGGATTGCAAGGGGCTACAAAGATAATAAACTAATATGATCTCATTAGTAAATAAGATCACAATTTCGAAAGCCATTTGCAATATTATACTATTAGAAACGAACCATGATATGGTAATGGTATTTTACTATTTTTATAAACTATGCACAGATTTAGTTTTTGGTTTTCAGCCATAGATGCTAGTTTAGGCTGTACATAAGTTCCTAAATGAAAAACACAAACTTCTGTGAAAAGTTCAAATGCTGTTCGTTTAGGGAGTTGGCGTAGATGATGCTTCACAAATCCCTAAAAGTGGACGATAGAAGAATGAGTTCACATTTATTCTATGAAGCACCGATGCTTGCATCATATCAAATACATTTCTCGTATCTAATGCCGATACTTTGGATGCTTCCCTGATACTAATTATAGGTATCCAAGTCAGCTTTTAACAAAAAAAAGTTGCCCAGTCCTGATGTTGTTGAACAGTTTCAAGATACAACAAAACGGTTTCAATGTGGCTTGCCTAGGACCCTTTAATTATCCTAAGATCTAAACACATTACTCTTTGAATCCTTCGGCTTGAGAGTTACAAGTTCAACTCACAACTCTTCATCTTTTGTACTCTAGTCTACTCAAGTGTCAATGTGAACACAACATTGTCATTTCAATCAATCACATTTATCATCTTTAGGTTGTTTACATATTTGTGGCTTTAAGAGTTTGCTGCATATCTTCCTAACCAAAGTCACATACTAGCATAACAAAGTAATATCCATCGAATTCTAATTATACATTTATCATCTTCAATCAATTTTAATCATTCTAACAAAGTAACAAAACCAATTAAGGGATTTTTTGGATTGACTTATTTAAATTTATCTGATGAGAAAAGTACTTGTAGGAAAAACAGCTTATAACTTATATTATAAATGTTTATGCTATACATGATAATCGTAAGTTTAAGCAATAATTGAAAGGAGGAAAAAAAAGAAGATAAAACCTGAAGGGTTCTGGGTTCTTGAGCTTCACGAATAGCCTGAACAAGAGCAGCAGTAGCAAGAGCTTCAACACTACGATTTCTCAAACAAGTAGCAGAACAACAATCCCTAAACAACTGAAAAGCATGATCAGAAATATCACAATCCAATCCAAGTATCGACGAAACATCGATAATCTGCATATAAGCCCTAAGATTATCAACAACAACACTCGAGGAAGAATTAGTAGAAGATGATTCAAGAGTACGTTCAAGTTCCGCAAGGTAGCCCGAAAACGAGAGGGAAGATTGAAGGTAAAGCGGGCAGGGCTCTAATGACCATGTTGAGAAAGCGGTTATGAAGCCCGTGGGCTCGAATGGGTCTTCTTCTTCGTTGATTTCGGTGTTGGTTTGGTTGAGAGTGGGGGGAGGGAGATCTGGTGTGACGAGGCATAAGGGATTATCTTGGGCGCGCAGGTGGAAGATGTGGTGGGGATGGGATTGTCGTTCTTCTACGACGCGGCCGCATGATGTACATTCTGTGATTAATTTTCCGGTGGTTGTTGTGGTGCAACGCCCCTGCGCCGCTGAACAGTATGGGCACTTCATTTTTCTTTCTTTCTTTCTTTTGTTTCTCTCTTCCTCTTCTTGTGTTCTCAATGGCCTCTGAAAAGTCAATACATACTTTTTAGCCAAAATTATGTCCATATCTTTTAATTCATTTTATGCCATTTCATAGAGATAAACTAATTTAACAATTCTTGACCAACAAAAAATTTTAAAAAACTAATTTAACAATTTATTTGATAAATGAACTTAACACTTTGAGAGGATTAGTCTTTGCGGCTATACGTAGAAAATACCTATTTACTTAAAAAAAGATGCTGTGCATGCTTTTTTATGGAACTTGGCAGGAAAAAAAGGCTAACAGTGAAACACAATCAATTTAGGCAAATAAAATGTTTAAAAACCAAATAGGGGAAAGGATCAAATGTAAGGGACCAGAAACATAGTTTTAGCATTCAGTGTTAGCTAGTAGCCTTTGGAATGGTGTTTGATTTCAAGGACTTCAAATTTTTCTAAGAGTTTGATTCAAACACAAACCTTTAGTTTAGTAGATACTTGAAACTCATCTAATTGAAACGCTATATAGACTATATATGTTTGATTTTATTCCTTCAAAAAAAGATGTTTGATTTTATTCATAAGGTTCTATACAGGGTTTGGAGGAGACGAGATGACATTTATTTATATATATAAACCACACATAAATTCAATTCATACACCCAATAAAATATTTGTTCACCAAATAATAATTAAAATATAATTAAATAAACTTGTGCATTTAGCATAGTTGGCTGTGCCTACAAGAAAATATAGTCAGTTGAATTTGTACGACAACAAACGTGGTTTTAATTTACTACTGCTTTTAAACTTGACTGCAAAATTTGAAAGAACCACAACCTATTAAAATACATAATCATCTTGCTTATCGAAGCATGAAAATCTAAGTAGGGCTTTGCCCACCACCGTTTCTTCGCAATCTTTTGATAGCACTTCCAAGCACAAGCCAGACCCTTGACTGCTCCCTAGAGTGGTCTTTAAGCACGCCGCATCGCTTCTTTTCCTTTCTCAGCTTGCTTAAGGCTTTTACTAAATTCCTGTGCTCTCTGAAATAGGATGGCAGTAAATACATCAGGCCATAATATACGCTCTAGTATGAACATATTTGAATTTAAGACTAAGCTGAGGCTTCATCACATATGTTACTATCAATATATTTCTCAACAGATAACACCTTACTAATCATACATTCATACTTATTAAAAGGAAAATAACAATAGTTACCAACCAACTCGCTTTTTACGCAGAAGAAAACATGTTGAATATATAATAAACCCTTCAACTAATTGAGATTAGAAAATGTCGATCAGTTTATTTTAAATAAACTAGCATAGTATGCAAGCTACCTACATTTCATTTTTGACAAAAAAGCTACCCTACATTTAAAACTACTATTCCCTCTCTACTTCGCTAAATA